>Ga0123357_10002881_pt1 | contig 19379 bp, 10 predicted proteins | sample TergutEmb28metaG_FD_89873 | JGI IMG/M metagenome (GOLD analysis project Ga0123357, IMG submission 89873) | Embiratermes neotenicus P4 segment gut microbial communities from Petit-Saut dam, French Guiana - Emb289 P4 | ecosystem: Host-associated > Arthropoda: Insects > Digestive system > Gut ...
GCGGGGCGAAAGAAGCCCGCATCAGTCAGGCGGCTTGGAACCGTTTTTATTATTATCTCACTACCGACGAGCGTTGCGGCGATTTGATGTCGGACGTAAAAGACAGCGAACAAAAACTCTATAAGATTGATCCCATGCGGTTGGCAGAGCCGCGCGAACAATATCCCACTTCCACTCCTGCGCGTTTGCGTATCGGACCCGACTGGCTGGCTTATGCCGGCAACTGGATGACGGAATGGGAACGCACGCGCAATACGGCTTACCGCGATAAAATTATTACCGGAATGAAAAGCATCATTGCTTTGCCGAACGGAATATTTTCAGGTCCAATGGCATTGGGATTCGATCCGGCGACAGAAGTTATCAGTTACGAAGGCGACCCTTCCGTGCAAAACACCAACCACCTGCTGACTATCATGGGCGGTTTTGAAATGATGAACGAAATACGCAGCATGATCGACTTGCCGGCATGGGATAAAGTATGGCTGGATTTTGCTGAGCAATACAAACGGAAAGCGCTTGAGATAACTAAAAATATGTTTCGCGTTTCACGATTGTCGGCTTATGCCGCTTATTATCTGCGTAAACCCGAATTGGGAAAAGAAACTTGGAATGATTTGCTTCGTTCGGGAAGAAACAGGAATAATGCTGTTTTGCAACCTTTTAATACTGTTCGCATTCTTCCTCCGGAAACGCCTGCGCCGCTTGATGAAAATCCGTTTATAAGCACCAATGATGTGGCGACTTGGAGTTTGGATGCGATTTATATGTTGGAGACGATTCCGGGGGATGGGGAATAAGAATTTCGCATTTTTATTGCAATAGTTCTTCCATCATTTCCTGCATATCTATATTACCAGGATAACCGAAAATTTTGTATTTTAACTTGCCGGTCGAATTGAACAATAAATAGCTTGGAATCCCCGAAAAACCATATTGTTTTGAATAAGACATGCTTTCCCATTCCTCTTCATTCAGATAATAATGTTCATGACCGATTTCTAAAATTTTCTTTTCCCATAAGCCTTTAGGAGATGAAATATTGGAGATGTAAACAAAAACAACATTTTTATTTGAAAATTCATCTTCTACGTATGTTTTCATTTTTTCAATGGCGTTCATGCAAGGTTCACACCAAGTCGCCCAAAAATCAACGACTACAACTTTGCCTTTGTATTTTGATACAATTGCGTTTACCTTTTTCAACCAGTCAGCTATTGGCGTGTCGCCTATACGTGGAATATTTAATTCAGGTTTAGAGAGTATTGTTTGTAAATTCTTTGAATAATACATGTCATTCAACCGTGGAGGATTGTTCAAATCAAAACGCTTGAGGAAAGTATAATATGATTTATCAGGGTTTTGCGGAACAAAAGGCTCTGCATTATCCTCTTTTCCATTTTGTCGATTGCTATTGATATAGAGCAATCGCATATTGTTTTCATAAGCTAAAAACGATACATTTAGATAAAATTGTTTCAGTAAATTACAATATGATTCTTTGTGTTCCTTTGATAATATAGAATCCTCATACACTATTGTTAAATCTTTCTCCATTCTGATTAACATAGAATCGGCATACTCTGTCGGAGTGGACGACAGAGTAAGTTTAGGAGAATTTATACCTTTCTGAATGGCTTCTAACATTTTGCTACTTACATTATTAATATTTATCAAATCTTCTGCTTTCAGGTCAAAATTTTCAATTTTACGTAGTCTTAATTTACTTGATTCATCTAAAAACAAATCTAAGCGAGTTGTTTTGCGAGGCGAAAGCAATATTCGCCCGCCATATTTTTCTGAACCTACACTTACTTCTGTATAAACAGGGCTAACAACAGGGATGTCGATATTAAATGAACCATCAGATTTCATTGTTGTTTGATAATCTGTTGTTTTCCCAAGAATTAAATTCGGAACTGACAGTGTAATGATATACGTATTACTCTGTTTACCAAGGACAGGATCAGTAAATTTGCCTGTAACGGTCGCTCGACCGGATGAAGTATTTTGAGGTGTGCAACCGGATAAAACAATTATCCATGCAAATAAAATTAGAAATTTGTAAAATGTATTCATAATTGATAGTATATAAAATATAAAAATTTTACAAAATTAATCAATTTATGGAATTATTGCATCTATTTGTTTATATACAAATAGATACGATTTCTACTATCTTGTTTTACTTTGTTTTTCAATAAGTTACATCTAAGGGCGAAACATTAGTTAATGATTTCAATCGCCTTTTCCAACAGTTCATCCCGTCCTTCCTGAATCCCTTTGATAGTGGGTTTTACTACAATATCAGGGACAATTCCGATGCGTTGGGTTTGTTGCCCATCCGGATAATAAACGCCCATGCCGGAAATCCTTGTTTTTAATCCTCCCGGAAGATAAATATCCGATACGTTTCCATCTGCTCCGGCGGTTTAGCTGCCGATAATTGTTGTATTAGCTCCGGCACGAAACGCCATGGCGGTAAATTCTGCTTGACTTTGAGTTTCTTCATTGACAATAACTACCAATTTACCTTTATAGGTTTCTTTCGGTTTGGGGATTATGTCTTCTTGCTTAAAAGTAAATTCGCCCGGATTATCCGGATTACTTTTTGTGCATTTTACAAAAGGAGTATTAGACGATACGAAATAGGATACTAACAAAAACGGTACATAAAAAGACGGATAATTTCGGATATCAATAATGATTCCTTTTGTGTTTATGAAATTCATTTTTATATTGTCGATATCTTCTTTTTTTATACTTTTCAAAGTAATGTAACCAATATTATTAATCAATGACAATTTATAACAAAGCGTAGTATCTTTTTTGTACATATACCGATACATATTTTGCCGGTCATAAAGCGTTAATTTCTTTTGTTTGACTTGTCCGGATGAAATATAGTTAATTGAAATTGTCTGGTTACGAGAACGTAACATATCGCCTGCAATATCCCGCATTCTTGCCGCTTCGTTCGATGCTGGATAATATTCTTTCACACTGTCCACTATGGCTTTTACCGCTTTCCCATTGATTCGAGTAATGATATCGCCAAAGTCCAAGCCGGTTACCGTTTGCAAATCAGGATTGTAGTATTTTGTAACCACCAATTGGTTCTCAATCAATCGAACCTGAAAAGGCGCTATCCAATTTCCTCTTAACGAATCTATTTTTTGTTTTCCTTCCAATTGGGCATGAGAATCGTCTATCTCTCCTGTTAATTTTAACGCTGTTAATTCATAATCTAATTGTGTTTCCGCTAAAATAAATTTTGGGATGTATTCTTTCAGAACCGTATTCCAATTCTTATCGGTCAAATATTTATAAGGGTAAAAATATTGAATCATATTCCAATACCGATAGAGCGCTAACAAACGAAAACCGGCATCGGGACAGCGCATTTGAGTATAGGAATCTTCATGTAAAAATTCAGGATTTCCAATGTTCATATCCGTATATATATAGTAATGGTATAATTGATTCCGATTTAAATAGATTTTATGCAACAAATCTTTTAACTGTTGATTCATATTGCTTTGATCCACCCATGATAAATTGGGTTTAAGAGGAGCATCTGCGGGAGTTTCCTTACAGAATTCACATGCGGGTATATCCCCATATTTCTCGATCCATTGAAGAAGAAATTCATCCCGCTCTTCTCCGTTGGCTGTTTTCAAGTATTGGGGCAACATCCTGAACAATTCATAATCCCAATTGTAATTTCCCGTTGCAATAGCCGGATGATGATATTTCAGGAATCCCCATATTCTGCCCAACAATTCCAAATCATTTATTTTTTGTTCGTTTAAATTGAAAAATTGAATTTTGGAACCGGTATTAAACTCTTCATCGTTTTCGGCAGGAGAAAGTTTGTTTTGACAAATTTTCGCATTTTTGATATCCTTACCGTCAATGGTGATATGTAAATCGTCCATCCACATTTTCCCTTTGCCAACCAACATTCCACCTAGTACGATGTCTTTGGTTTTAGCAGGATTCATGGGTAATGTTATCTCGTATTTTTTCCAATCGGTTGTTCCGGTTATACCTCTATTTTGCATATTATCAAATGCAATACGAGGGTCGATTTGCATCCATAATCCCGCCCATCCGTCGGTAACATTCTCTGTTTTAATATATCCAGATAAAGTAATACTTTTTCCCTCATAAATATCCGGAAGATTCATCAATATTGATTTAAAAGAAACGGAGTCTCCTGTGAATTCAATAGATAAGGAATATTTTCCGGATTTAACAGTCGCGGAATCTAAAGAAACCATATAATTCTTCTTTGGATAAATTTGCCAAACGTCGGGCTTTCCATTTTGAACGATTTCAAAGTCCAAGTTTAAATTTAAACCGGTATGGGGGTGCGAACAACTTGTTGCAAACAGAACTATAAGATAAATTGAAAGAAAAAATTTTGTTTTCATAACCAAAAATTTTTTTTGCAAATATACGGTTTTCTATACAAAAAGTGGATGAATGCTGTCAATTGTTATTGCTCATTCCGCAACTTGTTGATAAAAAATGCGTAAGGCAAAAAAAGTCATTCCGGAAATGAGCTTCAATTAAGACATATTTAAGACATCCATTAAGTTAATTCCATGAATAACGTACAAAATTCCATACGTATAGCCAAATTTTACATTCTTTAGAATAAATTTCCATAGGTTATTATTAATAAATTTCATTCCTTTGCATAATCAAAAAATTGTTAATTTAATGAAAAATATACTTATTTTATTGTTTGTCGTTCTTACTGCTATACCGCCGGCTCATGCTAAAGATATACCGGATAGAAAAAAAGTCCTTCACTCCATGGTTTTGGTCAATGATTATTTCATGGAAAAATATGCCGATTATAAAGCGCCTTCCCATACGGATAGAGTCCGTCCCAGCAACATCTGGACGAGAAGCGTTTATTACGAAGGCTTGATGGCTTTGTACAGAATTTATCCTCAGGAGAAGTATTACAACTATATGCTGGATTGGGCGGAATTTCATAATTGGAGCTTACGGAACGGCAACACAACACGTAATGCCGACGACCAGTGCTGCGGGCAAGTTTATATCGACTTATATACGATAGCGTCAGCGCCGGAAAAAATCCGTAACATCAAATCCTGTATGGATATGCTGGTGCATACGCCCCAAACGGACGACTGGTCATGGATTGACGCTATTCAAATGGCTATGCCCATTCTGGCAAAATTAGGAAAATTGACGAATGACAGCCGCTATTTCGATAAAATGTATCAAATGTATTCATTTACAAGAGATAGCATTAGAGCGACAGGATTATACAATCGCGAGGAAGGTCTCTGGTGGCGGGATGCGAATTTTATGCCTCCCTATAAAGAGCCCAACGGGAAAAATTGTTACTGGTCGAGAGGCAATGGCTGGGTATATGCCGCTTTAGCGCGGGTAATGGACGTTATTCCCGCTGACGAAACCCACAGGGCGCAATATCTTGCCGATTTTATCTCCATGTCTCAAGCCTTAAAAGATTGTCAGCGGGAAGATGGATTTTGGAACGTTAGTTTGCATGACCCTGACCACTTCGGAGGAAAAGAGACTTCAGGAACTTCCCTTTTTGTATATGGATTGGCATGGGGAATTAACAACCAACTGTTAGACAGAAAAACATACCTCCCTGTCGTTATGAAAGCATGGAACGCTTTAGTGAAAGAAGCCGTTCATTCCAACGGTTTTCTTGGCTGGGTACAGGGAACGGGAAAAGAACCCAAAGACGGTCAACCGGTTACTTACGATAAAATACCGAATTTTGAAGATTATGGAGTAGGCTGCTTTCTTTTGGGCGCCAGCGAAATATATAAATTGAAATAATACTATAATGAACAAAGCAGCGCTTACATACAAGAATATGGAAAAAACAAGCGAAATATTGTTTTTTAACAATATTTATTTGCTTATTTCATATACTTTGTTAAACACACACACACACACACACACACACACACACACACACACACACACACACACACACACACACACAAAGTTTAAACAACTTTTCGCGCGTAAGTTACAAAAAACATTTTATATACACAAGTATAGCTCATTTAAAAATCGAGCTGTCTTCTCATGTTATCTCTCTGCGTACGTACTTTTCCGGATGCAGGGCTTTTTGTGTTTCCTGTTTCCGGATAAAGGATATTTTGAACAGTATCAGTTTTGGACCTTTTAATATTATTAAAGTATAAACAAATTTTATTATGGATGTAAAAGAGAAAATTTTTGAATTAAGACGGATGGCGATTGTTTTTCTGCTTTTCGCTTTCAGCGTGGGAGCAGCGGCGCAAACGATTGCAATTTCGGGAAAAGTGCAGGACGCGTCGGGAGAATCTTTGCCCGGCGTAAGCGTTCAGATTGTCGGCAACAACGAAACGGGAACGATCACCGATGTCAACGGCGCTTTCTCGTTGAATGTACCCGGAGCCGAATCGGTATTGAGGTTTTCATACGTTGGTTATCTTCCTCAAGACATCAAGGTGGGAAAACAGCGAATAATCAATGTGCTTTTGAATGAAGATACAAAAGCGTTGGATGAAGTTGTCGTTGTTGGTTACGGCGTACAGAAGAAGAGTGATGTGACGGGGGCGTTGTCGGTTGTTTCCACTCAGGAACTTAATACAAAACCTGTATCCAATGCTTTTGAAGCATTGCAGGGAAAAGTTGCAGGGGTGGATATTACCTCTTCGCAACGTCCGGGTGAGTTGGGAATTGTAAGAATACGCGGTATGCGTTCTCTTTCTGCCAATAGCGATCCGCTGTATGTTGTTGATGGCGCTGTACTAAGTGCAAGTGGAATTGAAACTTTGAACCCTCAAGATATTGAAAGTATAACTGTGTTGAAAGATGCTTCATCAACCGCTATCTATGGTTCTCGCGGCGCCAATGGCGTTGTACTTGTCACTACAAAAAGAGGGAAAGATGGTACTTTCAAACTTAATTATTCAGGAAGCGTAACCTTTGAGAAAATTCATGATTTGCAACCTTCAATGAATGTTGATGAATATACAACATGGCGCAGATGGGCATATTATAATGCTAATCCGACTAACTATAACCCCGGCAATCAGCCTGATGAAGCGCAGGATAAACTTATTTTTGTCACCGACCCAACATCGTTAAACAATTTGATGAAAGGTTGGGCAGGCGGAACTTGGGATCCCTCAAAAGTAACGAATACCAACTGGACGGATTTCGTCACGCAAACTGGTATAACGCAAACACATACCATCAGCGCGAATGGCGGAACCGATAGAATGAAATCCTACATTTCTTTTGGATACCTTGATAACGAAGGAACACAAAGAGGTCAATCCTACAAACGGTATAATGCAACAATATCAACAGATATTACCGCTACTCCGTGGTTTACGATGGGCGGATCGGTAAATGCAGCATGGAGCAACCAGGATTATGGTTTTTCTCGTTCTGGTCAGTCAACCAATTCTGGTCCTACCGAAATATTCAATGCCGCTAAGCTAATACCCAATTTTGCGTTACCATACGACGATAATGGCGAAATCATAACTGCGCCGGGCGGAGGCGCCTTCACGGTTATTGACGAATGGAACAAATCAACTGAAAAGAGGCAAACGCTACGCACGCTTGGAAATTTTTACGGAAATTTTAACTTTGGAAAAATGTGGAAAACCTTAGATGGATTAAACTACAAAATGTCCTTAGGTACCGATTATCGCTATTATCGTATGGGCAGGTATCTTGATCAGACTTCTGCCGTGCGTCAAGGAGCTGCAAGCCAAGCTTCATGGAACAGCGACCGTAGATTGTCATGGATATGGGATGATATCATTTCCTACAAAAAAACTATTGATATACACAAGTTTGATATTACGCTGATACACGAGGCAAGTAAAAATGATAGAGAAATTGCAAGTATGAGTGAAGAAAACGTTCCCAAACCCAGCTATTTATGGAATAACATGGGAGCTGTAAGTCCTACTGACCCTAATTCTAAATTAAGCGTGGGAACAGATTTATTACAAAGTCAGCTTATTTCGTGGGGATACAGGGTTAACTATTCGTTGATGGATAAATATTTACTTACGGTTTCGGGACGCCGAGACGGTTCTTCTGTTCTTGCCGAAGGGCATTACTGGGCATTTTTTCCAAGCGCGGCTTTGGCATGGCGCATAGATCAAGAGTCGTTTATGCAAGGACTATCCTGGTTGCAAGCCCTTAAACTTCGTTTAGGTTTAGGTCGCACAGGAACCGCCGCTGTTCAACCCTATTCTATATTAGGCAATATAAGTTCAAGTTACGTTCCATTTGGCGGACAACCGGATGCACAATTTTATTATACCAATGATTCATTTTACAACTCTGCTTCGTATAATGATATGGCAAATCCCTTGTTAGGATGGGAAAAAACAACACAGTGGAATTTTGGTTTGGATTTCAATGTATTAAAGGGACGGATAGGAGGCAGTATAGATTATTATGCATCCAAAACGAATGACATAATTATGCGCATGAAAATTCCGACTATTACCGCTTATCCATATACTTATGCCAATGTGGGGAAAACAAAGAACAAAGGCGTCGATGTATCGCTTCGCTTTGTTCCCGTTGAAATTCACGATTTTAAATGGACCTCCGTAGTTAATACATCATGGAATAAAGACGAGATCGTAGAACTTGCATACGGCAAAAATGATATGGTCGATAACAACTGGTTTATTGGTCAGCCTATTGCGGTTTATTACGGGATTCAAAGTAACGGTTTGTGGCAAGTATCGGATGCTGCGGAAATGGATAAATTTAATGCAAATGGTCAAAGATTTGAAGCTGGCTTGGTAAAACCGGTGGATCAAAATAATGACTATTATATCACTGCCGATAAAGACCGTGTTATATTGGGCAACAAATTGCCGAAATGGACGCTCGGTTGGACAAATACCTTTAATTACAAGGACTTTGAACTGAATATTGAACTTTTCGGTCGCTTTGGTTTTATGGTTTATACCGGCGGCGAATTACAAGGCGGAACAGGAAATCAGCGAGAAATAAACTATTGGACGCCGGACAATCCCAATGCTGAATGGCAAAAGCCGGTGTATAGTCCGGCGGCCGGTTCGACTCGCGATGATTATGTAAATTTGCTTGGTTACAAAAACGCTTCCTACTTGAAATTACGTAATATATCGCTTGGATATTTTCTGCCAAGCAAGATTTGCCGCTCTGCAGGCATTAGTAATCTGAAAGTGTACGCTCAACTACGCAATCTTGGTAACATCTATTCTACAATCAAGTATCTTGATCTTGATTTAGGTACATCGGTTTCTTCAAATGTGATTGACAACGCTGGAGTTTCCTTTTATAATAGAGGAATAACTTTTGGAATCGATGCTTCTTTTTAACTACAACACAAAAAAAAATATGGAAATGAAAAAAATAATAATTATAATTAGCATTCTGGTTGGACAGTTTTTGTATTTTACTTCCTGCGGCGACAGTTTTCTTAAACAAGAAAAAACAAATGCTTATTCAACCCAATATTTTGAAACAGAGGATGGTATTATATCGTTGGCTACCAGCCTGTATGGAAATATTCGCTGGAACTTCGGTTATGAATGGGCTTATGGCATTACACAATACGGTGTAGATGAATTTACTATGGGCGCAGACAATACAAGCGAATGTTGGAACACTTACGATGCACGCTTTGGTCCAAGCGACCTTACAACTGCGACGGGGGCGGCAAACGCAAATTGTCCTCCTGTAAGCGGACTTTGGGACCAAATGTATTTTGGTATCGCCAGCGCAAACCTGATTATTGCTAATGCAAATAAAGTCAGCAATGAGGATGTGCGTAACAAATGTTTGGGTGAAGCCTATTTTATGCGCGGCTACAATTATTACAGACTTTTTGCCAATTATGGAGCTGTTCCAATTATAGACAAGCCTTTGGGTGGCGTAGTACGTAACTTCAAACGCGCCTCTGAGGAGGAAACCATGGCGCTTATTGTTTCTGATCTTGATCAGGCGCATAACTTGTTGCCTGCCGACAGATGGCGCGGAATAGGTACATGGACTAAATATACCGCTGCTCATTTCTTGGCAAAAGCATTGTTACACAGGGCTTCTGAGAGAAACGACAGTTGGAACGGCAACTACAAAAGCGCAGATTTAGACAGATGTATTTCTCTTTGTGATGAAGTAATAGCCGCTTGTCCGCTGGAAAATGATTATTGGGATATATTTGCGAGATGGACAGGTATTGATTGTGCGCTTGAAGGCTCAAAAGAGGTATTGATGTCGGCTCAAAACAATGCCAATAGCTCAACGCAAGGACGCTATGGCAACAGGACAGCTCACATGTTTACTCCTGCGTTTGATGGTAGTATCACAACAAAATTTGTATGCCGAGGGGCTTTTATTGGAGGTAAGGATTTTCAGCGATGTCGTCCTACAGAGTACAACTACTCAACATACGACAATGTGAATGACGCCCGACTGTGGAAATCTTTCAGGACAGTATATTATACAAACAATGTGGCTGCAGGACTTCCAGCTGGAGTTAACGCGCCTGCTCCCGCCTTGGGAGATGAAGCCATTATTTTTATTCTCAACAAAAAAAATTATTCCGGATTTATTAATAATCCGGACGCAACATTTGGTTTTTGGTATGCGCCTGCTCCAATTTGTACTTATGTTAATCCCGAAACAAACAAATGGGTTCCTGCTGCTATGCCGCTTTACTTGAATGGACAATATACGACATTCACTTATTCTGCGGTTGGAGTAAACTTGTTTGCAGGCTTAAACAAAACGCGGGATGGTAGTGCGTCCTCAGCAGACGCAGACGCAACCTACCGAGATGTTGTTATGGCGCGCACAGGAGAAACAGTTCTGATAAAAGCGGAAGCTCAAGTACGTAAAAATGATTTTTCAGGCGCCATTGCAACGGTTAACCTCTTGCGTAAACGCGCTCAATGGAAAGAAGGCGAAGACCGCGAATTGTATGTAGATGGATCTATTTCTTTTGTAAAGAATTCGCTATATACAACTAATGGAAACTATACGAGAGCCGGAAATGCAAGTCCAGCGCCAACATTTACCTATCAGCAGTGGTTTAAAAACTCAAATCCGGGTTATGGAGTTTTAAAAGATGCTTCCGGCAACGATTATTTGGGTAAAAATTCGTATTATCTGTCAACAGGCATTCCAAAAACAACTGCCGCTTCTAACTTACAAATTAGCAGCTATACAGCATTGCCGCCGGAAGACGAAGCAATTTTATCCAAACTTGGATGTTCGGGCGATTACGACCGTATGTTAAACTTCATTTTTGATGAACGGACACGTGAATTGAATGGCGAATGGAACCGTTGGGAAGAATTAAGCAGGGCAGGATTGTTAATTAGACGTACCAAAGCGTTTAATCCAGAAGCTGCGCCTAATATTTCGGAAAAACATATTCTTCGTCCGATTCCTCAAACCTTTATTGATGGGTTACTGAATGATGATGGTTCCAATCTGACTCCGGATCAACAAAAAGCGCTTCAAAACCCCGGATATTAATTATTTTTTATCTATCTTTGTAGAGACGTTGCATGCAACGTCTCTACTGTTATTATAATATGTGTAATCTCTAAATTAACTCAAAATGAAACGATTATTTTTATTTGTTTTAGCGATATTCGCTGCATTCGGTTATATATTTGCCCAAAACGAAGCCGCCTGGTTCCCAATCACCCGCGAAGCCCGCCCATGGACGCGCTGGTGGTGGCTTGGAAGCGATGTCGATTCGCTTAACTTAACCTGTAATCTGGAAGCGTTGAGCAAAGCCGGTATCGGCGGCGTAGAAATCACGCCTATCTATGGAGTTAAAGGCAGAGAGGCGCACTACATTGATTATCTTTCTCCCCGCTGGATGCAAATGCTGGCATTTACTGAATCGGAAGCCAAACGTTTGGGCATGAGCGTGGATATGAATAACGGAACAGGCTGGCCCTTTGGCGGTCCGGAAGTAAGCATTGAAGACGCCGCCACCAAAGCGATTTTTAAAGATGGTCGCTTGGAAATCGGTAAAACCATGCAAAAAGTGAAACGGGCGGCGCCCGGCGGACAGGGTTTAGTATTAGATCATTTGAACAAAGACGCCGTTAAGCGCTATCTAAATGCCTTTGATAAGGCGTTTTCAGAAAGCGATATGCCTTTTCCACACAGTTCTTTCAATGATTCGTATGAGGTTTACGGCGCAGATTGGACTCCCGATTTTTTGCAGCAATTTGAACAGCGGCGCGGCTACCGTCTGCAAGATTATTTTCCTGAATTTTTAGCCGGTGGAACTTCCGACTCTTCCGCCCGCGTGATTGCCGATTATCGCGAAACAATTTCGGATTTGCTGCGGGATAACTTTGCTCAGGTATGGACGGATTGGGCGCACAGTCACGGAGCGACAACGCGCTATCAGGCGCACGGTTCCCCCGGAAACCTGATTGATTTGTACGCTTCTGCGGATATTCCCGAATGCGAAACGTTCGGTATCACCGACTTCGATATTCAGGGATTACGCAAGGATTCTATTCGTAAACTCAACGACGGCAGTCCTGCCATTTTGAAATACGCTTCTTCGGCAGCACATATTGCAGGGAAAAAATATACATCTTCCGAAACGCTTACGTGGTTGACCGAACATTTCCGCACTTCCTTGTCGCAATGCAAACCTGAAGTTGATCAAGTGTTCACTTCAGGCATCAATCATGTTTTTTTTCATGGGACAACCTATTCGCCTAAAGACGCCGCCTGGCCCGGATGGAAATTCTATGCCGCAATAGATATGTCGCCGACAAATCCTTTTTGGCGCGACGCTCCGGCTTTTTTTGATTACATTGCCCGCACCCAGTCTTTTTTACAAACCGGAAAGCCCGATAATGATTTTCTGCTCTATTATCCCATCTACGATATCTGGTATGAGCAACGGGGCAATTATTACCTGACTTTTGCCATTCACGACGTCTTGCATCAATTGACGGGCTTCAATGAAACGGTTGAAAACATCCGGAAAAGCGGTTTCGATTTGGATTATATATCCGATTCTTTTCTGAAAAATACTACCGTTGAAAACGGGAAATTAAAAACCGTAGGAGGAACGGTTTATAAAGCGCTGATAATTCCGGCAGTAAAACAATTGCCGGTTGAAACGCTCGCGCAAATCCTGAAACTTGCGCAACAAGGCGCAACAATTATTTTTGACGGTCAGTATCCCGACGATGTTCCGGGAATGTTCCGTCAGGGAGAAAGGCGAAATGCGCTTGCGGAAATCATGCAGCAACTGCTTAAACAATCCACCGTTGTAAAAATTGATGATTACGCCGGTTTGTCCTCTCGCTTCAATTCATGCAAAGAGGCGTTTATTACGAACTATGGCGGACAAATGATACGCCGTGTGTACGAAGACGGACATATTTATTTTTTCACTATGCTGAGTAATAATTCCGTCAACGATTGGGTAACGCTGGGAACACAAGCGAAAAGCGCCCTGTTTTTCGATCCGATGACCGGCAAGACCGGAAAAGCGCGGATACGAAACAATCAAGGGGTTACGGAAGTATATATGCAACTTCGACCGGGGGAATCCATTATTCTGAAAACTTTTACCGACAAGGATGTTGCTGCGGATGAATGGGCGTATTACCAGCCTACCGGCAAAAACATAAAGTTAGACGCCGGTTGGAAGATGCGTTTTATTGAAAGCGAACCCGCTGTGAATGAAGAATTTCAATTGCCGAAGCTGATTTCCTGGACGGAATTGAATAACGATACCCTGAAAAGAAACGTGGGAACTGCCTGTTACGAAATACAATTTGATTTTCAAAAAGACGCAGGAAAAGAATACCGGCTTTGTCTGGGCGATGTCAGGGAAAGTGCAGAAGTAACGGTCAATGGTCGCAACGCGGGTACTGTTTTTGCCGTTCCGTTTGAGATAAATATCGGCGAATGGCTGAAAAACGGTAAAAATACGCTGGAGATAGCAGTAACGAATCTACCTGCCAACCGGATTTCGGATTACGACCGGAGAGGCGTTAACTGGCGCATTTTCAACGAAATAAACTTTGTCAGCATTACTTACCAAAATACCAAATTCGACATTTGGGACATTGTTCCTTCGGGATTATTAGGACCGGTAAAGATTGAGGAGCTGAGCCGGAATAATAGTAACTGAAAAAGTTTTGTTTACATTTGAAAAATCGTATCTTTGCAAGGTTGAATATTGAACTTATCTAAATTTTTCTGATGGGCATGTGTATCCAAAGAGACCGAAGGTATCGAATGTTGATAACCCCGTGCAAGCGAAGCGCGAGGGCACTGAAAAAGTTCCTTTTTTGACAAAATACCCTCGTTACAGGGCTTGTAGAAGGGGTAAATTTGCAAATTTCGGACTTTTTCAGTGCCCTCGCGAAGCGCAGCTCGGGGTAGGAAAGAAATTATATAATTTTGCAATTTGTTAAACTCAAAATATAAAGAGGAGGTAATTATGACATCAAACAAAAAATTAAGCAAAGCAATGGAGACAGAAACCATTTTAAAAACCGAGATAAATTTGTTAAATGAACAAATACCTAAAATATAGGAGACAGAATTTATGAGAAAATTGATAATATTATTAAGTTTATTGCATCTATTCTTTTTTACTTCGATAGCACAAACAAATGTTATTGATAGTATAAAAATAATGCCAAGGAATATTTCTGTTTCAGACCCTGTTCTTTTTGCAACATTCACAAAACCATTTGGCGGAGATTGTACTTATCAGTTAAATATTGACAGTATAATTGATACAAATATTTATGTTAGTGGAAAATTTGAAAGTGACGTTAAATGTATGGGAAAGGGGGCAAATGATACAATAGATATAGGTTTATTTCCTGCAGGAACTTATGAACTTATTTATAAATTTATAGATATCAAGCGTGGAGACAATATAGTACCGAATGTACCTACCGAAACATATAGTATAAAGTTTGTTGTTTCTACATCTTCAAAAGTTCAGGATGTTAAAATTAAAGAATTTGATTTATATCCTAATCCGTGCAATTCCTATATCAATATTCTTTCCCCTGACATAAATAATGAGATTAAGTATATTCAAATGTTCAATATTTTTGGAAAAATGATTTATGAAAAGGATGTGAATCAGAGTTTATTGCAAATAAATATGAGTTCATATAATCAAGGAATTTATTTTATTAGAATAGTAAGTAATAAAAGTGAGTATAAACATAAAATTATTAAAAGATGAAAGCACGTATAATATTTATTGCATTGCTTGCATTGGTGTTGAACTCTTATTCGCAAAATACGATAATAAATTTGAGTAAATCCACAGATAGCAGATTTGACATAGCACAAATCCCAACAAGTATTGATACACTAGAAGCAGATGTAAAATTATCACAAATTGAATTGTTATCAAATAATAAAAGTGTTCAGTCAAGTAATTATATTGAGTTGTTGTCAAATGACTTAATGGAAATTTTTGATGTGGGAAAGCCTAATGTTCCTGTTTTCAGCAAGTTAATAGAATGTCCATTAGAAGCATCCGTAAGTTTTAAAATACTGGGATATGATGAAGAGATTATAGATTTGTCGGCTAAAGGGTTTAATAAAAAAATTATTCCTGCACAGCCGTCTATTTCCAAAAGTGAGGAGCCTGATAAATTCTATATTGACACAGCAATCTATTCTAAAGATCAATATTATAACTCCGAAATAACGGCATTTGAGGACGCAGGAATTTTAAGAAGTGTACGAATAGGACGAATAGAAATCCGTCCCATTCAATATAATCCAGTTCAAAACAAACTTCGAATATTGAATAATTTAAGAATCCAAATTATTTTTTCCAAAAGCAATCATTCAAAAACAGAAGAAATGAAAGCAAAATATTCAAATCCCGCTTATGATAATTTAGTAGAAAGTTTTGTTCCGAATTTGACACAGCAGCAACAAACCAGAGGTGTAAATGCAACATACGTTATTGTTTCGGATAGAAAATTCCAATCAACATTAACCTCTTTTATTGCACACAAACAACAATTAGGTTATAATGTAATAGTTGGATATACTGACAATTCAAATGTAGGGACAACAACAGCAAGTATTAAAAATTACTTGAAAGGTTTGTATGATAATCCCCCGAGTGGATATGATCCTCCTCTTTATGTGTTGTTGGTTGGAGATGTTGCAGAAATTCCTTCATTTCAGATGTCAGGACATGTTTCGGATTTATATTATTTTGATTATACGGGTGATAATTTACCTGATGTTTTTTATGGTAGATTTTCTGCAAGTAATACTGCTCAGTTGCTTCCGCAAATAGAAAAGACAATAGAATATGAAAATAAAACAATGCCAGATATATCTTATTTACAAAATGCTGTTTTGGTAGCAGGTGCAGATAATAGTTATATGACTTACTCTAATGGACAAATCAATTATGCTACAAGTCAATATTTTAATTCTTTGAGTGGAATTACGACTTATGCTTATTTACAACCCGAACCGTCTGGGGCTAATTATTCCTCAAATATTAAATCAAAAATAAATGCAGGAGTAGGATATGCAAATTATACAGCTCATTGTTCTTCGTCCGGATGGTACGATCCCTCTTTCCAAACAAATGATATTGCTAATTTGACTAATGGACATAAATATGGTTTATGGGTGGGAAATTGTTGTCAGTCTAATATGTTTGATGTCGCAGAATGTTTTGGAGAAGCAGCACTACGCGCCTCAGGAAAAGGAGCTGTTGGATATATAGGTGCTTCTGATTATACATATTGGAGTGAAGATTTTTATTGGGGGGTGGGTTTTAAAACAGTAAGTTTAAATCCAAGTTATAATGCAAATAGTCTTGGAGCATACGATAAAATGTTTCATACCCACGGCGAATCTCCCAATGTATGGTGTAATACACAAGGACAATTAATTGTTGGTGGAAATCTTGCTGTTCAACAATCAACGTCATCTCTTAAAAAATATTATTGGGAAATTTATCATTTGATGGGTGATCCTTCATTGAATATATATATTGGAAGTTGCACCCAAACTAATTTTATAAACCAAAACGTTACAAGTACCAAAACGGTTACAGGTTGCAATATCAACGTTCAAAACGTCACTGTTACTAATGGTGCTACATTAACAGTTAAAGCGACAGGTGATATTAACGTTCAAGGTGTAACCGTTAATAACAGTTCCAAATTAATCCTTGATGCTGACGGTGAAGTTAATATTATCAGCGATTTTGATGTTCAATTAGGTTCGGAATATGAAATAAAATATCCTTGACAAAATGCACTGCCTCTAACGAGCAGTTTGGCGTGTCAGGCGGGATGCATGTTCACTTACACTTTTACAGAATTTTGAAAGTTCACCACCCGTCCGAGTCTTTGCGAAACCTCGCCCGCCCGCCAAGCCCCAGAAACGTTGTGGACAAGACATAAATAAATAAAATGATTATGGAAGCAATTTTTGAAAAAAGAAAAAACAGAATACAACGTATTAATTATTATGTTTCCGCGTTAAAGCAAAGTCAACCGGAAGTATTGGAAAACGGATTAAAAACAATGTATTTGCGGGCTATGGCACAAAAACTTGACAGTTCGGCGCGTGATAATGATATTACGATGCAGGAGATAGTTGATGAAGTAAATATAGTAAGAAAAGAACGTTATAACCCATGAGTAAAAAAAATATTATACTGTCATTTATTTTAGGATTGGGATGTATCTGGAATATATCCGCCCAAAAAACTAATAACTATTTCGACCCTAAAGATTTAACTATTGTCGGAACATATTATTACCCCGAACATTGGGATGAATCGCAATGGGATAGAGATTTAAAGCAGATTAAAGCATTAGGCTTTGAATTTGTTCATTATGCGGAATTTGCATGGGCGCAACTGGAGCCGTCGGAAGGCGTTTACGATTTTGCATGGCTCGACCGCGCAGTAGATATTGCCGACCGCAACGGATTGAAAGTTATTATGTGCACTTCAACTGCAACGCCGCCGGTATGGTTGGTGCGGGAACATCCCGAAGTGTTAATCGAAAACGAAGACGGTACAAAACTCGACCACGGCGCGCGGCAACATGCCTCTGTTTCCAATAATTTTTACCGGACTTATTCCCTGAAAATGATTGATAAGCTGGCGCAACACTATGGCAACGACAAACGGATTATGGGTTGGCAATTGGATAATGAGCCGCGTCCTCAGCGGGATTACGGTCAGGATGCTCATCAACGTTTCCGTGATTGGTTGAAAGAAAAATATGTTACTATCGACCGGCTGAATAAAGCTTGGGGAACGGCGTTCTGGAGTCAGGTTTATAGTAGTTTCGACGAGATTAATATTCCGCTTCTTTCCCAACGGTTCACAAACTCACATCAAATATTGGATTATAACCGGTTTTCGACGGATGAAATGGCTGGTTTTTTAGATGAACAGACAAAGGCTATTCGTCATTATTCCGGTAATAATCAATGGATAACAACAAATTATATTCCTGAATACAGCGATGGTCACTTACGGAAAAGCCGCGAATTGGATTTCCATTCTTATACCCGCTACATGGTGTATGGCGAGAACAACGGTATCGGACGCAAAGGCTACCGGCTGGGACCGGTGGAACGGATTGCCAAAGCCAACGATTTTTTCAGAACAATTGACGGCGTTTACGGAGTAATGGAGTTACAACCCGGACAAGTTAACTGGGGAGCAATCAATCCGCAGCCGCTTCCGGGCGCGGTTCATTTGTGGCTGTGGCACGTATTTGCCGGCGGTAGCCGGTTTGTTTGCACCTACCGTTATCGTCAGCCGGTTTTCGGAACGGAATTGTATCATTACGGAATTGTCGGCTCCGACGGTGTTACGCCGACGCCGGGCGGATTGGAATACGCCCAATTCAATAAAGAAATAAAAGAACTGAGGCAGTTATACAAAAAGGACGTAAAAAATCCTGCAGATTACGAAAAGCGCCGTACCGCCATTCTCTACAACCATGAAAATACTTGGGAAATAGACAGAAACCCGCAAACAACCGAATGGAATACCGAAAAGCATATTGATAAATACTACAACGCCTTGAAAAGTTTTGGAGCGCCGATAGACTTTATAGACGAAAGCGCCGATTTTTCAGCCTACCCTGTAATCGTTGCTCCGGCTTACGAAATGATTGATTCATCGTTAGTAAAGCGGTGGATAAACTATGTGGAACAAGGCGGAAACCTGATTTTAACCTGTCGCACGGGACACAAAAACCGGAACGGACAACTTTTCGAAGCGCCTTTTGGAGCGCTTTTAGAACCGTTGA
>Ga0123357_10002883_pt1 | contig 19376 bp, 14 predicted proteins | sample TergutEmb28metaG_FD_89873 | JGI IMG/M metagenome (GOLD analysis project Ga0123357, IMG submission 89873) | Embiratermes neotenicus P4 segment gut microbial communities from Petit-Saut dam, French Guiana - Emb289 P4 | ecosystem: Host-associated > Arthropoda: Insects > Digestive system > Gut ...
ATCCCCCTCTCCGCCATTACCATCAATACCATTCATTTTATTATAAATCCATGATGCTGATCTGTTAAAATATCTTCTGGCAATATTAGACCATGTTATATCTAATCTAATATCCTGCAACTGCGTGCTTACGTTTGTCTTTTATATCTAATCGTTTGGGCAGTGCGAAAGGAGGGAAAAGATTTGGAAGAAACAAATAAATTTGAAAAAATATTACAAGAATTTATTTGTCATCGTAATGGTCTCGTAAAGAATAAATTTCGACTAATTGTTTTTCATAATCAATCGTATAAACGATTCGATCTTTCAAATTAATACGTCTTGACCAATAATTCGATAAGTCCTCTTTTAGTTTTTCCGGTTTTCCGGTACCGGTTTCCGGATGAATTTCCATCTCACGCAACAGCTTTGATATTTTACGCTGCACAGCTATTTTTCCCGATTTTTTGAAAAATTTAATATCTTCTTCTGCACGAGGTTTATAAGCTATTTCCATATATCTGCTGTCTTAATTTTAACAGAAGGCAAACTTTCTTGTGATTTTATTTTCTTCACAAATTCGGGATTATAATGAGATTGTTCAACCGAAACTCCTTTTTTGGAAAAAAATTCTTTTAGTTCGGCGCCGTATTTATTAAGGTCGATATGGGCAAATGTAGGAGTTCCATTTGCATTGTATTCTATGAATATACCTGCTGCTTGCATAACTTTTTTGGGCTTTTATTTAATGCAAAATTAGCAATTTTATTTTATTTGCAAGCCATTTAAAACAAAAAAGCCGGATTTCTCCGGCTTTAGGGTTGTGAAAACCTTGAATTTATTAAAATTATTTTCTTACAGTTATATATTCCGCACCAGTGATTTTCGTAGTAATTATTTATAAAATTATCACTTATCAATAATTACTTTTCAATATTTTCATTCGCCTTGATCAGTTTTGCTTTTGCAGATTCGGTAAGAGGAGCGGACGCTTTTCTAAAGGGGGCGCTAGAACTATGTTGAACATTAGTCAATGTAAATTCCATTACCTTTGTTGCGCCTGTGAAAGAATAATCTATTTTATTACTTTTCGCATTAATAGGAAATACTCCATGCGAAGGATTTTGCCCAAAGCTTGGAGAAACCAAAGCGCCTTCATGCAATGCGGTAATTACCCAGTTGGTAGGAATCGAAGGATCGCAGTTATTATACATATTAACCCAAACTTGATATTTTCCCGCTTGGATAGAACACATTTTCATTTGCCCATTCCAAAATAATCCCGTATTTTTGCGATATGATTATCGAACGAATTTCCATATTGAATTTCAAAAATATTGAAGAGGCTGATTTATCGTTTTCTTCCAAAATGAATTACCTTTTTGGTAATAACGGAATGGGAAAGACCAATTTGCTTGATGCGCTTTTTTATCTTTCTTTTACGAAAAATCATACGAATTTGCTTGATTTTCAATTAATCAGGCATGAGGAAGAGTTTTGCATTCTGCAAGGTTATTACCGCAACAATGAGGTAAATGAAGAAATCTATTGCGGCATTAAACACAAGCAACGCAAGGTTTTCAAGCGAAATAAAAAGGAATATGAGCGACTGTCGGAGCATATCGGATTGATTCCAATGGTTATGATTTCGCCGGTTGATACGGATTTGATTCAAGGCGGAAGCGTCGAAAGGCGAAAGTTTGTCGATATGATAATCAGCCAGTACGACAAGGAATATTTACGGTTTCTGATTCATTACAATAAGGTGTTGCAGCAGCGAAATTCCCTGTTAAAAGAGCGGACGGTTCTTGCAGATAATTCGTTGTTCGATGTTCTTGACGAACAATTATGTGCCGATGGTGAAATTATTTATCAAAAACGAAAGGAATTCATTTCCGGCTTTTGTCCTGTTTTTCAAAAATATTATCAAGCCATCAGCAATGGATGCGAATCGGTTGATTTGCAATACGATTCGCATTTGAACGCTATTCCGATGTCCAATGCTTTAAAAGAGAAGCGGGATGTTGATAAGATTTTAGGATACACAAGCGTAGGAATCCATAAAGATGATTTCCCTTTTCTGCTGGGAGCGCATCTGATTCGAAAAATCGGTTCGCAAGGTCAGAATAAAACCTACTTGATTGCTTTGAAGTTGGCGCAATTTCAATTTCTACTTCAAAAAAATACTTCGACGCCTATTTTACTATTAGACGATATTTTTGATAAATTGGACGCTAACCGCGTGGAAAGAATTATTCAATTGGTTACGCAAGATGAGTTCGGACAGATTTTTGTGACCGACACCAACCGTAAATATTTAGATGAAATATTATCCGGACTGAAACACGATTACAAGCTGTTTCAAGTAGAAGAAGGAAAAATTAAAGAGTTATAAATTAATTATTTATGAAGCGCGTCAATACCCAACCGATAGGAACGATACTGGATAGTTTTTTTGAACAGAATCCGAAATTAGCTGATAAATTGGCTGAGACCCGTTTGATTGATTCATGGAAGACTGTTTTGGGAACTTCCGTTTTACGCTTTACAGACAATTTATTTATAAAAAAGAGAACGCTTTATGTCCGACTAACCTCTTCGGTTCTCAAAAGCGAGTTGATGATGTGCCGCGAGCAATTGATAAAAAAACTGAATGATAAAGCCGGACGCGAAGTTGTTGATTCTATTACATTCATTTGAATAACTGAATAATTGAATAACCGAGTAACCGAATAATTGAGGATTACTTCAATCAACGGCTTTCACTTTTCCTACGCCGGTAACATTTTGGTTAATCGAACCCGGATTTCCACGATAGGAGATATTTCCTGAACCGGTGATACTGACATTCAATTTTTTAGTAACCAACGCTTCTATGTTTCCTGCGCCGGAGATTTTACAATTTAATTCCTGAACGAGATAGTCAAAGGCTTTTATTTTACCTGCGCCGGAAATCGCATAAGAAGACTGGTTGCTCGCTCCGGTTAATTGCAAATTTCCCGAACCGGTGATTTTTGCGGTTAAATTATTACAAATTAAACTGTCGGTAACGATATTTCCCGAACCGGTAATGGCTAATTCCATGCCTTTGCTGTTCACTTCGCCTTTCAAACGTATTTTACCCGAACCGGAAATCTCCACTTGGTTGAGATTATGCGAACAGGTATAAATGTTCAACAAACTCGGTCTGATGATGCTGTCTTTTTTTACATCAATTATCAACCGATTATTTTCCACTCTCACATCCAATGAGTTAAAAATATTTTCATCGGTGTGAATCTGTAAATAAGGCTCAGAATCGGAAAACTGTTGATAAAAAACTTCTCCGGGAACGTTGATGATTACGGATTCGTAATCGCCAATATTAATCCGTTGATTAACCAATTGATGATTGCCTTCAATGAGTTTTCCTGACGAAAAGACGCACGACATTAAAAGAGGCGATGTCATAAATAAAATTGCAAATAATTGTACTGAATGTTTCATGATGAAAAATGATATGAATCGTGATAAAAAATAGTTTTTATATTTTCTTGTTTTATCCATTCTTTAAGCGCTATTTTAGCCGTCAGCGACTGCAAGGGTTCCACATCGTAGGCTGAAATCCATTCATCGGAAAGATGCGCCTTTGTCGGAATTACGTCGCCCGGAAAAAGCAATCCATACTGATTCTTCCTTTTAATAAACGAAACAATTTGACTTTGAGTATGTCCGTCAAACAATTTCATATAAAAATTCTCAAATAATTCAACATCAGAATCAATCCGGCGAAGCAATCCTGCATTAAAAATCGGCAACACGTCTTCCGGACGAAAAACGTCTTTTTCCAAAGCATTGGGATGCAAATAATTTTGCCATTGCTTTTCGCTCACCCAATGAGTAGCATTTGGAAAAGCAATGCGGAGATTTCCGTTTTTGTCCCAGTAAGTACATCCGCCGCAATGGTCAAAATGCAAATGAGAAAGTACGACATCCGTAATCTGTTCCGGTTCAAATCCGCATGAATGAACCATTTTATGTATATCTTTTCTGTCCCTGAATTTGTAACAGGACAATTTACCTAATTCTTTAGTTCCTACTCCGGTATCTAACAGGACAATCCGGTTTTCATTCCATACCAACAGGCAATTCATGGCGAGACAACAGCGGTTTTCTTCGTCGAACGAGTATCTCAGTTTCCACGCTCTTTTAGGGATAGAGCCAAACATAGCGCCTCCGTCGGCAAGAAAAAATCCGGTTTTTAAGATTCGATATTCCATATACATATATTATTGTTTTTCCGTTAAATATTTCCAGAACCGTTTCGGCAGATGTTGCCGTTGCAGTTTGAGATTCCGGCGTTCGCGAATCGTGATTGCTTTCAGGTAATCCTTCCATAAGTTCTGAAAAGCAAATTCGTATTCATCCAATTTATCCGCTGAAAGCCGTCCGGTTTCCGGCGCCACAGGAAGTTGGTCGAAATGAACGGTTTCAACTGTTTTCAAATCATAGTATAATCCGTATTCTCTTCTTACATCATAGATTATCCATTGCTGATCGGCATAACGGGTTTTAAAAAAACGAGCCGTTAGCGGCAACACATTATAAGCAGGGTCCATCACGGCAAAAAATATTCCGTCTGCAGTTTTCTGAAAGCGGACAAACTGGCGTATCTTTTCTTCTTCCCGTCCGACTTTTTTATAAATTTTCGATAATTCCAAAACATCAGGGTCGGCAAAATTAGTTTCTATGCTTTTTTCGGCAAGCAACGCTTTTTGAATGTACCGGAAAATAAGAATTTCAATTCCTTCTGATTCAGACAGGTAAGAAATAAAAAGCATATCGATCGCCTGTTTGGATATTTTTTTTCGGAGCGCTTTCAATACGCAGTCGGCTTTAGACTCGTCGGTAATTACCCTGAACGATTCGGTAAATAGCGGAAGTTGCCTGTCTTCTCCGGTAATATTTTCCGGAAATTCCTTGCGGTTGAATGCGTCGAATACGCAGGTTAGCAAGCCGTCGAAAGTATTGTTGTAGAGGAAGAAAAGCATTGTGGATGTTTCTTTACAATAATTTTTTAATCTGCTCATGAGTGAGGTTGGTTATGGAAAGAATTTCATCTATGACCACTCCCCTTTGCAAAAGTTTGTGAGCAATTTCCATTCTTCCTCTCTTTTCACCTCTCTTTTCGCCTCTTTTTTCACCTTTTATCAAACCTCTCTTTTCACCTTCTTTTAATCCTTCTGATTTCGCAAAGTTCGCGATGTCCATTACTTCGTAACTTTGTCTTAAACTTTTTGCATACGTTTCCATTTCTTCCTGTGTTAAATATTCTTTTTTCGCTTCTTCTAAAAATAGCCTGAAGATTTCTCCCTGTATTTCTGAGGGAGGAGACTTCAGTTCAAATGTATGTTTTAATAAAAACAACCACCAGTCTGTATTCGTTTCTAATTCTTTTACTTTTTTGTGAAACTTGGGCAGTTCCACAAAAAAGAGGTTCAATTTTTCAGAGTATGGCGTCTTTGCCTTTTCTCTGTGCAGATAAACCCGCTCTATTACAATGTCTTTAGTTTCTTTTTCCTTAAAGACGGCAAAGTTAAGAATTGAAACGACATAGACGTCTTTTAATTCATAATTCCAGTATCGCTTACGCGGAGCTTGTTTGCGGATAGCGTGCGATGCATAAAACAAAGCTCTGTCTCGAAAATAAGTTTGCTCGCCAAGTTGCATTTCTACAATGAAATGTTCATCTTCTTGTGTCGTACACAAAATATCAAATATCGCTTTCCGCTCCCGTGGAAAGGCTCCCAATCCTTCGGTCGATTCGTATTGAATATCTTTAATGTCTGCTCTGACTATATCGTTTAAAAAAGAAATCATCAATTCCTTTTTCTGAAACAGCTTTTTGAACCCAAAATCAGTCAGCGGGTTAATATAAACAGACTGTTCAAGTTCTTCATCAATTGGCTCATGTTTTTTTCGTGCCATGAATTTTTTCTACAAATGTATAAAAAATTTTTTAACTCTCAAAGTTTATTACCATTTGTCTTTCATCCTGCTTTTTCTTCTTTTGCGGCGCAGTCAACGCATTACGGATGTATTCAGCTCCGGTTTCATGCACCGTATAAGCAATCAATTCATTGCAGGTAATGAAAAAACGGGCGCGCTTCATCACGACTCCCATTTTTTTCAAATGCTCGGAAGTCAAATTTCCGTGCCTGCGGGAAGCAACAATCAGTTGGGCGGATTTCACTCCCACGCCCGGCACTCGCAACAGCATTTCGTAATCTGCCGTATTGATATTGACAGGAAAAAATTCGGGATGCCGCAAAGCCCAAGACAATTTAGGGTCAATATCCAAATCTAAAAGCGGATGCGTTTCATCGACAATCTCATTGACTTTGAATTGATAAAAGCGCATCAGCCAATCGGCTTGATACAGCCGGTTTTCACGAACCATCGGCGGAGTTGTCAACGCCGGCAGACGGGTATCATACGTGTTGATGTGAATATATCCCGAATAATAAACCCGTTTCATCGCCGGACGCTGGTAAAGCGAGTCGGCTAAAGTCAGGATTTTACGATCGTCGTCGGGAGTCGCGCCAATAATCATTTGCGTACTTTGTCCGGCAGGTGCGAAGCGCGGCGCATGACGGTATTTCTTCTTGTCTTCCGCGCTTTGCAGGAACCCTTGTTGAATGTAATGCATTGGTCGATAGACATTTTGATAATTCTTTTCGGGAGCGATTATCTTTAAATTTTCTTCAGACGGTATTTCAATATTACAACTCAAGCGGTCGGCATACAATCCGGCTTCGGTAACCAATTCGCGGCTGGCGCCCGGAATGCTTTTCAGATGAATATAACCATTGTAACGGTGCGACAGCCGCAAATCTTTAGCCACCCTCACCATGCGTTCCATCGTATAGTCGGCGTTGCGAACGATGCCCGAACTCAAAAACAATCCTTCAATGTAATTCCTGCGATAAAACTCAAGCGTCAACTCAACTAATTCCGATACCGAAAATGTATTACGAGGAATATCGTTGCTCCGGCGATTCATGCAATAGGCGCAATCGTAGATGCAATAATTGGTCAGCATTATTTTCAGAAGGGAAACGCATCGTCCATCTTCCGTAAAGCTATGGCAAATACCCCAGCCGGAAGTCGAGCCGAGATTTTTTCCCGGATTGTCGCGCGTCGTCCCGCTCGATGCGCAGGATACATCGAACTTGGCAGCTTCTGCCAATGTTTTGAGTTTGTCAAATATTCCGGGATTCATGTGTTGTTATTCCTTTTGCAAAAGTAGCTTTTAAATTTGAGAATCCCATGAAAAAGACATCTAAAATGTAACCGCAACCAAAACTTATGTTACAATAGAAACAATTCATGTAACATCATTTGTGAAAATCTGTGAAAATTCAAATTAACTTTGCGCAAAATTAATTACAATTTAGTTTTGAGTGATAAATTATATGTAAATATTTAATTAATGTAAAATTTAATTTGTTTTTTTATGAGAAACATTCTGTTAAAAAAATCCATTCGATTTTTGTCTTTATTTCTCTTTGTTCCTCTGTGGTTAGGCGCCCAGAATATTACCGTTACCGGTAAGGTTACGGATAAAACGGGCGAAGCGCTCATCGGAGTAACTATTGCAGAGAAAGGAACAACTAACGGGATTGCAAGCGACGTTGACGGTAATTATTCATTATCGGTTCCGCGCAACGCAACTTTAGAGTTCAGTTATGTAGGGTATCTTCCCCAATCGGTTTCAGTTGAGGGAAAAAGCCTGATTAATGTAGTTATGCAGGAAGATACGAAGGCTTTGGGAGAAGTGGTCGTTATCGGGTATGGGACACAGCGGAGGGAAGCGGTGACGGGGTCGGTGGCTTCTATTCAAGGAAATGCACTACGTGATGTACCTGCAGGTAACGTTACCAACGCTTTGCAGGGACGTTTGCCCGGCGTGGTAATGACGCAAACCAACTCGCAACCCGGACAGAATATGCAGATTCGTATCCGTGGTACCCGTTCTTTGACAGCTACCAACGACCCCTTGGTTGTATTAGACGGTATTCCTTTTGCAGGAAATATCGGCGATATCAATCCGAGTGACATCAAAAGTATCGACGTTTTGAAAGATGCATCCGCTACCGCTATTTATGGTTCGCGCGGCGCTAACGGCGTGATTATGGTTACTACTTATAAAGGCAACATGGGACAGCAAGCCCGCGTAACTTACGATGGATATTATGGAGTAGAAACTATATTCCACAGATATCCCATGATGACTGGCGATCAAGTCTACCAATTAAGAGGAATTGCCAATCAATATACTACTACCGATGCAGATGGCAATGTGATTCCTCTATTGGGAACCGACGAAGAAGTGGGACAAAATTCCGACTGGCAAAAAGAGTTGTATAAAAATGGCATGGTAACCAATCATCATATTAATGTGTCTGGAGGAACGGAAAAAGGCTCATATAACTTCGGCACCGGTTATTACAAACAAACTTCTTTGCTACCAGATCAGGATTACAGTCGTTTTAATTTGAACGCCAGTATCGACCAGCAAATTGGCAAGTACATCCGTGTAGGCGTTACCACCAATACAAATTATGCCATTACCAATGGACAAAACCTGAGTTTGGTTAATGCATTGTTGCTGTCTCCGCTTATTAATCCGTACAATGCAGAAGGTGTGTGGAAAGTACGCGGTTCCGATCCTAATAACAAAAACCAATGGCTTTATTCTAGAGAAAATGAGGAGGCTTTGGGAGACGGTTATGCTGATAACCAAAAGACTTTCGGCACATATAACTCTCTGTTCGGCGAAGTAAAAATACCAGGCGTGGAAGGTTTGAGCTACCGTATCAATGTGGGCTTAAACTATTGGACGCTTAATAGAGGACAATATCAAGGAGAGGGCGTTCACAGCGATAATGCGGCGGCTTCGTCTACCGCGCATTGGCAACAGCAAAACAATACGAGTTGGGCGATAGAAAATCTGTTGACTTACGACAAAACATTCAATAAGCACCATATTAATTTAACGGCACTGTATTCAGGAGAGCAAACACAACAAACGCAAACGCAAATTGACGCCACTAATGTTTTAGCTGACTTTTTCCAGTATAACAATTTGGGTAGTGTGGTAGATTCCAAAACCGATGTTGTTGTTAATCCTGATTATCAATACTTAAGAGTATATGGACTGATATCGTATATGGGACGTGTTATGTACGATTATGACAGTCGCTATATGCTGTCGGTATCTTACCGTTCGGACGGTTCCTCGCGCTTGGCTCCCGGACATAAATGGCACAGTTATCCCGCTGTTTCTGCAGGTTGGAACATTGCTAAAGAAGCATTTATGCAAGATGTAAATTGGATTGACAACCTGAAATTGCGTCTCGGTTACGGAGAAACTTCCAATCAAGCTGTTGACCCTTATCAAACGCTGGGACAACTTAAAGGACAACCTTATAATTTTGGATCTACGACTGCTACCGGCTATTATGTTTCCTTAGCGCCGAGCCCTGATTTGGGTTGGGAATATTCCAAAACGTATAATGTAGGATTAGATTTCAGCCTTTTGAAAAATCGTTTAGGGGGTTCTATCGATTATTATTTGGTAAAAACAAACAACCTTCTCTATAAGATATCCTTACCTCCGACTGCGGGCGTAGGTCAACAAACGGCAAATGTGGGCAGCTCACAGAACAAAGGCTTGGAAATTGCTTTGAACGGATCCATTATTAAAAGCAAAGATTGGTCTTGGGATTTGGGCGTCAACTTTGCAACCAATAATAATAAGATTACAAGCCTTGGTAGCGGTAAACCGTATGATATAACACCCGGTAATTTCTTTTTTGTAGGACAGCCTATCAACGTAATATATGATTACAAAAAAATTGGTATCTGGCAGCAGAATGACCCTTATTTGAATATTTTGGAACCGGGTGGCAATCCGGGTATGATTAAAGTATTATATACTGGTGGCTACAATGCAGACGGTACGCCTACTAGAGCAATCGGACAATCAGGTATTTACGGCAACGGCACCGACGACAGAGTGGTACAACCGGTTGACCCCGACTGGCAAGGAGGTTTTAACACGCGTGTAGCTTATAAAAATTGGGATTTGACGGCGCTGGGCACTTTTCAGCATGGCGGTTTGCTTATCAGTACGCTTTATAACACTGCCGGATATTTGAATACTTTGACAGGACAACGCGGCAATGTGGACGTAGATTATTGGACGCCGACTAACACCTCCGGCACTTTTCCTTATCCGGCAGGCAAATTAGACAACGGTAATCCTGCACGCAGTTCTACACTGGGTTATTTCGATGCTTCTTATTTTAAAGTAAGCAACATTACGTTGGGATATAACTTTAACGGCATGAAGTGGATTAAAGATATGGGAGTTTCAAGCGCACGCTTGTACATTACCGTTCAAAACGCTTTCGTATTGTTTTCACCCTATACTAAATTGTCGGGACAAGACCCTGTAACGAACACTTTAAACAAAGACAGTGGTCAACTTGCTGCAACATCCAATACGACGTATTATGGTAGAACAGTATTGCCTATGGTTGGCGCCAATACGCCGTCCATGCGTACCTTCCTCTTGGGATTAAATTTATCGTTCTAATATTCTTTAATATAAAAAATACATTTCAATTATGAATAATATAAAAAATAAAATAGCGGCAGCGGGACTTGTCCTGATGACTTTATTTATAGGATCGTGTTCCAATAGTTTGTTGGAAGAAACACCCCGCTCGTCTTTTACGGCAGACTATTTTAAAACGGCAGATGGCGTGAAGTCGGGTTTAACTGCGCTGTACCAAAATTTACGCCAGGAATATATGGGTTATTATATTGATGCTTGCGAGGCAGGTACGGATGAATATACGTTTGGAAATCAAAATCAAAGTAATTCACAGCTTATGGATCTTACGCCGGGTAAAGGCGACCTCATCTCTGCTTCTTCTTCCCGCTCGGATGTGTTGTGGAATGCGATGTTTACCAATATCAATACGGCAAACGGCATCATTCAATACGGCGCAGCAGCAGGGGTTGACCCGTCGCTGACGGCGGAAGCCAATTTTTTTCGCGCTTTCGACTATTTCATGCTGGTGCAGACCTTTGGTGGCGTACCGTTAGATCTTGGATCGGGCGAATTGCAGATGAACACCAGTGCGGTAACTACTTCCGTACGCAATACCGTACCGGAAGTTTATACCAAATCAATATTTCCCGATTTGCTGACTGCAATAAACAATCTGCCCGAAGCCGGACGGTATGTTGAAAATAATAAATCCGGCTTCGGTTCAACTGCTACTCAAACCTTGGCTCGTCTGTATTTAGCAAAAGCCTATTTGACGTATGCGTGGTGGTTGCAAAATCCAAACAATATTCCTACCTATCCGGATTGCGACCGTACCGATCCGGATGGACACGATGCTGCATGGTATTTTCAACACGCATACGATGTAGCTACAGCAGCTATTGCCAATCACGGTCCTTTCGGCTTGCAACCAACCTTCTATGATCTCAATGTGGCAAGCAATGACCGCAACAATGAGCAATTACTCTATGCCGACCATATTGATGATTATCCACTCGGTTATTATAATCAGGGAAATCAATCTTATTCACCTGTTGCTATAGGTTCTCCTTCTAATAATGCCTGCTGGCTTTATACTTGGAATTATACGTTTATTCAAAACGGTACTCAGATCATTCAACGCGAACAAGCACAATGGGGCGGACGTCCATGGACGAGTTTGGCTACGCCAGTAGAAGTGTTTACCAACACCTTTGCCGACAAAACCAATGACGCCCGTTACGATGGTACATTCGTAACAGTTTACCGTGCCAACTGGAATAAAACAGGATCGGCTTTGTCTCCTATTCCGGCTACTATGCCATGTGCCAACGGATTGTCCATTAATCCGGGTGATCCTGTACTGACTTTCTTAAACGAGGATGATCCCGCCATAAAATATCCTGCCCTTAGTGGAGGACAGCTTACGAAGGATCCCAGTACGCTAGGATTAGGAACTATTGTGGGTAGATCTGATTATGTGGTCGGTCCAAGCGCTATTAGTCGAGGCGTTTATCCCGGTCTTTGGAAGGTAGGATTTGCGCCTGCAACTGATGGCAGTTATGGCTTTCCCAACGGCGATAATGTACGCCCCTGGTTTATTGCTAAATTCTCTGAACTGTTCTTTATAGCCGCTGAAGCTGCAGTAAAAGGCGCTCCTACGCAAACAGTATCCGGCGATTATTCTAATGACGGAACGGCAAAAGGTTTAATCAACGTTATCCGCACCCGTGCCGGCAAACAAACATTCAGTAACGCTCTCAATCAAAGTGTAGATGTTAATAACAGCGATGCCATGGTTGCCGCTACTCCTGCAACAATAGACATCAATTATATTTTGGCAGAACGTAGCCGCGAATATTTCGGCGAAGGTTATCGCTGGTACGATTTGGTTCGCACACAAACATGGTCGCAAATAGCAGCAACATACAGCATTTGCGAATCGCCCGCTACCAATACGACCGACCACACGCTGGTAACCTATAAGCGTACGCTGATAGATGCTCACTATTACTTGCGTCCTATTCCCTCATCGCAAATTTCCGCTTTGCAGATGGATAACGCAGCAAAAACTGCTTATCAAAATCCGGGTTATTAATATAAATTTAATAAATATAAAATTATGAATAATAAATTAAAATATGCAGTATTCGCTTTGTTGGCGATAGTCTTGTTGGGTTCCTGTAAAGATAATGGCACGACAAGCTATGGAAATGGCGGCGCTGCAGGGGCTTCTGTTTCTTTAAAATCTTCTTCTCAGGGAGTAACTATTGGTATGGAAACGGATTATGCCGCTTTGAATTTGGATAACTATCTGCAAACAGCGGCAGCAAACGCTTCGCAAACTACTTTTGGCTCTGCCATGACGCATGGCGCAGTGGTGCAAGCCGATGGCACATTGGACTTTAGTATGCCCGATGCACAAATGGTTGCCGTCAAAGCTGCCGGCATTGATAACGTATGGGGACATAATTTGTGCTGGTATCAAAACCAAAATGCAAATTATATTAAAGATTTTGCAGGTTTAATGCCTCCTCCCAATGTCATGGCTGATAGCAATCCGGATTTTGAAGATTGGACAACAAATAGCAGCGACTTGCCTATTCCTACTAATTGGGTTTTTGCTAACGGCGTAAACGATGCCTCTTACGGTACAGTAGCGCAAGAACAAAAGGCTGCCAACGTAAGCCATGGTAACTCGTCTATGGCTGTAACTATCACTCAAGCAGTAACGAGCGCAGGCAGCAGTTGGCATTTACAAATTGTCAGCCCTGCTTTCAATACGGTTGGTGGACATGAGTATGTGGTGACTTATTATGCCAAGGCTTCTTCATCAGATTGTCATCTTCAGGTTGAATGGGATCATAACGGATCTGCAAAGTATGGCGGTACTACTGCTGCTACCGTATATGATCTTACCACCGGTTGGACACAATATAATTTCGTGTTCGACCCTACAAATAATCTTACGGGAACAGGTGACCATACACCCAATCCTGTTGGAACAGGTAATCCTACGACTCTTTGTTTTGATATGGCATATAATTCTGTAGGTTCAACAGTTTGGATAGATAATATGGTAATTGTAGATAAAACCCAGGCGGATCTTGATGCTGACCCTGTCGCGCAAGCAGAGAAAGTAGATGCTGTATTCAATAATTGGGTAACAAGCATGGCTACGCACTACAAGGGTCAGGTAGTAGGTTGGGACGTAATCAACGAACTGCTTGCTGACGACGGTAGCATCCGTACCAACTCAAATACAAGTAACTCCAACGCAACCGACTGGTTTGTATGGTCAAATTATCTTGGCAAAAACATTGGCGTAGAAGCGTTTAATTTGGCTCATGAAGCTGATCCAAATGCTTTGCTGTTTATCAACGAATCCGGTTTGGAATGCAATTCTAAAACCAGTTCTGTAAAATTGGATTCCTTAATCGCATATGTACAGTGGCTACAAGCACAAGGCGTACATATAGACGGTATCGGCACGTCAATGCACGTCAACATTGCTACGGCAAAAGTCGGCGTTGATTATATGTTCCAAAAACTTGCCGCTACGGGCTTAAAGATACGGATTTCCGAATTGGATGTTGCGCTTAATCAGTTTAAGGGCACGCCTATGGCTCGCGGCTTTGTATTGACGCCTGAGGTATTGGCATATCAAGCTACTACCTACCACGACGTCATTGCGTCTTACCTCGAAAATGTACCTGCTGATCAACAGCAAGACATCACCATTTGGGGCGTGAACGATCCGAATAGCTGGTTGTATAATAACGGTGCGGATTTTCCGTTGCTGTTTGATGAAAACTATAATACAAAACCGGCATTTAACGGAGCTTTGCAAGCGCTGAAAGGAAAATAGAAACTTGATTAATTATGAATTATGAATTGAGCGCCATTGCGGATCAATTCATAATTCATAATTAATAATTATTTTTGTGAACTAATTATCTGAAAAATTTAGATGTATGGTTGATGAAAAATTTATAAAATTGTACCATAAGCTAAAAATCACTGTTATCCTGTTTTGTGCAGTACTTTCCGTTTCTGCACAAATTCGCCTGCCTCAATTAGTCGGCGACGGCATGGTGTTGCAACGCGACGCACAGGTCAAACTCTGGGGATGGGCTTCCCCCAGCGAAAAAATGACTTTAACTTTCAACCCTCAACTCTCAACTCTCAACTCTCAACTCTCAACTCTCGCCGATGCCGACGGCAAATGGGAAATCCAACTCCCCCCACAAAAAGCGGGAGGTCCTTATACAATCAAAATCAATACCGTTGAAATCAAAAATGTATTATTCGGCGACGTATGGCTCTGTTCCGGACAATCGAATATGGAAACGCCTGTTTCCCGCGTCATGACTATGTTCGGCAAAGAAATACAAAGCTATGGCAATCCGAAAATCCATTATGTAAAAATACCGCTGACCTATAATTTTCATGGTCCGCAAGAAGACATACCGCCTTGTTCATGGGTGGAGCTAAATCCGCAAACAGCGCCCGACTTTTCTGCAGTCGCCTATTTCTTTGCGAAAGAACTGTACGAAAAAACCGGCGTTCCTGTCGGGATAATCAACTCCAGCGTAGGAGGTTCGCCTGCAGAAGCGTGGATAAGCGAAAAGGCTTTGAATCCCTACCCTGCCCTGTTGAACGATATGCGCATTTGTCAATCCGACGAATTTGTTAAAGAAACGCTCCGGTCAGGTTCTCTGCCCGGACGCCGCTGGAATAAAGTTTTAGACGAGCAGGATAAAGGCTTGACCGAAGCCGTAAAATGGTATTCGCCGCAATACGACGACCGTTCGTGGGCAACCGTTGATTTATCGGATAACAGTTGGGGACAAAAAGATTCCCGTCCGGCGAACGGCGTATTCTGGTTCAGGAAAACCGTTGATATTCCTTCTAAATACGAAAATCAACCGGCTATGCTTTACATGGGTCGCATCGTGGATGCCGATTCCATATTCGTCAATGGACAATGCGTCGGCGCTACCGGCTATCAATATCCTCCGCGAAATTACCCCGTTCCCGCCAATATCCTGAAAGCGGGAAATAATCAAATCACGGTGCGTTTGGTTAGCCAAGCCGGATTCCCTGAATTTGTTGCGGATAAACCCTATAAATTGGTTTTTCCCGATACGGAAATCAGTCTGGAAGGGCAATGGAAATACAATACGGGTGCGCTTATGCCGCCGGCGCCGGGAGGAGGAATCACTTTCCAATATAAACCTACCGGACTTTACAATGCGATGATCGCCCCGCTGAAAAATATTGTTTTCAAAGGAATTATCTGGTATCAGGGCGAATCGAATACCGGTCGCTACAATGAATATTACGGTTTGATGACAACGCTAATCAGCGATTGGCGAAATCTGTGGGGAGACAGCATTCCTTTTATTGGCGTTCAACTGGCTAATTTTATGAAACCCGCTTTATTGCAGCAACAAAGCGATTGGGCGGAATTGCGCGATGTGCAGCGGAAACTGTATCAAACCGTTCCGAATACGGGAATGGCTGTAGCGATAGATTTAGGCGAATGGAATGATATTCATCCACTGAATAAAAAAGATGTAGGAAAACGGTTGGTATTGCAGGCGCGCAACCTCGCTTACGGCGAAAAGATTGTATGCGACGGTCCTGTTTATCAATCGAACGCAACGGACGGCAACCGGATGATTCTTTCTTTTAAAGCCGGTACTGATAATTTAAAGCCGGCGAACGAATTGAAAGGTTTTGCCGTTGCAGGAACCGATGGTATTTTTAAAACAGCAAAAGCCATCATCGACGGAAAACGCGTAATCGTTTGGAACGACGAAATAGCTCAACCGGTGAAAGTGCGTTATGCCTGGGCGGATAATCCTGTTGGGGCAAATTTGTATAATCAGGAAGGGCTGCCGGCATCGCCGTTTCAAACATCCCCACAATCGCAAAAGTTGTGTTTGAACGATTCGAGCTATTTTGAAACGAGAGGATTAAATATTCTGGTTTTCAGCAATTGGTACGATAATTTGTTCGATGACGCTAAAATCAGCGGCGTGGAAATAATTCATCATGGCGTTCGCACGGCAACCAATGGCGACGTGCGCCTGAATCCGACTCCCGGACAATGGGATCCCATTCCCGAACTGGTAGAACGGAAAATCGACCGGCAGAACCAGCGCATTGAAGCCGTTCTGAAATATTCCAACTATAACTTTCAATACGCCATTTGCGGAGAAGTCCGAGACGGAGGTTTTTATTTGAGCGTGCATACCGACCAACCCATTCCTGATGAGCTGAAAGGCATCGCCGGACTGAATCTGGAATTTTTGCCTTCCGCCTATTTCGGCAAGTCCTATTGCATGGACGAAACAACCGGCGCGTTTCCGCTTTATCCCGCCGGAAATATGCAAACAATAAACGGCAAAACGGAGCCTTTGCCTTTGGCTACCGGAAAACAAATATCCTTAGCGCCCGACGATCTCGAAAGAAACATAACCATTCGCAGTTTAGACAATGAATTGATGTTATTCGACGGACGAAATAAAGCCCAAAACGGCTGGTTTGTTGTGCGAAGCCTTTTACCCGCAGGCAAATCCGGTAAAATAGCCGAATGGTTTATCACTGCCCAAACTATTCCGAATTGGACGCGCCGCCCCGTTATTGCGCATTCGCAAGTGGGCTATCATCCCAATCAGGAAAAAATAGCGGTCGTCGAATTGGATAAAAATGATAATCCTTTATCATCTATTCAATTACAAAAAATAAGCAGCGATGGAAATATCACAACCGTTTTAGACGCTAAACCGGAATCGTGGGGCGATTACCTGCGTTATCATTACCTTACTTTTGATTTTTCCGCCGTAAAAGATTCAGGCATATATCGTTTGAAATACGGCGATGTCGCCACAGCGCCTTTCCGCATTGCAACCGATGTTTACAAAAATACATGGCAACCGACTCTGGATATTTATTTGCCCGTACAAATGGATCATCTGCTTGTGCGCGAAGCCTATCGCGTATGGCATGGCGCTTCCCATTTGAACGATGCTTTGCAGGCTCCGGTCAATCATCGTCATTTCGATTTGTATGCGCAGGGAGCGGTTACAGGCAATCGCTTCAAGCCGTTGGAACATATCCCCGGACTGAACGTTGGCGGCTGGTACGATGCCGGCGATTTCGATATTCGTACCCAAACGCAGCAGTCGGTCATTTTGGATTTGGTTCGCGCGTATGAATATTTCGATTTGAAACGCGATGAAACCACCGTCAACGAACAAAACAGGTATGTGGAAATACATCTGCCTGACGGTAAACCCGATATGCTGCAACAAATTGAACACGGCGTACTGCAATTATTGGCGCAGCAAAAAGCCGTAGGATATGCAATCAATGGGATTATAGCGCCAAGTCTTGAGGAATATCGCAACTTGGGCGATGCGGTAAACAATACAGAAGCACGCTGGGCTTTTACCAACCGCTCAACGCCGCTCAATTATGGCTCTGCCTCAGCTTTGGCTGCCGCTTCCCGCACTTTGAAAAATTACGATGCGGATTTAGCCGTCGAATGTCTTTCCACCGCCCAGAAAATTTGGAAAGAAGAACACAGTCGCAAGCCGGATATTGTTGATATTCCCGGACTGAATACAGTCGGCGGACCGTTGGACATGGAAGAATTGCGGGCTGCCATCGAATTGCTGCATGCCACCGGCGAGGCGCAATACAAAAATCGCATCCTTGAAATGTATCCCGTAATCGAAAAACAGTTCGGACGATTCGCTTTGCTGATTGCCCAAGCTATTCCGCTGATGGACGCCTCGTTCAAACAACAGGTAGCGCCTGCCGTAAAAAAATATATGGAACAAACCGCCGCTTGGAGCAAAATGAATCCGTTTGGCGTCTTTATATCCCCCGGCGGATGGGCTGGAAACGGCAGAATCGTTCAGATGGCGATCACCGCTTATCTTTTATACAAATCTTTCCCCGAATTAGTGGATAAAGAAATTGTTTACAAGGGATTAAATTACATTTTCGGTTGTCATCCCGATAGCGATATATCGTTTGTTTCGGCAGTAGGAACCGAATCAAAACGGGTGGCTTACGGTAATAACCGCGCTGATTTCACATTCATAGCGGGAGGCGTCGTTCCGGGCGTGTTGATTTTGAAGCCGGATTTTCCTGAAAACAAGGAAGACTGGCCCTTCTTTTGGGGCGAAAACGAGTATGTGGTAGGCATGGCGCCAAGTTATATTTTTTTGGCGAATGCGGTTAATGATTTAGTGACGAGTGACAAGTGACGAGGAATAAAAACAATAAATAAAAAAAAATAATAATAATTATGGATGCTACAATTAAAGAATCGAAAGGATTCTACAAACTTTCATGGCTGCAACGGATAGGATTCGGCAGCGGAGATTTTGCGCAGAATTTGATTTTTCAAACAGTGATGCAATATGTCTCCATTTTTTATACTACTGTTTTCGGAATAGATCCGAAAATATTGGCTGTAATGGTATTTATTCCGCCCGTTATCAATATATTCGGGTCTATGGCGCTGGGCGCTTTTGTCGATAAGCATAATCCCAAATGGGGAAAATACCGTACCTACTTGATTATTGGCGGCGTACCGCTTATGGCGTTTGCTGTTCTCTGCTTTTGGAACGGCTTTCCGGGATCTACGGCGTATGCTTTTGTAACTTATATAGGGTTGTGTTTGCTCTACACAGTAGTCAGTTTGCCTTATGGAGCTTTGTTTGCTTCACTTACCCGTGATACGGATGAGATGAATAAACTTACTTCTACTCGCATG
>Ga0123357_10002886_pt1 | contig 19362 bp, 16 predicted proteins | sample TergutEmb28metaG_FD_89873 | JGI IMG/M metagenome (GOLD analysis project Ga0123357, IMG submission 89873) | Embiratermes neotenicus P4 segment gut microbial communities from Petit-Saut dam, French Guiana - Emb289 P4 | ecosystem: Host-associated > Arthropoda: Insects > Digestive system > Gut ...
CGCGAACCTTTAAGAGAAACGAGGTGGGAATCTCCCGATTCCACCAGGCCCGAATCCAGCAGATCCGCGCTGAAATCTTCTTTTGACGAGATTTGCAGATGGTACGCCGACTGCATTACCTTGTTTTTGTCGGTCTCGATCTTCCAGCTAAACCGGGGTTCAGCGGTACATATCCCCAGGGGATTAACGCGGTATTCACAGCGCGGTTCTATTACTTTCAGCATGACTGACCTCCTAAAATGAGTATACGGTTATTTCATCTATACTATATGCCTGCTAATAGAGAGTATACATGGATAAATCAGAACCACTCTATGGATAAACCAAAAGAGGCTCTGTATGGCAACTACGGCCTAAATATACGATAATGACCTAGGAGTCCGACAGACTCCTAGACCTCCTTAGACGCGGTTTTTTTTAACAAAAATAAATGGCGGTATTCAATAGGTGATACGCCGATTGTTTTTTTGAACACTGTGAAAAAAGAACTGTAATCAGAATAGCCTGTTTTATATGCGATATTTTGTAAATTTTCATCAGAATTTAGAATTAAATCTTTGGCTAGCTCTATACGTTTCTGTATAATATATTTTCCGGGTGAAAATTTCCCTTCTTTTAACAGCCGGTATAAAGATTGACGGCTCATAGCCAGTTCCTTTGCAACAATTGTTGTATTTATTTTCTCTGTAAAATGTTTATCTATGAATGATCGTACCTGGCTGACATTCTTGTCGTTTTGCCATTGTAATGAAAGATTATATTTTTCCTTTAGAAGTCTCAATGTAAGCATGACGATTTCATAGGACAGGTTTCTGCAAATATCGGTATACCACTCGTTTTCAGCTTCGTTCTCCTGAAAAATTTCAGCAAATGCCAGATGAAATTTTTCTTCCATTTCCCCGGTTTTAAAAATATGTTGATAATGGGGAGGAAGAAGATGATTTCGCTGTATCATTGAGGTTTCAAAATCTTCCATGCAGCAGCAGTAAAAACACAGAGGAGGGTCATTGGGATTTTTCTTCCGGAACTCTTCATAATGGATAACTTCGGGATTTATAATAATAAGATCCCCTTTACCCATGGGATAAACATTGTTTCCTATCATAATGCGGCCTTCTCCCTGGGTCACAAAGATGATCTCTGTCCACAGATTGGAACGCGCCTCCGCTTGCCAATCAATAAGGACATCTACTTTAGTAACATCTGTTATGGAAGGCCCCTGCTTTAGGGAATAAAAATTTTTGGAAAATGTCTTTACTTTATAAACAGGCATTTTATTTATACCCCCAACCGGTTATTGTATAACTATAGTCCAACGATTTGTATTTTTAACTTTATTTCTTCGTTCCTCCCGGTATTGAGTGGGACTGGCGCCGATTTGCTGATGGAAATGAGCGTTAAAATTGGATAAATTTTTGAAACCGACTCTATCCGCGATTTCCTTTACGGAAAGGTTTGAACTGATCAGCATCTGCATGGACTCATTTATACGCCTGCCTATCAGGTATTGTATAGGAGAAAGATGATAGTAGTTGGAAAATTCATGGCTAAGGTGAGAGCTGCTCACTGATAAAGCGGTACAAATATCATTTAGGCCAATATTGGTATGAATATGCTGATCCATAAAAATCTTGGCGGCAACAGCAATACTGGGTGATTCAGCATAAAAATCCTGAGGTAGAAATAATTTATACAAACGGTAAAGATTGAGTATCAGTGATTCAAGCCTGGCATATATTATGGCTTCGTAACCAAAGGACTGATTACAGCTTTCCTCAAACAGCATTTTGAACATCCGGATGAAGCTATCCATCTTATCACATGTAGGAATCACTTCAGGGATCCCCTTGGGTAGAATAAACCCGGCAGGCAGACGGTACAGCTGAAACATACTAAATTGACACATATACAAAATGCAGGATTCAACAGAATCGGAAAAGTCTTCATAATGAGTTACTCCTGGATTTACAATAAAGATATCACCGCTGTTGAAAGGCAAAATTTTTTCATCCACATGAACGAACCCGTTCCCTTGTGCAGCGAGGACTAACTCAACTGATCCCGAATGAACATGAGAAAAAGCTTTGAATTTTTCTTCGTTAACCACGATACCAACTTCGAGTAGTACTGGTTGCCTAATGATGGGGGAATGATAATTAACAGACAAAGAATTGTTGAAAATCATAGGATTTTCTCGCTCGAATACCATTACTCCTCCAAAAATTTCCAAAGATTTATAGGTACTTTAATAATATCCTTTTTCACCGAAAAGATGAATTCATAAGCACAAAACCATCAGTCTTTGAGACAATTTCCAATATCCCTCGTATAAAACCATTAGCCTTTTAGACAATATCAAATGTCTTTATCAGAAAAGCTTGATTATACTATTCTGTAAAAGGAGATAATATGATAGGAAAAGATCGATCATATAAAATAACGAAAGCTTCAACTCCACCCTTTGAAAAATCAGAATTTATTGTTAATGCTACTTTCGATTATCACCGCTACCACCAAGGCAATGGTGACATGTGGCCAATCACATGGGGACTGGATGGTCACCTTTATGGGGCCGCAGGAGATAGCCGCTTAAGTCCTATGAATTTCTGGAGAATTCGGGGCGAGCCACTCATGACAATACCAAATTATGCCAATGGTTGGTTTTTAGATCTTATAGACAATTATCCCCTTGATCCGGTTACTTATTGCAGGAGGCCGGATACAGATCCCCGGACAGGTATAAAACCCGCTGGCCTTTTGGATATCCAAGGGTGTCTTTATTTCTCGGTTGAATTACAGAACTACGGTATCAATCCTGAATTTAACCGCCAGGAAAATGTCTCAGGGTGGATTATTACTTCCTGGGATTACGGTCAAACCTGGAATAAAACCGCTACCCAAATAGATTTTTTTACCAAGCGGTTTAGTTCCATTCATTTCGTTCAACTGGGAGGAGCTGGTTATAGGCAACCCTTAGATAAGTATGTATATGCTACGTTCCCATGCGGCACGGATGGCAGGAGTTATTGGGAAAACGGAGATTGTATTCTTTTGGGCCGGGTACCTACAGGACATATAATCGACAGGGAATACTGGGAGTTTTATACCGGTTTGAATAGTTCGGGTACGCCACAATGGAGCAAAGACACAAGTACAGCTTCTGAAATTTTTGCCTATCCTTCTATGACAGGGGAAAATCATGTTTCCTATAACAAAGATCTGGGAAGATTTATTATGGGAAATTATTCTTTCCTTGACGATGATGGTAATCCAAGACCTTATCATCAGGGGATATGGCCCGAGAGTATAGAAAGAAGCCAACTTACCCTTTTTGAATCAGAAAATCTGTGGGGGCCCTGGAAACTATTCTATCAGGACGATAATTGGGGTTCCTATGGCGGATACCAGCCGAATTTCCCTCAAAAATGGATGTATAACAAGGGAAAAACAATGTTTATGGTATCTTCCGGCAGCTACGATGATTATAACTTCACCGTACAACGCCTGGATATAGAAACCAGGTAGTATATAGGCAGGAGGAACAATTAAGCAATTTCCCTATTGCCCGGGGAAAATGGCGTCTACTATAGAATAGGAAGATAAAGAAGGAGAAGGAACAAGTGTACGTTCCCATGACGAAAAATAAAAAACAAACATTCCTAAGCTCCTTATATGGGGACAGATATTATTACATCATGTCAATTCCTACAATTATATGGTATATCGTTTTTGCCTATATACCCATGGTAGGTATACTGATCGCCTTTATGTACTTTATCCCGGGTGTTTCATTCTCAAAAATGTCATGGGTCGGACTCTATAATTTTCAGAAACTATTAACAGATCCCATGTTTTTTAGGGCATTTCGAAATACATGCATATTAGGTTTTCTAAGAATAGCCTTTGGTCTGACGATTTCAGTATTACTGGCAATCTTTTTTAATGAATTAAGGTGGAGAAAATTTAGATTCCTTTCACAGACACTCTCTTACTTGCCGTATTTCGTTTCCTGGGTCATCGTTGCGATATTTTTTACTATGCTGCTTGCGCCTAACCACATAATTGACGCACTTACAAAGGCCCTGGGTATTCCATCCATATCAATGACCAATTCCGTTCAATTTCGCGCCATTCTCATCACCACGGATGTATGGAAGGGATGCGGTTACAGTTCTATCATCTTTACAGCAGCGCTGATGGGGGTTAATCCGGCCCTTATTGAATCACTGGAAATTGATGGGGGAAACCGTTGGCAAAAGATATTGTATATTATGCTTCCGACCATTCGATATGCGATTGTTGTTGTGCTGGTACTATGGATAGGCGCTTTTGTCAGCATGGGGTTTGATCAAGTCTTCAATATGTATAATGCCGCTGTATATTCCACAGGAGATATTATCGACACATATATCTACAGGATTGCTTTTTCCGCCCAGGCGGATTTTGGTATGGGGACGGCGGCAGGACTTATAAAAGGGATAATCGCATCTATTATGATGTTCGGAGCTAATTATATATCAAAAAAGATCAGCGGCTCCGGGATATTGTTCTGAATGATGGCTATTATTAAGAGGTTAGATACCAGATATGAAAAATAAACTTTCTGTATTTGATATTGTAATGGCCATTGTAATGGGCGTCTTGATATTGCTCTGGGTGATCCCTTTTTGGTATATAATCATAATTTCAGTCAGTACATCATCATCATATTTAAATGACCCTTATCATTTGTGGTTCAATGAGTTCAGTATCACTCAATTCCAGAATGTATTCAAGACCGGAACCATACCCCGGGCTCTTTTTATTTCGTTTGGAGTTACAGTTTGCGGAACTACCCTCGCGCTGTTGCTTACAATCCCCTGCGCCTATGCGCTGGCACATTCACAGTTCCGTTCCTCAAAAGCCTTTTCAATTATAACGATCATCCCAATGTTGTTTTCAGGTGGATTGATACCTTATTATATCCTCGTGTCGCAGCTCCATCTGCCGGATACATTTTTAGTTTTATTTTTACCTGTTTGTGTAAGCTCTTATAACTTATTAATTGCTAAAAGTTTCATGCGTACCCTTGATAAAAGCATGGAAGAAGCCGCCCTGATTGATGGTGCCAACCAGATATTGATATTTTCCAAGATCGTTGTGCCTCTTTCAAAGCCGTTAATAGCGGCACTTGGACTATTCTATGGAATAGGGTTCTATAACGATTACTTTACACCTATGCTTTTTATCAATAGCAACAAACTCTACCCTATCCAGATGCTCTTAAGGAATATGATCATAAATAATGAAGGGATGAGCAGTATTGCCGCCAACATGATGGGGGCAAAAAATTTTGTCAGTGAGCCGTTTAAGATGGCCTGCGTAGTAATTGGTCTGGTGCCTATCTTTGTTGTTTTTCCGTTTGTCCAACGATTTTTTGCTACAGGTATCATGCTGGGAGCGGTGAAAGAGTAAATAAAGTATACAATTCAATTCGCGTTCTATCGATGCGGATGATTTGTTAAATAATTTTATCAGGAGGAATTTCATGAAAAAGTTTCTTGGCGTGAACCTCAGACTGTTATCTGTGATCACTATTATAACTATTACTTTAATAATCGCAGGTTGTAGTAAAAAGGCCGTTACTTCAGCGAGTAGCTCAACATTAAGCGACTCCTCACCAACACCGATCACATTCTATCGCGTGGGTATAGGGTATGATACATCTACAGATCCTATCGTTCAGGAATTGGAAAAACGCACAAATACAAAACTTACTTTTATAACCGCCCCCTGGGATCAAGATGCGCAAAGAACTAATGTCTTACTTGCTTCCCGTCAGAATGTTGATATCATGTCTATGGATATCAATTACGTAAACTGGAATGAAATGGCTGAAAAAGGTGCATTTGTTCAACTGGATGATATGTTAGCAACCAACAAGTGGCCTGTTGAGAAAAATTTGGCTTACAATCCATCCTATGCAGGATTTTTGATTAAAGGAAAGTGCTACGGTATACCTGAACCTATCGAGCCGGGTGGAGGGTGGGTTTTTGCTTTCCGCCAGGATTGGCTGGACAACCTGGGTTTATCCATGCCAGTAACAGCTGACGACCTGTATAATGTTATGAAGGCGTTTGCCCAAAACGACCCGGATAAAGACGGGAAAAATGATACACTGGCTTGGACGCTTGATCCGTTACAACAGCTAAATTTTATTATTTCTGTTTATTGTCCTCCGACTCCATGGTTGGTAATAAACGACCAGCTGATCTACACAAATACCAGTGAAAATTACCGTCAAGCTATGCTATTCATTAATAGACTTTACAATGAAAAGATCATCAACCAGGATGTCTTCGCGATAAAAGACCGGAATACGGTAGTTTCTGATTTTACTTCCGGAAAGATCGGAATGATTATTAACCCAAGTCTGACACCGGTACTCGAACAGGTACGAAATAATTTCCCTGGCGCAAAAATATCAGTCGCGTCGGTTGTGCCTCATGACCCTAAATTTACAAATGGAGCCGGATCCGGTTGTGCCGATTCAGATCTTTCCTGGATGCATTGTGTATTACCAGCCTCTTGCAGTAACCCAACCCGGTGTATGGATCTTCTTGAATACTTAAATTCCTATGAAGGCAGACTATTGATGTCATATGGTATAATGGGAAAAAATTACCAGAGTGTTGAAACGGACGATCAAGGTAATATTGTTGCTATTGGTGTAAACAGGAGTTTACAGAACGATCAATGGGCCGGAGACGCTACCGCCCCATTGCAATGGGGTCTCGGAAACACAATTGTCGGATATGCAGATTTCCTGAAGTATCCTACAGCAAAAGATGCCATCATGGACTATAAGCTTTTCACCTCTGATCTGGAAAAGACGAGCAATCCTTTCTATGATCAACGTAAACTACCCACAAAGGTGCTGTACTCATCAGCGCTTAAAGGCGCGATTTTGCCTAGCGAGGCGCAATTTGGAGCAAGACTCACCAGTATTCATGATGAATACAGGGTTGCTTTAGTTACAGGGTCGCCGAATATGGACACCTTTACAAAAAACTGGAACGAATATGTGAACGCAATGAACAGCGCGGGTGTGAAACAGCTCACAACCGAGGCGAATGAGCTTTATAAAACCTTGCAGCACTAATAACATAACATTAACCGGTAAAATCCAGTGATACTAAAAGGTTTTTACCGGTCTATAATAATTGGATGTAAGGTGAGTAATCAAGAAAAACGGCGTCTGAATTCGGAAGGAGGATTCCCAACTAATTTCGTGAATACTTTTGAGAAATAATTAGGATCACCAAAACCTACATCCATGGCGATTGTTGTCATTTTATCTTTAGTACACAACAGCGAATGTTTTGCATGTTCGATCCTGATTTTATTTATATACGTATTAACATTCATGCTTACTCGTTTCTTAAAACTATGATTTATGTAGGATTCACTGCAATGGCAATAAGCAGCAACATCCTTTACATGTATTGGCGTAGTATAATTCTTTTTTATATACTCCAACGCATGAGCAATAATAGTATCTTCATTTGAATAATAGCGCCGGGAAGGTATTTTTTCATTAGAATGAATATCTTTCAGATGAAGATAAGAAATAGCTAGGTATTCAGCAGCCATTTCCAATAGAATAAGCATTTTTTCTGCTTCTATGGTAGCAGGGGTTATGTATTGATCAAATAAATGACAAGCGGTATTATATTCAATATTAAGAGTGCTATGGCATTTCCGTCTAATCAAATACCGGGATAAATCAAATCTGACCGGAAAAAACCCTGCAGTAATTGCGCCAAGGACGATATTTCCAGATTTAATGGGGACAACATATTCGCCTACTCCGGCATGGCAAACTCCATAAAAAGGAGTCCCCTGTGTACAACGGATATACAAGGGCCGTATCATATCAAGGCAACGGCGAAAAGTCTTTTGATCTGATTTAATATACATGCAGAAGGGATTCGTATGAGCCAAATATGGCTGAAGGACCTGATCGAGCTCTCTATCTATGGGAATAAAACCGGAAAAATCCTTTACACAAATACTTATATTATATGTTGTTAATAGGTATTCAAAAAAATTGGCGATTTTATTATAGCGATTAGGCATTTCATTTCCTGTTTCTTAGTAAATTTAAGGAGTACGGGAAACTATCAATGTTCCCTTAAATGAATTAACCTGGAAAGCAATGTAGTAAGAATCATAACTACCGGTTTCAAAAAGAGAAAAGGGAAGCACTGTCTCACCATTATTTAGTGCAAGGTAATACGGTCTGCTCATTCTTGAGGTCTTTCCTTCACGGCAAGGATACACATAACAGCTTATACAGATGTTCCCTATACTGGTAATTGCATAAGATCCTTCAGTTCCGTTTTTAACACTTCGCATATCTCCGAAAAAAACCGCAGCCCCTTCAGCTTCAGCTGTTGCTTCAAAATAACCTGGTTTTGCGACTACAGACGTATTAACAGGATGAGTGAGCATTTCCCAGCCATCCCATATCAGTTCATCTGATAGTAGTGTAACGGGATCTTTATTGTAGTTTTGAAACCAAATTTGATTTACTCCATTACAGAATTGCCGGCCCATAAATAGCCAATCGTCCGGAGAAAGATAACGCATAAAACAATCCAAATGATAACTAGTTTCAAGACTTAATGTGTCCATACCATACCAATCAGCCAAGACTCGTGAAGCAAGCAGTCGATTGTACTTTCCATTCCAATTTACGTAAGACTTGTCCAGGTCCTGGCGTCTGCAGCTTCCTTGTTCCAATGTTAGCTGTTCAAAGAGATCGATGAACTGATTTACTTTTTTCCAGCCATTTTGCCCTAAAACACTCAATTGACCGGGTACAATATATGAAAAAGCTCCTGGTTGAGGTGAATGAAAATCTACAAATATACCTGGCTTATATTTTTGGGACATCTCTTTTATAATGTTAAGAAAGCAATGTAGTTCCGGCCGAATTGTTTCTACCTCCCAAGCATTGTAGAAATCCTGAGGTGGTGAATCTTTTCCGTAACGACCTTCCTCAACACCATCCAAATGAGTCATGGGAAGTACAAGAAGTGCCGACTGCTCCCGTAGTTTCTCTGCATTTTCATTATCAGCGAGATATTGATCCATAAAACCTTCCAGCACAAAGGAACTGGGACTTTCTCCTGAATGTTGACGCGCGATAGCAATAATCAATTTTTTGTTACTGTCTCCATTATCTCCAGCCAAAAGTACCGGATAATCCCGGCCTTCCCCTGTTTTTCCGATAACCTGCATATTAAGAAGATCTGAATGGATATTAGCAAACCGAAGCAAATCAGCAAATTGATAAGGATAGCAAAAAGCAACATAGGTTTCATCACTTTTTGGAGTTAAAGTAAAAGAGTACGAAATTGGGTTTGGGCAAAAAACAATATCCTCCAGAGGAATACGGTAAAATTCTCCGTTTCTTCCCTCACGAACAACCGGACGAACAGTACCATATCCCGTAACTTCCAAAGAAGCCAGAATATGTTCCATCTCGTTCTGGTTAATATGTAATTTTTTACCTTTTGCCCCTCTGATACGAAAATAAAACCAAAGGCTATAATTATTAAGGCTGCCATCCACCGGAGCGGAAAAGGTAACAATAATATCATTATTGACGCTTACCGATTTCACAGCGCCGCCAGGAAAATTGGTATCAATAATTATTGCCATTCTTTTATTTGCCCCCAGCTTAAAAATTCAAATTATCCATAATATCTATTCTATACCTTATTTTCATCGGAATAAATACTGACAGTCCCTTTAACCGTTCAGGCGAATTCATTGGCAAATTTCCCTATCCTTTTACAGCTCCGGAAGTCAACCCGGAAATAAAATATCGTTGTAGGAAAATAAACATTACTGTAATTGGTACGGTAAACGACAGTGAGGCAGCCAATAATCCACCCCAATCATTATGAAATTCACCCATAAATGCATACTGTAAACCTGGTCCAAGGGTACGAAGATCCTCTTTTGTAATGAATGTTAATGAAAAAAGAAGATCATTCCAACTCCAGATAAAACCTACAATAAGAACTGATACTATTCCTGGGATTGCCAAAGGCATAATTATTCGAAAAATTGTTGTAAGAGTACCAGCTCCGTCAACTTTTGCGGATTCAATGAGGGAATTCGGTAACTGATCAAAATAAGATTTAATTGTCCAAGTTCCAATCGGGAGGGTAAACGTAATATATGATAAAATAATAGAAAGGTGGTTATCCAGAAGACCAAAATATTTCATCATCAGATAAATTGATATGAGTAGTATCCCGGAAGGAAAAGCCTGACTTACCAAAATAACATTCATCATGGATTTCCTTCCCCTGTATCGGTATTTTGAGAAACTGTATCCTGCAAGCGTAGAGATAATTGTTGCAAAAATGCTAGAAACTATAGAAACAAAAAGGGAATTTTTTAGAAAAACAAGAAATTTGGAACTAGTCATTACATTCCTGAAATTTTCCAGGGTAGGATTGGTAAAAAAATTTATTCTGAAAATATCCCCAGGTTTTTTAAATGCAGTATTAATCAGCCATAGCTGCGGAAAAAATACAAATATTCCAATTGTTATCAGAAAAAACCAAAAAAATATCTGAAATCCAAGAGTCGGCAGAAAAAGTGGATTTTTGAGCCTTTCCATTTTTTTCATTCTTCACTTTCCTTGATCTGCTTGACATAAACTATACTGATTATACCCAGGAGTAGAGCCCAAATAACCCCAATAGTAGCAGCATAACCAAAATTATAGTATTTAAAAGCATTCCTATATACTTCTATTGAAAACGTCGTCGTTGCTCTGGCTGGTCCTCCGGCAGTCATTACATAGATGATATCGAAAGCCTGGAGGTTACTGATGCTACCAAGAATTAGAATCAAAGTTATTATATTTTTCATTTCCGGAACTATGATCCATAAAAATGTACGGATATTACCGGCGCCATCTATATGGGCCGCTTCAAGCTGATCCATGGAAATCCCCTGCAGGCCTCCCAAAATAAATGCCATATTGAACGGTAAAAGCGACCAGATTCTGGCCAGGATTACTACCATCATGGCTGTGGTTGTTTGGCCAATCCAGTTAATATTCCGGTCTGTAATATTCAAAATCCTTAATACACCATTGATTAGTCCATATTCACCATGAAATATCCATATCCATAGGTACCCAATAGCAACACCAGGGAAAATCCAGTTAACCAAGGTAATACCACGGAGAAATTCAGCTAAACGGAATTTGGTATTCAATATAATGGCCCATACAAAACCCAGCAAGAAGGAAAAAGCTGTCGTAAAAAGTACAAAAATGAACGTGTTTATCAATAAGCTAATAAAATCACTGTTGGTAAATAATTCCCGGTAGTTTCGAAGACCAATAAAATTTGATTCTACCCGCATGAGACTTTTATCTGTAAAGCTCATGAAAATACCATTAATCAAAGGATAAAGAATTATAATGCAAAAAACCATCAAACCAGGTAAGGCAAGAAAAAATCCAATATGTTTATCTTGTATTCCCCACTTTTTAGATTTTATCATACCGATCCTTTTGATTGGATAAAATAAGCAGGGTATTGACAGTCCTGGCAACACCCTGCACTTTAAATTTTATCTGACGTTACTTATCCTGGATGCCGCATCATTTGCCGCCTGTTGGGGTGTTTTGGTTCCTACCAGACATGCCTGAAGTTCTTCTTCAATTATTGTATTAAGCTGATTTACTTGAGGATTAAGATCGAATTCCCCAAGTTCTCCCGTTGCGGTGATTTTACTCCAATTTTTAGCCCAGACATCATTTTGAATTTCAGGGCTATCCAGAACAGATTTCAATACTGGGAGCATACCCGCCTCTTTATAATACCTTAGCGCAACATCCTTATTGAGTATATACTTCGTTAGTTCAACAACATCATTTTTAACGGGTGATTTGTTGAAGATTACTAACATATGTCCCCAGAGCATAGATCTTGGTGTGTCCCCCGCCTTTAGAACTGGCCTGACCATAGGACGAATCACCTGGGGAATCCTTTCTTTGGGAACTCCATTGGCAATTGCAATCCCGTTAGCCATTACTGCATCATCGTAGAAAGCCATACGCCCCTGAGCAAAGAGCTGACGAGAATCGTCACGGTTAATATTCAGCCTGATAAGATTCCTGTCTACAAGGCTCTTGTACCATGCAAATGTCTGTACCCCCTGTGGATTATTCAGGATTACATTTTTATTTTGATCGTAAATTCGGCCTCCAAAGGTCCAGAGCCAGGGTATAAAGTCATAGGCAGCTACACTTTCTTTGGTACATACACCATACGGAATTATATCACCGGGGAGTTTTGCGATAGCCTCAAGACAACGTTCAAATTCAGGTACTGTTACAGGCGGTTCATTGAAACCTGCCTTGGCAAGAATTTCAGGATTAAATACCATACCGATGGAAGCGACAACCCAGGGTAAGCCCAACTGCTTCCCTCCAAAATTACCCATGGAAAGCGCCGCAGCCTCAAAATTATCATTAAGGTAGGCTGATCCCAAAACGTCATTCCAGTTAACAAGAATATCTGACCCGGTTAAGGTAGCAATGGTACTGATATCTGTTTGGCCCAGATCAATCCGCTCATTTCCCTGGCTGCGAATGAGCATCTGAGTAGAAACATCATTCCATGGCCAGCCGACCCATGTAATTTTTTTATCCGGATGCTGCTGGTTCCAGTTGTCTATCATCCAGGGAGCATCATCTTGAACAGACCATCCTGCCCACACAATACCTTCAGGAGCACTTTTTGTACTTTGCTGACCATTTCCGAAAACCATAACGATACCTGCGAAAATCATTAATAAAAATAAAGCTCTGCGTTTCATACTATCCTCCTCAATAAATTTCTATCTCAAATACTTCGGCCCTGGGGCTTCCATATGTTGATTCGATTATTATCTTGATAGCGCTGGAATGAATTCCTTCCTGAAAGCGGCAGATAGATTTATAGTTCCAGTTGTCTTTAACCCTGATGGCTTCCTTCCAACCATCACTCTGGCGGAATTCTATTCGATAATCCTTAACAAGTTCCGGAGGCATCCCTTTACGCCTGCAAGAACGAGCCTCAGGTGAACCGGTTATGCAGGATGGAATATCCAAACTGAAATCCGGATTGAAATAAATAATTACTTCATGAAGGATACGGTTAGAATTCCATTCAAAAAGAATTGAAGGTTCTTTTTCATTCCCGGAGATCCAGGAGCCGGGGATGCGATAAGGTCGAATCATGCCATCATTAAGGTTTTCAGATCCGTAAAGCCCTTTGATGTCGCTCTTTATTTGGGGATACCAGTAGCTAATAGAGTCTCTATATCCGGCAAGAAACCCTGTAGTTTGAACAGGCTCAGTTACAATAGATAGACCATCTACCGCTTCGCCGGAAAAAAGTATAAATCCTTCATAATCGGCCCATGAAGACGGAAAATTAATCTTTGTCCAACTTGTTCCCAGGGCTATATCCAGTTTGATCTTTTGCGCTGCCGAATCTTCAAGTAAACGACAAGGTAAATTTTGTTTTTCAATCCGGACACTGATCTTCTTATTATCAGAACTTCGGGTCATGACCTCACAAAATGAGGTTTCGGCCTTTTTTGTTACCAGTAGATACCATTTATTATTTAGAACAAGACTTCCGTAAGTCCCATCAGATAAGCCTCTCTCTTCAAATTCCGAAAAAACAGAAGAAACAGAAATACTGGCTTCTCTGGCCAAATTGCTTTTTTTATCTCTCGTAAATCCCGGTAAAAAATTCCCCTCGGACATCAACATCTGTTGAATTTTATGATAATCACGTTCTTGCATCCTGGGAGGAGGGCAATTACTCTGTAGTGCGTAAACTGCCCCGATACCGGCGGCATCTCCTGTGAGGGCACAGGTATTCATTACTCGCGTCGAAGCAAATGCAGCATGACTTACACTTATATCCCTGCCGGCGAACAGAAGATTAGGAAAATCAGGATTAAAAAGACAACGGAATGGAATATTATATACTTCTATAGGAATCTGTATGCAATCCTTTTCTCCAGGAGAAAAAATTCCCCCCGGAGGATGCAAATCCAAATACCACCCTCCATAGGCAATGGTATCATTAAAACATTTATGATTTATGATGTCATTTTCAGTCAATACATACGAACCAATGAACCGTCTGGATTCACGTTTTCCTGGGAGAGTACCTATCCATTCTAAAGTGAGATTATTGGCATCAAAATTACCGGAGTTTTTTATGTAATTCCATATTCCCAAGGCAACACGTCGCAATTCAAGAGAAATATCCTGATTATCCTTAATAGTATCTCTGGTTCCACCATATTCAAACCACCAATAATCACAACCATTCATGTACTCATTTACTTTTCTTCCTCCGGAAGAAATATATTTCTCTATGATTTCTATGGGATGAATATAAGCAGGAGGAACAAACTTTATCGGCTTATCACACTTTTTTGATATGAAAAAGATGGTATTTCCCAGGGTATGTGAAGTAGAAGAATCAGGAGCGCTATTTTCACCATATTCTTTTTTACTTTCCTGGCCCATAAAAAAAGGTACTCCGGCCGGGGTACCGATGGCGCCATCCCCGGTAGCATCAATAAAATACTTACCTGAGAAAATCAACTCCCGTTCAGCTGCAAGTTGATATCCCTGTACTGACTCAATTTCATTTTTTTCAGAACAAATTATTTTTGTAATATGGGTATTAAGGAAAAGGCTTATGTTCTTTTCTGCCAAAACTGTATCCAACAGGACTTCATCCCAGTATAGAACATTAAATTCAGGATTGGTATAAAGATTTCGGAGTTTTAATTCTCCCAATATACCGAATTCTTCACTATAAAGACTGCCTCCGCATGTAGCCCCCATGGTCCAGACACGAATTTCACTGCTGGAATTTCCTCCCAAAACCGGACGATCTGTGATGAGACAGACAGAAGCTCCTTGTCTGCTCGCAGCCAAAGCAGCACAAATACCGGCTAACCCCCCTCCAATCACAATAATGTCTGACTGAAAGTTCTCACCCATATGTCTATTCCCCTAAAACCTCATCATTTCTTTGATATTTCTTTAAATATTATTGAATCTAAATAACGAAGGGAGCATTAAAAAATCTGCAGAATATCTGTAAAATTCTGCAATGTGGTGAGGACTTAATTTGCAGAATACAATATTTTTCTATGGAAAAACAATGAGGATATTGTCGATAATTATGTGCATGCTATTTCCCAGAAATGGTTTGACAATGAAAACTTAACCGGATATCTGGTACATTAAGGGAACCGGGAAACGCAGGCGTCGTATTACATTTCGCAGGTACGCAAATCTAAATTCACTATTAGGATGGATAACTACAGATAGGAGTAAAGGCATTTACCTTCACCAATGGAGAACTTCGCTGTTCATTGCGAGGTTCTCTATTGTTTAATCAATCGAGCCTGTTCCAATCAATACCCTTCCTACTTGAAATGCTTCGGATGAACTAAATCGTCAGCCGGCTCAGTCGGTAAAGGTATTTCATCGATACTTGATAAGTGTTCCTGTGACTTACCGGTAACATTCTCAGGATGGCAGGTTATCTTAAACATCTTCATATATGCTGAATGATCCCGGGAGGTAAAGCTGTCTTCTACGGTACGGCCATTACCTTCATGCAGTTTTTTAAGGGCCAATTTATACTCTGGAGTACCAGGCTTCAGTTCTTCCATTATTCCAAAGGCCATCACCGAACGGAAATCGTGCCTGGAATGGGAACGGGGATTCTTGATATGGTCCGCAAACACATAGGCGGTAACACAGACATGGGGATTTTTTGCAATCAGTCCGAGCTTGTAGCCCGCAACCCCATGATGGGTGAAAAAGATCAAATCATCTTCATAAATATACCCGTAATTGACAGGAAACACATAGGGATAATTTTCATCGAGGAGGCCAACATTCATAACCTTGCACATATCAAGAATTGCCTTGATCATTTCCTTGTCCCGAATTTCAAGCTCTGGTCTTCGCATTTTTATGCTCATCTCCTTATATTAAGACATAGGAATAAAGGTACTTGCCCTGAAAATAAAGAACCCCGCAGTAAGCCGCGAGGTTCTTCATTGTGTTAACAATCCCAAATTACCCTTTCAAAAACCGCATAAAGTTCTTGCCGTAATATTTCTCCCTTTTTTCCGCGCTTACCCCCGCGTTATCCAGGGCGTCTTTATCCATCTCGAAGATCTCCTTGGCGTAGCCGGAATCGTATTTGGAGTTGCAGTCGGTTCCAAAGATCACGTTGTTTTCGATGTCATAGCCAATGTTCCATATTTTGTTAAAGACATCCCTGCGGTAAATATGGGGGGTTCCCGGAGTGGTATCTATGAACATCTCCGCGCTGGTACTCCCATTCGCTTTGCGGCTCTGCCAGTAACCGTAGACTGCGAGGTTTTCGTCGTACCAGGGCCAGGACACATGGGCCAGGGCGAAGCGCAGGTGAGGCACATCAAAAAGCGATTCAAACCCGACCGGCCGGTTAAATTGCGACCAGGGGCCGCTCCCGTAAAGAATGCCAGAATGGAACAGTATGGGTTTACCGGCTTTGGCGATGTGTTCCCATACCTGCATGGGCCGCTTGTCGCCGGGGAAGTGGCGGTTGCAGATTACTTTGAATCCGGCAATCCCTGCCGCGACGGCTTTATCCACCTGCTCCAGGGCATCATCTTCCAGTGGGTCTATCCAAAAGAAGGGGATAATACGTTTGGAGAACGCGGCCCATTCCATTACCTGCGCGAGAGCTTTGGCAGGAGCTATGGGATGACCAAAAATGGCGCCTTCATTGGCTTCCTCGTGGCAAAAGGAAGCAGGGTGATATGAAAAAAGCACCATTTGCTCAATACCGGCGATGTCGAGCTGCATAATCAGCTCTTCCTTGGATTGAGGCGCGGGATTGGTATGGACGTGACAATCAATAATCATCATATTAAAACCTTCTTTATTTAAGCGGTTAATAACCGCAGAGTTATTTTAGCAGGAAACAACGTTTCCAAATTTCTCATAGAAATTACGCTTTGATGCCTGTAATAGCGACACCGGCAATAAACTGCTTCTGCAGAATAATGAACAGAACTATCATTGGAATTGTAGCCAGCATGGAGGCGGCCATAAGCCAATGGTTCCTGGTGGAGTACTGTCCCACCAGAGTGGCGACCCCCACTGAAAGCACACGCACAGAATCCCGGCTGGTCATGATAAGGGGCCACATGAGGTCATTCCATGCCCATAGTACCGTAAAAATTCCAAATGCCGCCAAAGCCGTGCCGCTTAACGGCAGGAAGATCCGCCAGTAAATACCCCATCGTGATGAACCGTCGATTATCGCGGCTTCTTCCAGTTCTCCGGGAAGGGCCATGAAAAACTGCCGCAGGAAAAAAGTTCCGTAGGCGCTGAAAAGATTGGGAATAATAAGGGCGAAGAAAGTATCCACCCAGTTAAGCCTGGTAAGAAGTACGAATGACGGGAGCAGTGTCATCTGCTGAGGTATCATGAGCATACTCAAAAGAACAATAAACAGTACTCCCCTGCCGGGAAAATTAATCCGGGCAAAACCGTAAGCGGCCATGGTGCAAAACAGGGCCTGGAGTACGGTTATGGAAACAGTAACAATTATTGTATTAAGGTAATACCTCGCGAAATTCAGCCGGTTCAATACTTCCCTGAAATTATCAAACTGGAGTTTCGACGGAAACCATTTTATGGGAATAATCAGAGTTTCCTGAAACGTCTTAAACGCCGTCAAAGCCATCCACACGAAGGGAAGGATCATGACCACCGATCCGGCTGCTAATACCAAATAAATTATAAAATACGTCCCTATGGAACGCGCCTTAGTATTTGCCATTTTCTCTACACCGTTTCCCCGTATTAATCATAAAATACCAATTTCTTCTGTAACCTGAACTGAATCAGGGTTACCACGAGAATAATTGCAAATAACAGCACCGCTTCCGCGGCGGCATATCCCATATTGAGCAGAAGGAATCCTTTCTGATAAATCCCAAATGCCATAGTCCTGACAGCTTCGGTAGTAGGCCCTCCGGAAGCGCCTACGCTTCCACCCAAAAACAGATAAATCAGGTCAAAGGCCTTGAAGGCGCCGATCATCGAAGTTATCAAAAGAAAAAAGATGGTAGGTGAAAGAAGCGGTATTGTGATGTTAAAAAATTGATGGAAGGCACTTGCGCCGTCTATATCGGCAGCTTCATAGTAGGTCCTGGGAATCTGCTGCAAGCCCGCAACGAGTATTACGGCGCTGTAGCCTATCCCCGACCAAATGGCCACTACGACAAGGGCGGACATAATATACTTGGGATCTCCAAGCCATTGCGGATTCAACCCAAAGGGCCTGAAGAGATAATTAACAAGGCCGTACTGCGAATTAAAAAGAAAACGCCAGACCGTGGCGATTGCGGTGGGCATTGTGACCACCGGCAGGAAGAAAACGACCCGGAAAAATGACTTCCCTTTAATATTGGAGTTAAGGAGGACGGCTATGATAATTGCGATACTCAAGCCTATTGGCACCGTCCCTACCATATATACAAAGGTATTAAAGAGCTCCCGTCCTACCTGGGCGTCTGTGAGCATCGTGGTAAAATTGGCAATCCCTATGAAAACCGGAGTTGTGAGTCCGTCCCATTTAGTCAGGGACATAAAAAGGGAATACAAAACCGGGCCAATGGAAAAAACCGCAATGCCCAAAATGACCGGCGCGATGAAGAAATAGCCCCAAAACCAATCAACAATTACAAGCCGTCCCGGATGTTTCTTCCTTGTCCGGCGGGGTAAGGAATCAGCCATAAATACCGCCTTCAAATTTACAAATATAAATTATTTCAGCTAAAACAAGAAGCCCCAAAGCGGTTTTGAGGCTTCTTGCTTTTGTTTACTTTGCGGCTGCGGCTGCGGCTGCGCAATCCCGGTCAATATTGGCCAGAGCTGTAGCCACATCCATACCGCCGACGTACATATTCTGCAGCTGGGTGTTCACAATATCATCCTGGGCCGCGGCAGCTTTGGTAGCCTCGGGAAACTCGTCCGCGATGGCGGCCGCGTCAATAAACACTTTTAGATTAAGCGAGGGGAAATTGGCCATCCATGTATCGGCTGCTCCCTCATAGGTGGGAATTACCACCTTTGCCTGGGCAATCCCGGCTTCCTTGGTGGAAAAAGCCCTTAGCAGACCCCACGCCTCTTCTTTGTTCTTTGATTTATTGCTGATATTAAAACTGAGACCATGAATAACATTTGCTGGTTTC
>Ga0123357_10002887_pt1 | contig 19361 bp, 10 predicted proteins | sample TergutEmb28metaG_FD_89873 | JGI IMG/M metagenome (GOLD analysis project Ga0123357, IMG submission 89873) | Embiratermes neotenicus P4 segment gut microbial communities from Petit-Saut dam, French Guiana - Emb289 P4 | ecosystem: Host-associated > Arthropoda: Insects > Digestive system > Gut ...
GGATGGCTTGCTGCATCCCCATAGCTCTATCCCGTATGTCCAGATGGGTCGCAGTATTGTCTTATATACGGTTAGTTTGCTGTCTAGGGATAGCTGTGAACGTGTGTTTATTAGCCAGCTCATATTTAATACGTATATGTGTGCTGTGAATGGACATGGCAATGGTTTTGACTACAGCAGCAGTCGTTTTCTGTCTGTCGGTACGGACTGCCGTCGGCCATGGACATAGCATGTGGCGATGTGAGCGTGGAAACATGGCGACGAACATCTGCTGTTAAAGTGGAAAGTCATGGGAAGTAATCTGTCCTTTAAATAAGAATTAAGCTTCGTGCGAATGTGTGGTTAAGTCTTCACTTAAGACTTTATAAGTTACCTGCGAAAGGAACGTGGTTGTTTGGTTCTGAAGTATGTAGGCCTTAAGTTGCCTTAAACGCTATTCTCAAAAGATAGGGAGCACAACAAAGGAGATTCCTTAAAAGATAATGTCACTGAAATCACCGGAATGTTTAAGCACATTGATAAGTACAGGTCGCAATCAGTGGCAAGTGTCTAGTGAACGGATACATTTTTAGACAAGGCAGATAGTGTACGTATTATGTAACATTGAGGAACGTTCGCATAACCATTGTTACGTTAGATAAGTAAGAGATAAATATTCTGCCTCTGTGTCTGTACCTTTAATTATCCGGCACGCAAAGAACATGCGGCGTATTATATTGTCATCTGTGGCCTGTCTAACTCTGCCATATTTTCTCACTTTCTCATAAACGACACGATTTTCGGGGAGGGGATTATTAAATATAAAATATGTGTTTTGATTTTCTCTACGGTCTTGTCTGAAACATTTCAGATTGTATGGGGAATTGAGTGACATAGTGTCATAAATGTACGTAGCTGTTTATGTAAATTACCCGTTATTCTTGTCGCATTTTTATTGAATTAAATATTGTCGACATATTTTGAAGAGCTCCTCAAATATCAAACTTCAGACAGACGAACAGCCAGACATACATCATCAAGCTAATAGTGGCGTTTCGCAATTTTTCGAACGCGCCTAAAAATGACTGCAGAGGCAAATGAGGGATGTGGGAAATTCAAGAGGAGATGACTCGATCGATGTTTCGTCTCGTTCAGTTTCTTCGGCAGCATCCCCTTGTTAACTTCGTCACTGTTCCTGGTTAAAGCAGTGATGAGTATATGTCAGTGTGTAGGTTAAAATAAGAGTGGAAACACTGAGATCAATGAGTGTCGGAAATATATGGACCCCACTGGGGCACAGTTTTATTTTGCTTTATGTCGCGGCGAGATGACAGTAATAAGTTAGTGAGATAACGATAGAGAAACGGCTAAACGAATGATAATCCTCAGTGAAACAAGGAAGCTGCTATCAAACGTGCCCCCAACGTTGCCCTCCCCCCCTCCCCCCATTCCTTCCAGTGGTCGGTTTTCGAATTCGCCCCGCTTGTCGTAAAGTATACAGAGACTAACTGCGTGATCTGTTTGATTTGGCAGGATAATTACTTTCCTGTCCATCCTATTCCAAATAGTAGGAAGTCCCAGGAGATAGGGAGGTTGTGCTGGTGTAACTTACAGGCACTGAGTTATTTACTTGCATGTTACTCACAATGACATCACTGATATAGTACTCTGATGCTGTGCACGCCTTGGCTTCCCTGTTTTCATTGTGAATGCTGTCCAGAGAAAACGGAACCGGCCAGGACATATCAGAAAGCTTTCGCTGCCTAAGGAATAGCGTACGGATCATCCCATTTGTGTGTGGGTGTGAGCTTTGCCTTTTCCCCGGATCGTTTGTGGGCATTTTACGTGGGAACTTTGGGTTTATCGTGAGTCGTTTGAAACCACTCTCTAGGAATAACCATCTTCACTTTGTAGAATGTACAAGAGATTCGGAAACCACCAACCCAATCAGCTAACAAGCTGCGTGGTACAAGCTGTGCACCCTGACCGCCCTGATCAAGACGATCCGATTTTGTACAGTCTCATTTCTCGTTGCCTTCATCACGGAGCCCCGCTAATGGCTTCTGTCCGGAGTCAAATCAGTCCAGTTCATGTCCTCACTACCGTCCTGTCATTAGACTCCATTGTAATATAGATATACGTCCAAATGTTGTTCTCAAGCCTTTATACCACATGTGCTCTGTGCGAGCTGTATATCTAGACCGTCGCATCTATTTTATTGGCCCAATATTTATGCTGCGTGAAAAATACTAACTACGAAACTTATATTTGCTAATTGACCTTTTAACTCATCTCATATTTAAACATTTTCCTAAGCACATTGCTCGAAAATTATATTTCTGAATGTCGACCTCAGCAGATTTCTTAACTTTTATTTTATTATTGCGTTGTAGATTCCAGCTACGAAGGACTGTCGTGCGTTTATGTTTTACATACGTACTGGCGGGTCACTTCTGTGCTATATCGTTTAAATTGAATAGGTAAACGTAGTACTAATGTAATGCTGGCATTATAGGCGAATTGCTACTCACTTATTTCTTTCATTTCGGTCATACCTGACAATGTGTATTTGATATAAAGTTCTATTGATACCTATTCAGAGATCTTCAGTTTGGCATAGCTGTCTGTGTATTGCATGGATTTCATTGTTTGTGATTCTGCTTGTTTCATTATGTCACAGTTACTTCTCCTATGTAATCGAATATAACCAACCGTTGTTCATTTGAACCTCCTGTCACATGTTATTTCCGTCGACTACCACAAGTCGACATTTATTTTGTCGGAATTTTGTGATTTTTAGATGAAGTTTAACTGTTACATTATAGTTACCATTAACACCATGTAGCTGGTGTGGGCTGTTGTGAAAACGGTAATGAACCTTCGGGTCCCATAAAATGCAGGGAATTTCATTAGTAGCTGAGAAGCTCAACGCGGATTGTGAGGCATGGGGCCAGATAATGTTTTAGTTACTTCATTCAGTGTCATACTAGCAGTCAGCGGAGATAATTGGCCAGTTCTGTGATTTATGAACGTCTTCAGACCTGTCGTGCTGCGCATCAGACGAGAACTGCCTCCCTGCTCTTCTACCAGTCCGTAATGTGCTGCACGTGGCATAGACCACCCTGTTCTCGGACTCGAAGTGTGACGTATGTAGATGGCGGACTGTACTCTGCGCCTTCGGCTCTTCAGGAATTCTGATCACGTTAGGTGTTTGTCTTGCCCTGAAACTCCCACACCCTTTCTCTGCAATATATGCCATCCACTGGTGGGACGCAGTGTCGCGTCTTCTTGTCCGCCCATGTTTGTCGGTCTGCAACACCACTGACGACGTTCTAATAACGATACCGAAGGAACGTGTTCGTCTTACCTAATCGTAGTTCGTTAACTGCTGCTCTCATATGTCTGGTTTTGCTGTAACTCACGATTGCCTTAATTTACGTACTTCTTAATGAGTGCTGGTCAGATGTAGTTATTGCGTACTGTGCGGTCGCCTACAGAGTTAACGTCTTATTAATGAAACTCATGAATTTTGGCCGGGAAGTAGAACGATGTGGTAGGGGCGGAGGTATTATGATTATGATTATTATTGGTGGTGGTGGTGGTGGTGGTTGGTGGTAGTAATAGCAGTAGCAATAGTAGTTATTTTGTCATGGTTTAAATTTTCTCTTCGGCCTCATTTATTGTAACAATGCGAATACGCGCGCGTGCGTGAGTGCTTTATGTGTGTTTGTTTGTTTTGGTTGTGTGTGTGTGTGTGTGTGAGTATTTTTGTATGTGTGTATGTATGTCTATGTATGTGTGTATGTACGTGTCTATATGTATCTGTATGTATGAGTTTGAGTGTGTATATATATATGTATTTATATGTGTGTGTGTTCGTTTTCCCCGGCGTTGAAACAGTTGGGGCGTGGGGCTGACACTTCTTTGCTTCTAATTGCCGAGTTTAAGAGTGAGTGGACCTCCGAGAATACCTCCACTCCCATTGTATGCTTTTATGGCGTGTTCAGGGCCAGGTTTACCCTTTACGTTGTTATGTGTATGCTCTATTGTTTCACTTCGGCGGTGACGCTGAACAATAGAGTTTCAGAAATTGAAACTAATGACCTGTGACACTGAAGCATTATTTTGCTAAATGACCTAGCATTCGTGTCGAAAGCTTGGGAAGTCCACACACTCTTGTCGTATTTCCAAGCCACGTGTAGAAATTCTTTCAGGTTTTAACGTTTAAGATCCACATTTATGATCGGCCAGTCTGCATTCTGAAAACGTTGTGTTCCTGAGAGCCCTTCGTCGCAGTAGTCACATGGCGTGTTTGGCACAAGCAATGTGATTTAAGCCTTTTTTGCCAGCAGTCAGTTCGCAGTGTAATTTCCCCTGTAACTAATTTGGATGTAATGACTGGTTACGGACTTAACAACTCTAGTTCGATTCCCTGTAGGTTCAGTGTCCAGACCGGCTGTGCTGCCCATGCAGCCTGCTGTTGAATGGTTACCCTGAGCTCTGCCTTCCGGGAGTAACCCCTTGGGTTTGTCATGGAACTGTACTGTCACTCCTTCATGTGTCTTCATGGTGCGGTGCCTAATTGGGCACGGGGACGACTTCTACATTTATTTTCATGTTACAGTGATCTGTTGTTAAGACATCTTGTTAATATTTTTAACAAGCAAGCAGTGCGTGTAGTTAGCAGAAATATGGCAAGACATATTGACAAATCACACACATCTTCAGTTGATGTAACATGTATAAATGCTGTAAAGGAAGTATGGGGTTTAATTTGTTTTACAATTTAACAATTGAGTACCTTGAAAACTGTATATAAACTTGTCTTCTGATTTTGACAGAATACATGCTGGCAGTACCAACTGCCTGTAAGTTAGTAATCAGACACCATCTTTGACACACAATATAAAGATTGTAATTCAAATTATTTAACCAACATTCAATTAACGAATCATCTGTTGTGTTTCTGATTATTTCAGCCAACACTTTGCACATTCCGTGCATGTAATAGAAATATAGTCTTCCTTGTTACATGTTTCGGCAGTCGACCGCCGTCTCTAGGTAGTAACACATAGTGTAGCTGATCAGTTTTAGTATAGTTGTTTCTTAGGATTGCTGGCGTCAGTTACGGACGGTTCATGGTATGCATTGTAAGTTAATCTGTCAACGTATATTCAGGACCGTTAGTGATAGGTAGGAGGGGAAAGACTTAAATGAGAAAACGTTAGCAGCGGACGTCGGACGCTAGCAGTACAGTGCGAATTCAGTCGCGTACGAGTGTGGTGTAGGTGGGAGCACAGAGAAGTGACTGTCTGTTTCCTAGAAATGATGTAGTTGTTTTACTGGATATAGCGCTCCATTATTTTATATCAAGAATAAATTGAGTAAATAAAACAAGTAAAAAAAAGAAATAATTAAAACTATATGTAATTCGGTGAACCACATCCGTTTCCCGAAAGAGGATCACCTACCAAACTGAGAGCGTCGGGACAACAAAGTTACGAAGGGTGATCGTGTAGAATAGGGACATGTGTATGATTTAAAATATATTGAATCCAGGTTGCATGTGTATAAGATAAGATGTCACAACTATATCGCTATTAAATTTGATGTAGAATACAGCTGCTGATTACGTATGTGGTTAAAATTCGTATTGTAGTTAGCAGACACCGTAAACATCTTGTATATTTTTTTGTTAGTTTATTATGTATTTGTAGTAATGGACACGTTATGCCTGAGTAGGTATTCAAATACTGTTGATGTTTAATTTATCAAATGCGTGTTCGTATTTCGAATTTAGTTTGCTAGATAGATTGCTATAGTGCATCAATGACACACGAATATATGTAATTATTGAACTCCGTAATGGATATTGTCCTGTATTGTTTGGTTGTCGTATGCGGTTCGGAGGCTACTTCTTTAACTGCTAATGGATTGGCCTACGACGGGCTGTTACAGAATTAGTTTTACGTTTCGTAATTGCAAGGAGCGCAAAAATCATTAACGTTTCTAATAACATTCCCTTTAAGTTTTCAATTACGATTTGTAAAATTGGTTCTGCAGTAACACTTAATGGGATGTTACATTAGTATCCCCGAAACGATTTACTGATCGAATCCGTACCTTATGTTTTATGCCTTAGGAGGCGTTTTTAATTCTTGTTATTCCGCTGTGGGTGTGTCCGTACTAGCAATAACAATTTCATGCTGTGTGGGAATGAAGCGGGTCGTTCTCCCGCTATATCATGCCCTGTATTCTGTTTCGGTGAATAATTGTAAGCTAAAAAACTTTCTCAGCTTTTCTTGCCATACGGTCCACAATTTGCTACTGCCCTGAAAATCAGCTAGGTTGCCTAAACGTCTTCCTAACATAATCATACTTGTACAAACATTATAATGTACCAAGCAGTTTCGCACTGTGAATGAAGTGACGGATTTGTGCAGTCTGCGTGATAATCTCAGTGGCCAGCTGAGTCGCGTCTGAGTCCCTTCTGGCTGGCCAGTGCACATTCGTTATCTAACTTATCCCAGCGGTCTGTCTGTGAAGAGATGGTTATTCTTAAGTATTTAGTCTGTATGTCGTTTAGTTTCTCGGTGGAGAAAATGCAACCGCTCTAATACTACCTTAATTCCATCGGAGCTAGCTTAGGTCGAGCAAAGCGGCTTAAGTGTTGACTTGTTTAACGGTGTTCTGAACTGTTCGTATTTCCAAGTAAGATACGACGAATTTGGTGCTTTGTATTGCAATCTATAAGCTGTAGGTGTTTAATGCTTGGACGTTAAGTTTTATACATAGAGAATAATCAGTAACTTGCACTTGCTGTATGAATGGCTAGACTGCTGTGTAGCGAGAGATAATGCTGGGTGTGGTGTGTTTTGTCTAGTGTTAAAATGCAGACTTCACGAACTAATAAACCCGTTGCGTGATCTTTCCGCTGTTTTGGCTTATTGCGCAACTTTTTTTTTCGTATGGGTTTAGATAATGCTTGCGATTCGTGAAACATTGCAGAATTTTATTATGATATTACAGGAGGGGAATTCCACCGACACTGGCGAACACAAAGGGGATTCGGGGTAAAAGAGACCGGTTTGTGCTGATAAATGTCGTTCGCAGTGTTAAGAGGGTTAAATAGTGGTTAGGGGACCGCGGTGGCACAGTGGTTAAGGTGCTGTGCTACAGATCGGAATGTCGCTGGTTCGATCCCAGCTGGTGTCATTGGAATTTTTCATTGACATAAGATCCTTCCGATCGCACTATGGCCCTGGGGTCGACTCAGCCTCTAACAGGAACGAGTACCAGGAGTGTATTTCCTGGGGTAAAGGCGGCCGGTGTGTAAGGCTTACCACCTTCCTGTGCCGTTGTCGTGAAATGTGGGAACCTTAACTTTCTGGAACCCTCCGGGCCACTCCAGGCCTGTAACGGGAATGCTTTACCTTTCTAGATTCGTAATTAGGTGTAAACATAAAGATAATCGTTTTATTTAATTTAGTAGCGTAATATTTGGGTCTAAGAGGGACGAAGTAACTGGGGAGTGGAGAAAACTAAGCAGTGAGGAGCTTAATGATCTGTACTCCTCACCCCATGTTGTTCGAGTGATAAAATCGAGAATAATGAGATGGGCGGGACATGTAGCGCGTATGTGGAGAGTAGAGGCGTATACAGGGTTTTGATGGGGATACCTAAGGGAAAGATACCACTTAGGAGATCCAGACGTAGATGGAAGGATAATATTAAGATGGATCATCAGGAAGTGGGATTTGGAGGTATGGACTGGATCGATCTGGCTCAGGATGGGGACAGGTGGTGGGCAGTCGTGAATGTGGTAATGTACCTTCGAGTTGCATAACTGCGGGGAATTTCTTGACTAGCTTTTCTGAAGAAGGACTCTGCTCCATGGAGTAAGTTAGTAGGCAAGTAAATATATGGGCTGTCAAATATTGCATCGAATCTTTTACCAGTAGTGATACCATCATCGGTGATGAAATGAGATCCGGAAGTGAGGTTCCGCGGAAGGATGACTGGAGGGCACTTGTGTACCCTTCTGCTACACGTGACCTTCGGATCTGAATTTATCACGTTATTATTATAATAATTATTATTTACCTCTTTATGCAAGCTGTTTACAATTATGTACCTGAAACAAACCATGTTTATAGGGTATGTGGTGTTGCAGCTGTTCTATAGTTACAATCTGTGGTACATGCAGTTTTATTTCCCGTGTTAAATGTTTTGTACTTTAACAGTAGTACGTTCTGAATTAAGTGTGCAGTGTCCAATATGGCTGTTTCTGTGGTTCCATGATTTCGTACATTCCCGGTGTGTTGCTGAGATATTTTCTGAGTGATTTTGAAATCATTTTAATTGCCCCTATTATTACCGGTATCACTGTTTTTACATTTTACACGCACCATATTATTATCATTATTATTAATATTATTATGTAATGGACAAGTAATACGTAAGTTAGTCACTGTGTTTTGCAGTAGCAGCAAATCTTTTTGCTACCCGTTGTTCTGACACGACGCAATCGCTCTGCGGAGACAGGGTACCAGTCTGTATCATTAGTGTACAGCTACAAGTACAGGTATTGCAATGTTGTAAGTAGGTCAGACACTGCTAGCCATGCTTGCTGCATGCATGCCTCAACGTACACGCTGTAGGATGCCGCGAGCCACGGGGCTCAGATATCCATTGTAAACAGAAAGTTGATAATTTTCTCAGCTTCCTGCTTGCGTGGACTGGCGGACGCCCGGCTCATTGTTCACGGTACATTGCACTAGCAGAAGATAGACGGCAACTCCGTCAGAGTCCTCGGAACAGCCACTTGCTGCTTGACTTCGTTACAACAGCATTACTTAGGTAAGGCCTTGCAACCTTTTGAGCTCTCTTGTGAGAGAAACGCTGGGTAGTATATGTTTCACAAGAACATCCTGTTCAAACACGCCAGCGCAATGAATATCCTGTAGCTTTAACGCAAAAGTTCTGTAATCCTGCCCAGCGCTCACAACAGTAGGTCATTTCTGGATTTTAAATTACAGTCTACATTAGCTTTTTGTACGTTTTCCCATATTTATATCCAAGAGGGCGAATAATGTAATCATCTTGATACTACGCGACAGGAAGCCTCGAAACATGTAAATCCCACTACGTCTGCTACAGTAAGGATGTGTAGGTTGTTAGAAATGCCTGGACAGGTAGCTTGGATGGGAACTGTAGAAGATGTCTGTGGAAGTTTGGCCAGGTAGTATCTAGGGTGATAATGAACGAGGAAAGTTTAATAGTGCAGGACGTGGACGAGACAAGAAATTCGTAGAAGATTTTGATTAGGAGACTTTACGGGTACACTGGGCACAATAAAGGATGATGATATAATTCATCTTATGGGAATACTTCTCATAATAGGAACGTGTTAAAGTTGCTCAGGTTTGTGTGCAGTATCGCGCAGAATGGTCCTTTACTGTTACCTGAGAATTGACCGTGCACTGATATCTGCGTACTTCGTGTATCTGAAAACCGTGAAGTTAAGGAAGATAGGTAATTTCTCAAGGCTTTAAGTACTGGGGCTGAAGTTTGATGACTCAAAATTTAATTTGATGGTTGGCATCCTGTTATGTTTAAATATCAAAATAGACAAATACTGTATACAAAGTCTCCAACCTATTTACTTTTATTACAACACAGATAGTGGACGGAAATATGTAGCGGCGGTGCAATAAAAGTGAGTAGTTTGGTTAAACGGGAAGTGTGTGTGTATGTGTGTGTGCGCGCGTGTTTGTGTGTGTGTGTATGTGTATGTGCGCGCGTGTTTGTGTGTGTGTGTAAACTGTGGGCCGGGTAGCTCAGTCGGTATAGCGTCTGACTACGGGCTGGACGGTCCGGGATCGAATTCCGGTGGGAACGAGATTTTCCGCCCGTCCAGACTGGCCCTGGGGCCCACCCAGCCTCCTGTACAATGGTTACCGGGTCTTTCCCGGGGGTAAAGTGCGGCCGGGACGTGCTGCTGACCACTCATTCCTTCTAGTGCCGCGGTCATAGAAGAGTAGAGCTATACCTCTACCCACCCTCAGGGCCACACGGGGCCTGTAACTGGATCACTTTACCTTTATATATATATATATATATATATATAAACTAAAAATTTTTTAACAGGCGAAAATTAGATGTTCCAGAAATCTGTCGAATGATGATACCCAAATACGATTTTGCGGAAATGTTTTAAATACAGCACTGTTCCAGATTTTCTCCTGATCCCTTTTTGTACTCTCGTTGACCGTTTGTCATTTAGGTTGTGGTTGGATCGCGTGTTAACTATCGTCGCTGTAACAAATGCAGAGATTGCATAGTATGTTTTACAGACACTCCCCGAATTCTGTGGTTTCAGATTTGGCATTTTTTTTTAAATAATGTATTAAACTGACAACATTTTTAAATTTTTCCTGTGGGAATGAAAACGCAATTAGACGAATGTATTAGAAGAATACTGCTGGGCGATAACATAGGCAGTCGGGCGCTCAGGCTATGCCCGATCAGGTTCCAGTGTTCTGGAGTTTGGATTTTTCTGGACTGCTGTGCATAAACGTATCTGTTTGACGGTACGTGGATTCATTTCTGACTTACGTAAAATTCGATTAGCGTCGGACCTTCCAGAACGTAGCTGTTGTGCAAGTTTGGGAGTGCCTGAATTGCTAATTATATAATGTGCAAAGTCTTGCTATATTTCTTCTTTGTACAATAAGTGTGTTTGTCACACAACCATCATTCCCAGAGCTGACTAAATTCTGTTCTCATGCGGTTGAATTCCTGATGCGTCATTGAAACTGGTTTTTATCTGATTGTGTATTTATATAAACATTTTGTGGAACAATTTTAATGCCCGTAAGGAAAATAAATCTTTCAAATCGACTGGTATTTATTTTACCTCCTTTCGTCAGTTCATTTGGAGTTTGTTTTCCGCCGTGTTTCGTATGAAGCACTTTTGTTCGTTTAGTTCCAGCAAGAGCATGGAATTGAAATATTTGTTTTGCCACGCTCAAGTTTCATGTCATATTTCTGTCTTTCGGTACGACAGATAGTTACAAATCTGTCAATGCTTATGCTTTTGTGTCTTATTGTACAATTAAGGTCCTGTTGGTAGAGGACTGCATTGGAGGAGTTATGCTGCGTATTTGTGGCAGAGCCGTTAAAGTTACTTGTGCAGGAATTAGCGTATCGCAGATATGCATAAAATTGCTGTGCCGTGCTGTTGTCTCGCACCGTCACCCCTTACCACACCGATGGTGTATATGAAATTGATAAAGAACCTGCAGCGCGAACGAGCAGTATTTAGCAGACTACGTTTTAATGGTGTTTGTATAAGTTGTGAGGCGCGAGAGTCTCACAGCATGGCTGTAAGAGTTACTGCCTTCTGAACTGTGGCAAGGTGTAGTGTGTAGATACGTAACTACGTTTCAGAGGGACTTGCTGCCTTCATATTCAGTACAGAAGAATGGTTCCGTCCTGAAGATGGAGGTAGCAGGTTTTTCAGCACTCCGGTAAGTTTGTACCAGACTGTAGGGGCGTCGTATCTCAGGAGACGGGGAACTTCCTTGTTATAAGTTTATGTATAGTCGAATATTTTAAAACAATAGTTTTGAAGTAACTGCCTTTTCTGAAATATCAGGAGGTAGGTCGTGTTGACAGTATTTATATATCTTGGTATCTCCCATTCCGACTGACCGTGGCGTATTTGCCGCCGTGTGGAAGATTGTCGGGTACCACAAGTGTAAATACTCGAATGTACACCCTGTATAAGCAGCAGTATTCATATGCACCGAAAGTGTGAGAAATCGCATATCTGGCCGTCGTTGCATGATACTGACATGCCGTAATAGGCAGTTTTCTGTTAAACGGCCCTCGACAGGCTGATGTAATTCTGAAGATAATTTTACGTAACTAGCCTGATATTGTCCATAGGATGCTTGCCTCGTGCCCTTGTTTTTGATTTTCTGGACTCTCAGTTGAGCAGCGTTGTGGATTATTGACGATCCGTCAAAAATCCGAATCCTGTGTTGGCTCGACTGTGTGCGAAGTGTGAACGCCTAGCGTCTCCTCTCGGCGTTTTAACGCCATAGTGAACGACTGATGGGTGTGGCGTTTCGGACAGCACCTAACCAGTTTACAGACTGACGGACGGACGGACTTTGACGTGCCAGAATCTCGACAATGAAATCTGTTACTCTTTGCCTGTGTTGAATAAACTTGTGGTGCGCAAATTATATTTTATGCTGCTGTGTTCAGTTATTCATTATTAATTGTGCTAACAAAACTGCTCATGTGCATTTTCTTTTTTGTGTTCATGCAGCCGAATGTGGTTTTATCGTTGTGTGTAGTGATTTAAAAAAAAAAAAAGCCGTAACTTTTTTTTTGTTTTTGAGACTTAAGAGTGTATTAACTGCTGCTGTGCATAGGCAGCAGTATAAAGTTGCTATTCTGATTAAATTCTTAAGTGAAAGCTGCTGCTGCTTCTGATGATGATAATGAGAATGATAATGATGATTCGTTTTAGGATGTGGTATAATGGCTAAATGTTGGAAACCTGTTAACGATTGATTCGCTGAGAAATTGTTAACTATTTAAGGGATTATATAACTCAAACCAACGCAATTCACAATTTTATATATTAATTCTTAATTTCTGATGTGTTCTTGTCTCGAACCTCGTGGGCTCATCCTCAGGAAGACATTGTATATGCAGTATAGTATACTTGACGTGCATCGGTGTGAGTCTGGTGGGTAGGATAGTGATTCTCCCTGAAGATGAATCCACGAGGTTCGAAACATGTAGGAGGCATCAGAAATTAAATATTAATTTAGAAAATTGTACATTTCGTTGCTTGGTGTTGTATAATTATATCACAATGCACGGTGGAAAAAAATAGTTAAGGGACTTTGTATGCTGTTGAAAGACTCCGTTCCGTGGAGTTTCTGTTATCGCATACGTCCAATGCCAGCTATAAAACTAAATTCTGCCAAAAGAATTTAGTACGTTGCACTGCGTAATAATGAAGTTGGGCTTTTACGATAACTACGTACAGTTTCATAATCAAAAACAATATTGTTTTTGTACTAAATTCCCTATCTTAGGCCTAGTGGTTTAATTCCAAGTTCTCCCTTGCTACAGCACAATGTTAGTACACCACACAGCCCCAGTACTACGTAACTATATTCAGACATCGTTTGTTTACCTTTGTAGAAATGGGCACAAATCTTGAGTATACAGGATCTGTACTGTTTTCCTTCAATCAATTCTGTAAATTGCAATTGTCTCTGTAGCATATAACGCATAATACTACCTTACTACATTACTGGAAGCTAGTTCAGCTGTAGCAAAGCATACAAATATTGTCTTTTCCCGGCGTCTCGAATTTGTGAAATACTTCAGTATAGATTTTAAAGGAAATAAATATTAGGCGAGTGAAAATAAAGTAAATTGCAGTATTAAATACCAGTCCTTGTGCAGACTCTTATTTTCTTATACAAATCCCATGAATCGTGATGGTATACGCGTCCTGATATTCCGATCATGAGTGGATAATTGGATTGGGCAGCAAATGAAGCTTATGGCGTTTGTTGGCAGTTTACTGGAGAAAGTCAAAAGGCTGTGAAAACCAGGAAGTAACGACCATTTTACCACCTCTGTAACCACAATACTCCCGAAATACAACTTTCATGAATTTCAGTGAAATTAAATGTTTCTAGTATGTGGAAGTAGAGGAAAAGAAATAAAATAAAGAAGTAAAAGAAAGGTAATTAATTAGTCACCGCAGTAGAAAGAGAACGTGGACTTTTGGAATTACAGAGTTTTAGGAGCTTAACAGAAATACTGCTCTAATTGATTTCTGTGGGTCTTCCTTAATGAGATATGGTTTTAACGTAGTTTAGTTTGGTGTTTAATTATGTGCGAAATTTCAAATTATTTTTCTCTGAACACAAGAAGATTGTGGCCAGTTGTAAAGGTTTTATGTTTAGATTTTATTTAACGAGGTTTGCACTTGTTCCGTTTAGGATGTATAGCGTTTATAAAAACTGTGACCATTTATAAAGGTAAAACGTGAAGACAGTATTTATTCATGGGTTAGAATGATAGAGTGATCAGTGAATAAGGAATGGGGAAGGTTGTGGAAAGACGCGGTCTGGCGTAATTCGATGTAGATAGGTCTGTTTTGTGTGTAGGGACTGAGGAAATACATAAACAATCTCTTTCAGAGTATTCAGTCTCCGTGGCGACGTTCTAACACGGTACCTTTGTAATACGAAGCAGGAATACTACCCACTTGGCCGCGACTTTCGTTAATTAAAGGTTGTCACCTTTGTATGTGAAGTTCTTGGCCTAATAGTAGCTGTGTAGTCTGTGAAGTGTACACTCATCAAAGGATGGTTAGACGGTTACGTAATACAATAGTTCGGCTCATGTAATGGACTCAGTATATAGTCACACCCAGGGATGTCATGGTAGGAATTGTTTCGGTCCGACTGAATACTGTGTCTGTAGCCGAGTCAGCGAAAGAATCGACACTTATTTCCTCTCACCCGGCTGCCATAGAGCTCGAGTTAGCCTTACGTCCTCACTCCCAGCAGTTTACCTAGTCCCCAGACACCCCTGTCTGTCTGCAGTGCAGTGCGAGTGGAGTGTGGGAACAGGCCGCCGATTGGCTGGTTCTTTCATGCCGAATGGGACATGGCAGATACGTGCCTGCCGAAATACGTGGGTATGCGTTTACTAAGAGTGTGTTCCTTCCTGCAAGTGGTCGCTTTTGGGTTCGTAGTACGTGTGGCTACCGGTGGGAGGCATGAAGTGCATTGTTTCTTAATTTACCCTTTTAAAGCGCATGGGTTGCTATATGTACCACCTGTTTTAACACTACGAAAATGAATTTTTCCCACGTAGTACCCTTTATCTGTTTCCTACAGATGCCCGCACTGTTCATCTGCACAGCTCTGTATTGTTAGTCCGTGTAATGGAGACGGAGTGATGCTTTGAGGTAGAAAGTGACACTTTACGTTAATTTGATGAATTTTAGGATCAGAGGGCTCTTATATGCCACAGGAAGCTATCATTGCGAATTGCGTTTTGCTGCATGGTGCTATAGCAGTTAGGTCTGCCCATTAAATGGGCCCATGTTTTTTCAAGAACTTCTGTGAACGAATGTCTGATTGTTACTCCTTTAGATACTTCGCAGAAATAAATACCCAGGTGTGAACCCGTTTATGAAGAGTTACATTGCGTTAATTTCTGTTTTACAAATTAAACTTGTTTCATTTCGTCAGATTACATTTAAGTTATTACATTCTTTTGCATCTGTTTAATGTGTAAAGTTTATTTACTTGCCCGCGATATCATGAAAACACATTTTATGTTGGCACGCTAATTGCCTTAGCGTTATGTATAATTTTGCATATGTAGTACTGCTCTTCTAGAAAAGTAGTTAACTTATAGGTTATTCAGGATGTATTGCATTGCATAAGACTGAAGTCCCATGGCCCTGCTGTCTCACGGATGCTTGATGTGTCATCGTAGCTTGTAATCTGATGCCTCAGAATTTTCCTGGAGACGCTAAGGAAACTGGAAATCTACAGAAAGTCAGGACGTCGTAAAAACGAGTCACAAGTGCTAGCCACTGAACCCAATGTGTGACATCCCTGGTTCAGGTGTGCGGTGAACTATTCGTACGTGACGCTCGCTCACGTAGCGCCTTATAGCTCCCGTTTGCATCTTCTGGAGGGAGAGCTGCTGCATTGCTATGCGTCATCTTACGGTGCGCATTCTGTTACTTTGTTCATGAAAGTTTGAATGTTCACGGCAACTGTTCCAAGTTGGCAAGACTTGAAGTATTTCCTTAAATACTGTGAAGTGATATCTGATTAATTGCACTAGTACATTAGGTTATATAACTGTGAAGATGATCCAGTACGTTTAGGCGTAAATTAATTTCGCTCTGTACTCCATTCAGTGGATTACTGCTTGGTGGAATAGAATCTTTGCTGAAACTGGTTGTCGTTTTGCTGGTCCAGAATTTCCCTTCCTTTTAACAAACTCCCAAATTTATCACTATGCGCTCAAGAGCCTGCTACTGGGTCGTTGTGCCGACAGAGATAAAAGCAGTCACTCCGTGTAAGTCTCCCAATCGATCTCTTCCATTCGGAAGTCATTAGTAGAACATAAATTCATTTATACGGTGACTCTGTATACGCGGTTCTGTTCTTGGGTCGCCGACTGATTCGTTTAGGTTCAACACAGACAGCTGTTTGCATTTACCTGTGAGCAGTGATTCCTATTTATATAATCATCATGCAAACTACGTGCTTAATTCTGTAGGAGGTGTTCTGTACGTGTCGAAATATAAGCTGAAATGCGTTGTTCGCCACTGGTCACGGTTGTACCACCCGTGTCTTGTTTTTGTGTAAGTGACGTGCTGTGTTATTGTTGCGTGTGCCTGCATAATGCAAAGCGTAGTTAAGTCTTTCATTCATACCACGCGGTCCGACTGGAATCTAGCTGCATTACGGTCTTGCATTTTGTTTATATTTATGATTGTACTTGCATTGAAATATTTACCGAATAAACGTATCCCGATAAAATGAGTGATGCATGTGCCTATCATTTACTGCTGCTTTCTTCATTGTAATTTTGTCTTCTTCGTTCTTGTTTATGTGAACATAACCGAACTGCACAAGGGTTGTGTGATAAATAAGTGAAAAACGTGTGTTGTCCCGTTATATGCTATGCAATGTAATGTAATTCATTCTTCATGAAACTATGGGATGCCTTTCTCAACAACAATGGGGCATGTGCCGAGTAACCTGGTCACCATGCCGCGCGTTGCTTACACTCCGCTTATTTATCAAACAACCCTTATATTATAACATCCATAGAGTTCCTAGCCTGATCGATATATATTTTAAAATCAGAATGTAACAGTTACCAGTTTCTTATTAGACTTACCTGTATCCGTAAGCTCGGTCGATTTGTCCGCGAGTGTACTGAACCCGCGAAAACGTATGTAGAACTTTGATCGTTTCCTATTTCGAATGTCGTCTGCAGATAGCCCGTTCCTACTAAAGTGCCTGGTTGTTGTTGTGTTCCTGTAACTGAAATATTGAGTGATACTTCAAGATATGCTTTAGCCGGTTTCACTCCTCCCCCTTCTGACATATAATTTATCATCTTCTTCTTTGACGCTACATCCGCTGTTCAGTAGGTAATAATTTGTTCTAATACTGTATGCCTACACCTCTAAGTCGGCAGACCCTTTACGAACTCTTCTGTTGGGATGCGCGCTGTATCCACTTTCCTGTATAACCTACAGTATTTTCCTTTTATGGAGAGTGTACGAGCGTTGCTGGCGGTGTTCTGTTTTTCGCCTTGTTAAATTATTAACTCCTACTTAAAATTTAAAAGTTCCGTGGTAACTGTACGCACCACCTGTTGTAACACCAAAACACGCCGCACTTTTCCCTGACAGTGTGTTTATGTGTTCCATATTATTTATGAAAACGCGGCGATTATTTTCCTATGCGGTATTATCCAACTGGCCTTTCCAATTAAAAAACAGTGAAATGCAGACTCGGTTTTTATATAAAATTTAGATAAGTTTCAGTCTTTACAGGTTTTAAATCGCTTTCCACCCTTGTGATATTGCTCGATTTCTTTTCTCGAATATTTCTACAGCAACGTTGTAACAGGTTGCTTGGGAAATTCTCGTGGACTTGCGGTCGGCTGTCAGTTTTCGCAAAATTCTTCCGCTGCCGGCACGTTATGTACATTATAGTCTGACCAGTCTGTGGAGGTGCAGTGTGAGGTGTCATCAACTGCCGTACGTCCGTGCCGTAACTTATTCATTGTCTGAAGCCTCACCATCAAGTACTCGCAAGTAATCCTGCCACAGTATGATTTTAGGCGCGTTCACAAAATTCCGAAAAGCAACAATTAGCTTCGTCACGTCTGTCTGTCCGTCCGTCCGCATGGAACAACTCGGCTCTCACTGGAGGGATTTTCATGAAATTTGATATTTGAGTTAGACAATCTGTCGAGACATTTCGAGTTTCATTAATACAGAACATGAATTAAGGGTACTTTACATGAAGACCAATATACATTTTTAGCATATCTCGCCCATTTCTTCTTAAAATGAGAAATGTTTCAGGCAAAACCTCTAGAGAAAATCAAAACACGTGTTTTGTGTTTAGTAACTTTTTTGTGATTGTCGTTCGTTTATGAGATACTGTGAAAAAATATTGTATGGCGGTGCAAGCCACAGATGACAATAGGCGCAAGCGCATTGCATGCTGCATAACTAAGGCTACAAATACACACACTCAGGTTGTATAATACACATCGCTTTTCTACTGCAACAATGGTTGCACTAAGGCGCCTCACTATTACTTTGTACGTACATTGACTGCCTTTATCTATTTCTTTGACACTTGCCATAGGCCCTTCCATATAATGTTTAACGGTTTCTTATGTAGCGCAGCTTAAGTTTTGTGTTGATTCTGTGATCTTGGGGAATATGTTACGTACAATACCTTAGAGGAGACGGATGAATAGTTTTCGGACTTACAGGCCCACGGTACGTAACAGATATATCATAAGTGTTGCACCGCTAAGCCAACCTAGACCAGTATCTCTCTCTTAAGTAACCTCGGCCGTGTATGTACTGATCGTTCATGTATCCACGCGACGTGCCAGAAATTCCGAGTTACTGAACGTTGAGTCATCTGGTGCACATAAGTATTAGTGTACCGCAAGTCGTAGAACTGCAGCCAGACAAGTTAAATTGTGAGGTACCGTCAAATTAACAGTATTTTGCGAAAATATTTTCTACGTTGACGTTTTCAAATTTGGGCATGAGACGGATTTTCCAGGTTAGACTCACGAGTAGCAGATTTGTAACTGCTATCTAAAACAGTGGTTTTTATAGTTCTAATTACGTAGGTTATTCGGAAAGTAAGTACCGTCTGCGCATATCTCTCGCGCATCCTCGAGACTGTCACTTTTCGCATGTGCAGTGACTTCCTCTATCAACTGAGAAGCCACAGACGCCATTTCGTGAAATTCGTGTTATTTTTATGTTTGTTCCTGTGCGTTGAACATGTTTAAGACAATTGAAGGGGCCGCCGACTGTGAACTACAGTCTGCAATTCGTTTTTTGAACGCTAGGAATGTGCTACCAAGTGAGATTCATCACCAGATCTGTCAAGTGTATTGTGACAACGCGATGAGTGATGGAATGGTTAGGAAATGGGTTTGGATGTTCAATGAAGGACGAGAGAACGTGCACGATGAGGCGCGAAGTGGGCGTCCATCTTTGGTGAATGATGATTTGGTGCGTAAGGCCAACGAAA
>Ga0123357_10002888_pt1 | contig 19359 bp, 14 predicted proteins | sample TergutEmb28metaG_FD_89873 | JGI IMG/M metagenome (GOLD analysis project Ga0123357, IMG submission 89873) | Embiratermes neotenicus P4 segment gut microbial communities from Petit-Saut dam, French Guiana - Emb289 P4 | ecosystem: Host-associated > Arthropoda: Insects > Digestive system > Gut ...
ATATCAAAAGCGCTTTCACTTTGAATTTGTACGGGAAACAAGGCATAGACAGTCATATCCGCCCGGGTTACAGTTTCCACCTTGTATTTTGCAGAACCCGTCTGGGCTTTTTGATTATTTTTTCCATTGCAACTCACAAGCATAAAAGCGCTTATCAGAATAAATCCAATCACCGGACCGAATAGTATTTTCAGCTTTTTCATTTCTGTAAAAAATTTGACTGCAAAGTTATTAAATTTATATATAATGAGGCGTAATTATGTTATTTTTTTTGTATTTATTCTTAAAATCAAATCAAATTTACATTTGGTTAACGAGAGCGTTTGAAGAAAAATATAAAAAAATAGTTACTACTTACAACGCTTCACTAATCGCTTGTTTTTTACAGAAAAAAACAGTACCTTTGCCCCCGCTTTATAAAATTCCGTGTGATGGGAAGTTAGGAAGCACATATCTTAATTTTGAGTAACACAAACATAAAAAAAATGAAAACATTTGAACTAACAGGCTCTAAACGAGAGAGTACAGGAAAAAAAGCTGCAAAAGCTTACAGAAGAGAATCATTGATACCTTGCGTTTTATACGGAGGCAATGAAGTCGTTCATTTTACGGTGACTAAAGAAGGTATTCGTAAATTAATTTATACTCCGGAAGTTCACATTGTGGATTTATCCGTAGAAGGGAAAAATTACGTTGCCGTTCTGAAAGAAATGCAAACTCATCCCGTAAGCGATGAATTGATACATGCTGATTTTCAGCAAATATTTGAAAACAAACCGGTAGTGCTGGAAATTCCTATCGTACTGGAAGGCTTGGCTCAAGGGGTAAAAGACGGAGGAAAGCTCTCGATGGATATGCGAAAACTGAAAGTGAAAGGCTTATATAAGAATTTCCCGGAACGGTTGGTTATCAATATTGAGAACTTAGGTTTAGGAAAAACTATTCAGGTAGGTAATTTGCATTTTGACCATTTGGAAATATTGAATGCCAAAGACACTGTGGTAGCTGCGGTTAAAGCGACTCGCGCCGCCAAAGGCGCTACGCCCGCGAAAGCATGAAACTACTGATTACAGGCTTAGGGAATATTGGCGACGATTATGCCGATACCCGCCACAACATAGGTTTTATGATATTGGACGCTTTAGCCGAAGCGTCCAATGTTGTTTTTGATGTCAACAAACGCTATGGCGCAGTAGCGGAAATGCGGCTAAAAAACAAACAACTGCTTCTCCTCAAACCATATACTTATATGAATTTGAGCGGTAACGCCGTGCGCTACTGGATGCAAAAAGAAAAAATAGAACTTGAAAACTTGCTGATCGTTGTTGACGACCTGGCGCTTCCGTTCGGCGCTTTGCGTATGAAAACAAAAGGAAGCGACGCCGGACATAACGGACTGAAACACATTCAGGAAGTTTTGGGAACTACGCAGTATTGCCGCCTGCGATTTGGAATCGGAAAAGATTTTCCTACCGGCAGGCAGATCAACTATGTTCTGAATCCATTCTCCGAAGAGGAGCAAAAACTCTTGCCGGAAAGAATTGAGAAAGCCATTGAAATCGTTCAAAGTTTTGCTTTGGCAGGCGCTGACATTACAATGAATTTGTACAACAACAGATAAAAGATGGAAATTCGCATAGACAAATGGATGTGGGCGACGCGAATTTTCAAAACGCGTACTGTCGCTTTGGAAGCCTGCAAGAAAAACCGCGTGACGGTGAACGATATTCCGGCAAAACCTTCACGAATGATAAAAGCCGGCGATATTGTCAATGTGCGTAAACCGCCTGTTACTTATTCTTTCAGGGTATTGGACATAACTTCCAACCGCGTAGGCGCTAAATTAGTTCCTCTTTACATGGAAAACATCACTCCACCCGAACAATACGAATTGCTTGAATTGCAAAAAATCAGCGGATTCGTTGACCGCGTTCGAGGCGCCGGACGTCCAACAAAAAAAGAACGGAGGGAATTGGATGATTTTATGATTGGTGAAGAATAAAGAAAATTGTTCCGGCATCTTTTCAGGCGTATCAAAAACTTGTGTTCGTGTCAACATAAAAAGATTGCACTAAAAATTAAACCGTACAGAGTTGTAACTTTTTTTCGTAACTTTGCCGGCTATTTAATAAAAGAATGAAAACAGACATAGAAATTGCAAGAAGCATCCCATTAACTAAAATCAAAAGAATAGCCGCTGCTATTAATATTCCTGAAGATGAAGTTCTTAATTATGGGAAATATATCGCTAAAATCCCTATCAACCTGATTGATGAAGAAAAAGTGAAAAAAAGCAATCTGATTCTTGTCACTGCAATTACTCCAACCAAAGCCGGAATCGGGAAAACAACCGTTTCTATCGGCTTGGCTCTGGGATTAAACAAAATCAGGAAAAAGGCGATTGTCGCCTTGCGGGAACCGTCGCTCGGTCCCTGTTTCGGGATGAAAGGCGGAGCTGCCGGCGGAGGTTATTCACAGGTGTTGCCTATGGAAAATATCAACCTGCATTTTACGGGTGATTTTCATGCAATTACTTCGGCTCACAATATGATAACCGCCTTGCTGGATAATTATCTGTACCAAAATAGGGGAGTTCCCGCGAAACAACTCAAAGAAGTTTTGTGGAAAAGGGTTTTGGATGTGAATGACCGTTCGCTTCGCCGCCTTGTCACCGGTTTGGGAGGCGCTACCAACGGGATTCCTGCAGAAACAGGATTCGACATTACCGCCGCTTCCGAAATCATGGCGATTCTTTGCCTCACAACAAGCATCGACGATTTGAAGCGCCGCATTGGAGATATTTTACTTGGATTTACTTATGACAATCAGCCGTTTACCATAAGAGATTTAGGTATCGAAGGCGCAATCACTGTGCTGTTAAAAGACGCCCTCAATCCGAATTTGGTGCAAACGACCGAAAATACGGCGGCATTTATTCATGGCGGTCCTTTCGGAAATATCGCACATGGCTGCAATTCCCTGCTGGCAACCAAAATGGCGCTGACTTACGGCGACTATGTCGTCACCGAAGCTGGGTTCGGAGCCGATTTGGGAGCTGAAAAATTCTTCAACATCAAATGCCGTAAATCAGGCTTGCAACCCAAACTGACAGTTATCGTAGCATCGGCGCAAGGTTTGAAAATGCACGGCGGAGTTCCCGTTGAAAATATAAAGTCGCCTAATCCGGAAGGAATACGGAAAGGCTTGGCTAACTTGGAAAAACATATTGAGAATATGCACAATTTCGGACAAAGCATTGTCGTGGCGTTCAACCGGTTTACCGAAGATACGGAAGAGGATATCGCTATCATAAAACAATTCTGCGATTCCAAAGGCGTCGGATTCGCGGTCAATGAAGCGTTCGCCAAAGGCGGAGAGGGCGCAGTCGATCTGGCGAAAGTCGTTGTTGACGCGATAGAAAAAAATCCGTCCAAACCATTGCAATTCACTTATTCCGATCAAGACTCCATCAAAACAAAAATAGAAAAAGTCGCTAAAAATATTTATGGCGCAGAATTTGTAACATTCAGCGAGCAAGCCAATAAAATGCTGAAATTGATCGACTCAATGAACATCAATCATTTTCCCATTTGCATCGCAAAAACGCAATACTCTTTCTCCGACAACGAAAAAGCGTATGGCGTTGCCAAAAATTTTGAATTTAAGATCAATGACATTGTGATTAACAATGGCGCTAAATTTATTGTTGCTATTGCCGGTCAGATTATGCGGATGCCCGGACTTCCAAAAGAGCCTCAGGCAAAGCATATTGATATTGTGAACGGGTATATTGAGGGGCTTTCGTAATTTTATCCTTTTTCCTCAATCGCGCTTATTTCATTCACAACAACGTCAATCATTTCGCCTGCCTGCTTATTTATTTTTTTTCGTATATCTTTGAGTATTCCGATAATATAACAAACCGAACCGTCGTCGTTTTTAAATCCCATATTTACGATGCTTCCCACGTAGGGCACGCCGTCGAAAAGCGTCCGAACTTTTACTCGTCCTTTGCCAAACTCTTTTTTTATGTCGTATGGAAAAACGATGTATGCCCCGTCGATGTCGGGAACTTTTTTTATTTCGGCTTCAAACCTGTATGTTTTGTCGTTCATTGTATTTATTTTTATCGCATGCGAATATACAAAAGTAGGAAAATATTCGCATAGAAACGCATTCTTTCCGCTTTACATTATTTTTTGGTAAGAAATCTTTTTTATTATCCGAATTTATTTTATTTTTGCTGCAAGTTTCATCTTTAAATCAACAAATAATGGCTATCATCTTATTTTTCTTAGCTGCTTTGTATGGAGGTCTTCTTCATGCTTTTGAGCCCGACCATATTTTGGCTGTTACCAACATCGTTTCGCAGCGCACCAAGTTGTTGCCGGCAGTTAAAGACGGCATATACTGGGGATTGGGACACACATCCACGATTTTCTTAGTCGGTATAATCATGATTGTATTTAAGGTGAATATTCCGGACGGAGCATTTTCTTATTTCGAAGCGTCTGTCGGACTTATGCTGATTGTAGTTGCCACCTACCGGCTTTATATCTTTTTAAGAGATGAGCAAACGGCAATCTCGTTTCACAAACACCAGCATGAACATGCCGGAGAAAATAAGCATTTGCATACCCATATTCATTTGAAGGGCAAGAATCTGCATAAAGCTTCCTACGGAATCGGCATTATCCACGGTTTAGCCGGCAGCGGTACGTTGGTTGTGTTGATTATGACTCAAATCGAATCCGTTGTAAACAGTATTCTGTATCTGGTAATTTTCGGATTAGGAACGCTGGTCGGTATGACGCTTGTAGCCGGAGTTTTCAGCGTTCCATTTTCCAAAAAATTGATTGAATCGAAGATTCTGCGCACGGTATTGATTCTCGTTTCTTCCGGATTATGTTTCGTTTATGGGTGCTATGTGATGGTTGAGAATTTGTTAAAATAAATTTCGTATCGGTAATATGTTCCGTTCGGATTTGCATTCATAATTCATAATTAAAATATTTTTATTACAAAAGAAAATTATAACTTTGCGCCTTCTAAAATATGTGAAACAGTATAAAATTTTTACAAATAATTAATTCAAAAAAAATGAAAACACTAAGAACAATTTTTGTATTATTGGCGGTCGCTATTGCATTGCCGGGTTTTGCACAACAAAACGCAGTTAAAACTACTCCTCCCGCAACTAAGGCTGCTCCTTCCGCAGTAAAAGCTGCTGTGAAGAAAAACATTGGACTTCAACTGTATTCGTTGAGGGATTCTATCGGAGACAAATCCGAAAATATTGATGCAATAATCAGTAGAGTCGGAAAAATGGGTTACAAGTATGTGGAAGCAGCAAATTACAACAATGGCAAGTTTTACGGTCTAACTCCGGCGGAATTTAAAGCCAAATTAGCTGCCGCCGGCATGTATGCCCTTTCTTCCCATACCGGTCATCCATTGGCTTCAGATATTTCCCAAACCAATTGGGACGAAGTTTGGGCTTGGTGGGATAAGTGCATTGCCGACCATAAAGCAGCCGGAATGAAGTGTATCGTTACCGCGTCGATGCCTACCCCAAAAACATTGGAAGAACTTCAAGCCTATTGCGATTACTATAACAAAATAGGTGAAAAATGCAATGCAGCCGGGTTAAAATTCGGTTATCACAACCACAATTATGAATTTCAAAAGAAATATTCCGATGGCACGGTGATGTATGATTACATGATTTCCCACACCGACCCTTCCAAAGTTTTCTTTGAAATGGATGTGTATTGGGTGATGATGGGACAACGTTCTCCTGTTGAATTGTTTAAGAAAAATCCGGGACGATTCTACGCCTTACATATTAAAGATGATAAAGAATTAGGCGAAAGCGGTATGGTTGGATTCGACGCTATCTTTAATAACATTGCAACAGCCGGCACGAAATATCTTATCGTTGAAGTGGAAAGATATGATCTCCCGCCGTTCGAATCGGTACAAAAAAGTTTGGATTATCTGAATAAAGCTCCTTTTGTAAAATTTGATTATTCGAAATAAGCAATTTTGCAAGGCTTGTGAAAAATTATCATGAAAACAGTCACTTTTTATATTTTGCTTTTGGGAATAGGATGGGGAAGTATTTTCTCATCTTATTCCCAAACAAGCGAAACAATACAAATTCCTGCCGTTGGAGAAAAAACATTGCTTAACAGCGGGTGGTATGCCCGCCGCGCCAACGAAGTGAAACTCGACGGCAACCGGTTGAGCGCTTCGCCTTTTCATCCGGAAGGATGGATGAAAGCCCGAGTACCGGGAACCGTACTGGCTACGATGCTTGACAACAATCTGTTCCCCGCTCCGGAATTTAGCATGAATAACAATCTGATACCCGACATACACGATGTAGGAAACGATTTTTATACTTTTTGGTTCATACGTCCTTTCCTGATAAAAACTGTTCCGCAGGGACGGCAGGTATGGCTTAATTTCAGGGGAATCAACTACAAAGCCGATATTTTTCTGAACGGGAAACGCATCAATACGTCCACTCATGAAGGCATGTTTCTGCGTCAAAGTTATGATATTACGCCTTACATTAAAGAAGATACAATCAACCTGCTGGCAGTCGTTGTCTATCCGCCCGATTATCCGGGGAATGCCAATGGCGGACAGGGAGGGGACGGATTGATTGCCCGAAACGTTACCATGCAATTTACGCCCGGATGGGATTGGATTCAGCCTGTACGCGACCGAAATACAGGTATTTGGGATGAAGTATCCATTACCGTGACCGGAGCTGTCCGAATTCAGAATCCTTACGTAGTGACCAAAGTTCCGGGCATTCGTCAACCCGCTGGAAACCAGAAAGACGCTTTTCTTAAAACGACGGCGGAAGTAGAAAACACTTCACCGGTAGAGCAAAATGGAACGCTGGTATGCGAAACCGGCGGCAACCGTTTGACCCTGCCGCTGACGCTCGCTCCGAAAGAATCGCGTTTAGTGAATTTCAAAGATATTACGCTCAAGAATCCCCGCTTGTGGTGGCCTAACGGCGTCGGTGAACAAGCTTTGTATAAGATGAAAATTTCTTTTGAGGCAAACGGCGCTGTGAGCGACAGTCAAGAGTTGCGCTACGGCGTCCGCGAGATAACGAGCCAAAAATGTCCCGAAAATGGCGGACGCAAGTTCTACGTCAACGGTCAGCCTGTCTTTATCACCGGCGGCAACTACATTGCATCCGACTGGCTGCTGCGTCTTTCGCCCGAACGTTACCGCGATGAAGTGCGCTTTCATGCCGAGATGAACATGCGCATGATACGTGTTTGGGGAGGCGCTTTGCTGGAGCGTCCCGAATTTTACGACGCCTGCGATGAATACGGTATATTGGTTTTTCAAGACCTCTGGGGCAGCGGCGATTGCAATGGCGCATGGAATGACCCGTCGAAAGCGGAATCGCGCGAACGGCGTTGGGAATATCCCGACAACCACGCGCTTTTTCTTGCTTCTGTGGAAGATCAGGTGAAAATGGTGCGCAACCATCCCAGCCTCTGTCTCTGGACGGGCGGCAACGAATGGCCACAATCCAAAGACATTGACGAGAAACTTCAGCATGACGTTTTTCCCCGCCTCGACCCCGGACGGCTCTTTGTTTCTTATTCTACCGATACGCTTTTCACGCGCAACACAATCGGCGGCGTTGGCGACGGACCTTACGGCATTCAGGAGCCTGAATGGTTTTTCACCTTCCACTCCACGCCTTTCAACCCCGAATCAGGCTCTGTCGGTACTCCGGAAGTGGAAAGCATGCGCGAAATAATGACGGATGAGGAACTGTCGCAGTTCCCTCGTGCAGGTGGACGGTCAAGAAATATCAATCCTGTATGGCAATATCACAAAGACCTTGGCTACGGCGACCAACTGGAACGTTTCGGTAAAGTGACCGATATAGAGACTTACTGTAAATATGCCCAAGTAGTAAACTACGATCAATACCGCTCTTTCATGGAGGGATTGGCTTCTCATTTATGGGATTGGTACACAGGTATTTTGATATGGAAAACTCAAAATCCATGGACTGCGCTTCGCGGACAGATGTACGACTGGTTCTTGGATGTCAATGCCTGTCTGTATGGCGCCAAGCAAGGCTGCGAACCGCTGCACGCTCAATATAACCTTGCAAGCAAGCAGGTAGAATTGGTTAATACGGCTTTGGAAAATCATAATCTTGTCGTCGAAGCGAAACTGTACGGCAGGGACGGAACGAAACTTTGGGAAAAAGAAGCGTCATCCGCAATCGCTCCTAATAGCGTAGTGCGTTTGTTCGACATTCCGGCGCCCGAAAAAACAGAAGGCGTCTATTTCCTCCGATTGTCTCTGACAGAGGACGGCAAAGAAGTGTCGCGCCACATCTATTGGCTGACCACGCGCGAAAAGGATTATACCGCGCTGGCGCAGTTGCCCGCTTGTAAGCCGGAAGCAAAACTCACGCTACAAAAGCAGGATGGCGTATATAAAGGTACGGTGACATTGAAAACTCAGGACAAAATATCGTTCTTCAACCGCATCAAAGTGTTTGACAAAAATACGGGCAAACGAATTCTCCCTGTGCATTATTCCGACAATTACATCACCCTGATGCCCGGCGACAAACAGGAAGTGAAACTGGATTTTGTATCCTCGTTGCCCGCCGAACAGATAGCGGTTGTTGTTGACAGTTGGCTTGAATCGTTCTCTATTGATATGTGAATCCTAACGGGCGACCTTTTATTCCGAACTCAGGTTTATAATTATTTTTAATTTTTTGTTTGCAGGAATGACAAACAATTTATACTTTTGTTGCGATTTTTAACAGATTAGCGTATGAGATAAAAAAACTGAGAGGAAACTCTCATTATTAACGACATATTAGAAAAAGCGTTAGCTTTATTTCTGGTTTCTTGAAACTTCGACAATTTCAAAACCAACCAAGAGTAGAGTGTAAGCGTTCACGTTAATAGCGTGGACTTTACTCATTTATTTGGTTGGTTAGGTAGTCGAAGACCTCAAGAAACAGATAAAAAGATACAGTCCCACGCTTTATTATTTTAAAATTAACCTCTGCTTTAGGGACTGTGGCGGAACAAAAAAATTCAGTTTATGAAAAAAAAATTAACATTCTTTTTCTGTATTCTTTTCCTGTTTTCCGCCCATTGTTGGGGGCAAACATGGAATTTGAGCCCCACCATGACAGCCACTTTGGATGGCGATGGTGTTCTGACGATTTCTACTACTCTGGATGCAGAGCCGATGCCGGATTATACTACAACATATACAGCCCCATGGGATGATATTAAAAATAATATCATTTCGGCTGTGATTGAAAACAATGTAACAAGGATAGGAATGTATGCTTTTTACTACTGTCGAAACCTTACATCTGTTGCGATACCAAACTCGGTAACAAGCATTGGATGGCATTCTTTTTGTATGTCTGGTCTTACATCCTTAACAATTCCAAACTCGGTAAAAACGATTGAATATGGAGCTTTTATGTATTGCCCTATAACATCAGTAACAATACCAAATTCCGTGGTTGAGATAGATGATTATGCTTTTTATAGCTGCTGGCTTACCTCCATAACAATCCCTAATTCGGTAACTACGATTGGAATACAGGCTTTTTCCGGTAATTTTATGACTTCTATTCTGGTGGATGCGGATAATGCAGTCTATTCATCTGAGGATGGCGTACTTTACAATAAAAATAAAACCTATTTACACACCTGTCCTGCTGGAAAAAGCGGAACATTTACAATACCAACTTCTGTGACTGAGATTGGATCGGATGCATTTTGGGCATCCAATCTTAACTCAATAACGATTCCCAATTCAGTGGTTACGATTGGAGAGGACGCTTTTGGAATTGGCAACAAACTAACTGATTTTACAGTAGAATGGGCAACTCCTTTGTCTGTACCGAATAATGTATTTTATAATGTAAATACATCAAACGTAATCCTGCATGTTCCTGCAGGCACCATAGCGCTCTATCAAGCCGATCCGGTTTGGGGAACTTTCGGAACCTTTGACGATGGAGTAACGCCGGTACTGTCCGTCTTACCAACTTCATTGGACTTTATCGCTTCCGGCGAACAAAAAACATTTACTATTACCTCCAATACCGGCTGGACAATAAGCAGCGATGCCTCTTGGGTTACGGTATCTCCGGCTTCGGGAAGCAATGACGGTACGATAACAGTCACTGCAACAGAAAATACAGGTATCCAGCGGACAGCGATTATTACTGTTAGCGGTACGGATGTAACGTCGAAAACTATCAGTGTGACACAAGAAGCAGCAGCTTCTGCTCTGTCTGTTGTTTACTCGTATCCCTTATATTTCCCATGGATCAGTGAGCAAAAGACATTCGATATTACATCCATAACCGACTGGACAGTAAGCAGCGATGCCTCTTGGATTACGGTATCTCCTGCTTCAGGAAGCAACAACGGTACGATAACTGTCACAGCTGCCGAGAATACAACTACCGACCAACGGACAGCGACCATCACTGTTAGCGGTACGGGCGTAACGACAAAAACTTTAAGTGTATCTCAATCAGCGCCCATACCCAATGGCGGTCAAACATGGCAATTAACGCCCACCATGACAGCCACACTTAATAATGCAGGCGTCCTGACTATTTCTACTACCAAAACGGAAGGAGAAGCAATGCCGGACTATTTGCAAATGGGTAGTCCCTGGTTCGTCGCGGGTATGGGATATAACATTCTTTCAGTTGTGATTGAAGATAAAGTAACTGCAATTGGAAAAAGTGCTTTTAATTTCTGTATGAACCTCACATCTGTAACGATCCCTAATTCTGTAATTAGTTTTGGAGACTTTTCTTTCCAAATGTGTCCTAATCTTGCAACGATACAGATTCCTAATTCGGTAGCTGCAATTGGAGCATATACTTTTGCTGATAGCGGTCTTGCGTCTGTAACAATTCCTCAATCGGTATCAACGATTGGAGACGTTGCTTTTGGTTTTTGTCACAGCCTGACTGACGTTACGGTTGAGTGGCAGACGCCTTTAGCCATAAATAACGTATCAGATGGGGTATTCATAAGTACAAATGTTTCAGCAGCAACCCTGCACGTTCCTGCTGGAACCAAAGCGCGCTATCAAGCCGATCCGGTATGGGGAACTTTCGGAACGATTGTGGAAGAAGCGCCAAACTATACCTTGTCCATATCTTCAGCTTCATTAAGTTTTGTCGCTTCCGGCGAACAGCAGGCATTTACTATTACTTCAAATACCGATTGGACAGTCAGTAGCAGCGCTTCGTGGCTAACAGTTTCTCCAGCTTCAGGTTCCAATAACGGAACAGTTACAGTTACTGCCGTCGCCAATTCTGCGACTACTCAACGGACAGCAACTATTACCGTCAGCGGAACAAGCATAACAGCACAAACGATTAGCATCACGCAAGATGCCGCTCCGGTATTAAATGTATCAATATCACCCTCTACGCTAAACTTTGCAGCTTCCGGCGAACAGCAGATTTTATCAATTACTTCAAATACAAATTGGAGGGTCAGCAGTGATGCGTCATGGCTTACGGTTTCTCCTACTTCTGGTTCTAACGATGGCTCAGTAACGGCGACTGCCGCTGAAAATACGGCAACTACCCAAAGAACAGCTACTATCACTATAAGCGGAATAGTGAGTGATGCCGACGGGGATGGTATCTTGGACGCTCACGACTATACTACTATAACAACCATTAGCGTAACACAGGATGCCGCAGAAATTCCTTCGGTAATTCCAGATGAAACACAGACTGTTGGCACAGACGGAAAAGGAACGATCGAGCTCAATTTGTCAATTCCAAGCGGCTCTACTTTGACCGGTTCGTTTGAAATCACTTTCCCCGCAGGCATGACGCTGGATGAACAGTTAACCGTTTTGTCCTTTGAACTTTCGGGCAATTTCTCTTTGGTATTTTCCTACGAAGGGAATAATACATGGTTGATAACAATCCAATCAAATGCGTTGAGACGTTCGACCGCGACCGAATATCAGAATATTATGAGCATTGCTTATACAGTGAATGACAGTCTTCCAAAAGGAATTTACGATGCAACAATCAAAAATCTTGACTTCCTAATGGATAACGGTATTTCTATAAAGGAAGATTTGATGACTGTTCCTATCAATGTGAACCGTAGCGGAACATCCATCGAAAACATTGGCAATACGTCGTTTAATGCTTTCTTTACTGATAATACGCTCAGTGTAGAAAGCTCCAATGCGGAAAAAATAACCATTTATTCTGTTAATGGCGCTCCACTCTATTCTACGATGAAAAATGCCGGTACGATTGAGATTCCATTCTCATCGATCCCCGGTTCGGTATATATTATCAAAGGAAATGTAAGCGGAACAATAAAAATAGTAAAATAAAGACTGAAGGATTGAAGGGTTGAAGGATTGAAGGATTGAGGAACTGAATTATGAATCAGTCATTCAATCCCTCAATCCTTCTATGTTATTTTCGTTTTTCAAATTATTTTTGCATATCTCTCTTTTTTTATTTAATTTTGCTCGATTTCGGTATCAATTAAAAACACTATTAATTTATATGTTTATGAAGAAGATTTTATTTATTTTGGCAGTAGCCTCATTGTGTGTTTCTTGTGCAACAAAAGAAACAAAAAAGCAGGAACAATCCACTAAATCGGGATTATTTCCATCGAATTTCGTAACAACTACGGAAGCGGGTAAAACAACGCATTTGTACGCCTTGAAGAATGTAAACGGGATGGAGGTTTGTGTAACTAACATCGGCGGACGTATTGTTTCCATTTGGGCGCCGGATAAAAACGGTAATTTTCAGGATGTCGTACTGGGGTTCGACAGCATTCAGCCTTATATCCCTGTTACTACCAATTTCGGAGCAATAATCGGTCGTTACGGCAACCGGATTGCAAACGGTAAATTAACGCTTAGCAACCGCGCTACTTATACCTTAAGGCAAAACGACGGAAAAAACACCTTGCATGGCGGTCCACGCGGATTCCATACTTGCTTTTTCGATATCGAACAGCCTGATTCCAATGTGGTCGTTTGTAAATATTTATCTAAGAATAACGAGGAAGGTTTCCCCGGCGATATGCCCGTTACGGTAACTTATACGCTTACCAACGACAATGCATTGGATATTAGTTATGAAGCAACGTGTAACCAACTGACGGCGGTTAACTTGACGAATCATTCCTATTTCAATTTATCCGGCGATCCGAAGAATACCGTTCTGGATAATGTGCTTTATCTGAATGCAGATTCTTATACTCCGACCAACAGTGATCTGATTCCTACGGGAAAAATTGAGAAAGTAGCCGGTACGCCGTTGGATTTTACTAAGCCTGCGACAATCGGCGACCGCATCAATGATTCGACTTTTGAAGCTATCAAGTTCGGCAAAGGATATGACCATAATTTTGTTTTGAATACAAAATGCGATATCAATACCCTTGCGGCTAAGGCGGTTTCACCTGTAAGCGGAATCAGTGTGGAAGTTTATACGACCGAACCGGGAATACAAGTTTATACCGGCAATTTCTTAAATGGATCGAATGTTGGGAAAAAAGGAATTGCTTATCAGCACAGAACGGCATTATGCATGGAAACGCAGCATTTTCCAGATTCACCCAATCATTCGAATTTCCCATCTACCGAACTTTGGCCCGATAAAGTGTATAAAAGTCATACCATTTATAAATTTGGGGTGGAGAAATAAATTATGAATTACAAATTATGAATTTTTATGAGAAAAATCTTATTAGCAATAGCGATAATCTTATCCGGTTTGGGCATGCAGGCTCAGACTAAAAGCGACTTAAATTTAGTGCCGGTTCCGGCGAAGGTGAAAGTCAATCCCGGACAGTTTGTAATCCGTTCAAATACGTCAATCGTTTTGTCTTCCGATAATCAGGAAATGCAGAACGCGATTGCCATTTTTAACAATCTGTTAGACAGAGCCGCCGGTTACCGGTTGCCGGTTACCGTATCTCCGGCATCTTCCAATGCGATTGTTTGTAAAATCAATCCTTCCATTTCCAATGAGGAAGGTTATACGCTTTCCGTTCAAAAAGATTTGATTGTGTTGGAAGCGAAAACGCCTCAAGGAATTTTCTACGGGATGCAGACTTTGCGCCAATTACTTCCGTTTCAAATTGAACGCCCGTATTTGAGCAATATCGCATGGACAGTCCCTTGTGTAGAGATCGAAGATTCGCCCCGTTTTTCCTATCGCGGATTGATGCTGGACGTTTGCCGCCATTTCATGCCGAAAGAGTTTGTATTTAAATTCATCGACATGCTGGCTTACCATAAAATGAATACTTTTCATTGGCATCTGACGGATGATCAAGGCTGGCGGATTGAAATCAAAAAATATCCGAAGCTGACGCAAATAGGCGCTTTTCGTAACCGTACGCTGGAAGGGCGTTACACTTCTCCCGAAAATAGAAAGTGGGACAATACCCGTTACGGAGGTTTTTATACGCAGGACGACATAAAAGAGGTTATTGCTTATGCACAAAAACGGTTTGTCACGGTTATTCCCGAGATTGAAATGCCCGGACATGCAATGGCTGCTTTAGCTTCTTATCCGGAGCTTTCCTGTACAGGCGGTCCTTTTGAAGTCGAAGGTTTATGGGGAGTATTCAACGATATTTATTGCCCGAAAGATGAAACATTTACGTTCCTTGAAAATGTATTGTCCGAAGTAATCGACTTGTTCCCTTCGCAATATATCCACATCGGAGGCGATGAAGCGCCGAAATTACGCTGGCAAAACTGTGCGCATTGTCAAGACCTGATCAAAAAAGAAGGCTTGAAAGACGAGCATGAGTTGCAATCGTATTTCGTTAAACGGATAGAAAAATTTGTCGAATCGAAAGGCAAACGCATCATCGGTTGGGATGAAATTCTTGAAGGCGGATTGGCTCCCAATGCTACGGTGATGTCGTGGCGGGGTGAAGCCGGCGGAATCGAAGCTGCAAAACAAGATCACGATGTGATAATGACACCGAATACTTACGTTTATTTAGATTATTATCAGGCAGATCCGAAAACGCAACCGTTATCAATCGGCGGTTTTGTTCCACTGTGGAAAACTTACGGCTATAATCCTGTGCCTGCGAGTTTAACTCCTGCCGAAGCAAAGCATATTCTTGGCATTCAAGGAAATATCTGGACAGAGTATATAAAAACTTCCGATCATGTTGAATACATGGCATTTCCTCGCGGAGCCGCTGTTGCTGAAATCGGCTGGTCGCCCGAATCGAAACGGAATTATACGGATTTCAAACAACGCATGATTCAACAATTTAAGCGTTACGATGGAATCGGGTGGAATTATTGCGATGCGATCGAGAAAGAGGTAGAGTGAAGTGAACCGGTCGAAAAAAAGAAGCTGTTTGCATGACGGTAATAATTATCCTCTGTTTATTCTGCAAAGAAGATAAATATTGACGACAATTGTTTTGAAAAATTAATAAAATGGAAGGAAAAATAATTGTAATAGAAGGACTTGACGGGGCAGGAAAATCGACTCAGATAGAATTGTTGAAAACAAAGTTAGAGATAACAGGGGTTGATTACAGGTATATTCATTTTCCAATGCTTAACCAGGGAATATATGGAGAATTAATTGCAGAGTTTCTGCGCGGTGAATATGGAACAATAAAAGATGTACATCCCAAATTAGTTGCTGTGTTGTTTGCCAATGACAGAAAAGAACATTTGGAAAAAATAAACCAATGGTTGTCTGAGGGCTATTATGTATTAATGGATAGATACGTAAATTCGAATATAGCATTTCAATGCGCCAAAATAGAGGATAATTCAGAGAAAGAAAAATTAAAGAATTGGATTTTAGATTTCGAATATAACCATAATAAATTACCATTTCCTTTTCTTTCTTTCTTTTTAAATGTTTCACTTGATTCTATAAGCAGGTCGCTTTCTATCATAAGAAATGGAAATGAGCGAAAATATTTGAATGGGAAACAAGATATACATGAGAAATCCTTACTTTTACAAAAAAAGGTTCATGAAGAATATCTGAAATTGTTGACAGAGCAAAATAATTTCATTTGTATTGATTGTTGTGATGCAAATAATCATTTATTCAATCCGGAATATATTAATAGTATGATTTTAAATAATCTAAATTTGAAAATAAACGAAAAATAAGATCATGCTTCTGAGAAAAAATTAATGCGGAAACGTCTTCATTATGTGATGCGGTAACGAAGGATGTTGAATGACTTTTTTACCACAAGGAACACAAAGGATTTCACAAAGTACACAAAAATAAAAAATTGCAATTCAATTATTTGTGTACTTTGTGAAATCTTTTTGTGCACTTTGTGGTAAAATATTTCGACTTTTTAGACAGTTTTTTTCAACGAATTTTTGGAATTCAGGTTGAAGAGTTGTTTGAGTTGGTTGAAAAATAATATTCGGCGTTCATAAAAAAAACTTATCTTTGTTGATTGATTCAAATAACAGAACGCAATGAAGTTATCGCATCACATTATATATCAAGAAATAGGAAAAGAAAAATTTCCTTTTGATGAATTTAAAATAGTAGAGGAAATATTAATAATCAAGCCTCTTTATAAAATATTTAAAAAGTATCCCAACATAGTTACAAATAGCAGGGAAATTCCTCCTAATTCAATTTTTGTTGGTCTTAAAGGAAGGACATTAGATGGAAATGAATATGTAAATGAGGCTCTTAAGAATGGAGCTTGTTATGCAATTACCAATAATAAATCGTTTGCTGGGATAAAGAACGTTCTTATAGTGGACGATGCTCTCAAAACACTACAGCATTTGTCGGAATATCATAGAAAACAATTTAAAATACCCTTATTAGCTATTACAGGCAGCAATGGAAAAACAACAACAAGAGAACTTGTTTACTGTGTGCTTTCAAAAAAATTCAGGAATATAGCAGTTAACGAAAAAAATATAAATACACTGGAAGGCGTACCAAGGCTTTTACTGAAAATAACTTCGGAAAACGATTTTGCAGTCGTTGAAATGGGGACAGACAAATTTGGAAATATCAAAATGTTGTGTGAAATTGCACAACCTGATTTCGGATTAATAACCAATATTGGTAAGGCGCATACAAAATTTTTAAAAGAAGAAGAAGGCGGCGTTTCAAGAGCAAAGGGTGAAATGTTTGAATTTTTATCATTAAGCAATGGGAAAGCATTTGTTAATACTGATATTTCTGAAGTTTATTCAATAGCAAAAAAACATATCAAAGAGGAAAACATTGTACCTTACAACAAAGAAAGTTACAATGTTGTATCATTGCCTTATACTGATAATTATTTTGAATTTATGTTTAACGGAATAAAAGTTTCCACAAAATTATTCGGTAAGTATAATCTTGATAATGTTTTGGCTGCAATAGCTATAGGCAAATACTTTGGTATTTCAGACACGGAGATAAAAGATGCAATAGAATCATACATTCCAGAAAATAATCGTTCAGAAATAAGAAAAATAAAGGAAACAAACAACACCTTGTTTTTAGATTGCTATAATGCAAATCCAACAAGTATGGCGGCGGCTTTAAGTGATTTTATTGGTAGAGAAATAATGAATAAAATGCTTATAATCGGAGATATGTACGAAATAGAAGATAGTGATTTTGAACATTCTAAGATAGTAGAAGCAATAAGTAATTCCGGCATAAACGAAATTTTTCTTGTTGGCAATGAATTTTCAAATGCAGCAATGCAAACTAACTTTAAATGTTTCAAAAGTGTAAACGAGCTAAAAGTATATTTTAAAGACAACAAAATTAAAAATCGAAATATTTTTATAAAAGGGTCAAATGGAATAAGACTCAACGAAATAATAGAAAATTTAACTTGATAAACATATTGAAAATATCTCTATCGTAATAAAATGAACTATTCAGTCCTGAAAATAGCCCAAATCATCGAAGCGGAAACGTCTTCGGTCAGCGAGTCGGAAATCGCTATCCTGCTAACCGACAGCCGGTCATTATCAGATCCGGCAGTCAGTCTGTTTTTTGCTTTGACAACTACTCAAGGAGACGGTCATCGTTACGTTCGCGATTTATACGAACGCGGCGTGCGGAATTTCGTTGTAAGCCAAACTTTTGACGGGATCGACGCTATGCCGGAAGCCAATTTCCTGCGGGTTCCCGATACGCTGGCGGCGCTTCAGCAGTTAGCCGCATTCCACCGGAAACGGTTCAATATTCCGGTCGTCGGTATTACCGGCAGTAATGGCAAAACAATTGTGAAAGAGTGGCTCTATCAATTGCTGCACGACCGTTTAACCATTGTCCGTTCACCCCGTTCCTACAATTCGCAGATAGGCGTTCCTTTATCGGTCTGGGAACTAAACGAACAAACCGAACTGGGTATTTTCGAAGCCGGTATTTCCGCGCCCGGCAAAATGCAACGGCTCGAACCGATTATCCTTCCAACTATTGGAATTTTTACGACTATCGGCGAAGCTCATCAGGAAAATTTCTATTCTCAGGAAGAAAAATGTTTGGAAAAATTGCAACTGTTCGAATCGGCTGAAAAAATCGTTTACAACGAAGATCATCATTTGATTGACTATTGCATGACGAAAAAAGGGTTTGCCGGAAAAGCCTTTTCATGGTCGAAAATCCATACCGGCGCCAATCTTTTTATCTCCCGAATTGATAAAGAAATAGATCATACAATTATTGAATCTGTTTTTAACGATACGCGGCAAACAATAAAAATCCCTTTCACCGACGACGCTTCGATTGAAGACGCCATTCATTGCCTCGCTTTCATTCTTTATTTGTTTCCGGATTTGGATTCCCTGTCGGAACGATTCGAAAAATTGGACCCTGTGGCGATGCGATTGGACGTTAATAAAGGGATTAACAACAATATTCTGATTAACGATACCTACAATTCGGATATTAATTCGTTGTCCATCGCTTTGGATTTCATGGCGAGGCGTTCGATCGACAATCTGTTAAAGCGGGCGCTGATACTCTCAGATATTTTACAATCAGGCATGGTTCCGGCGGCGTTTTACCGGAAAGTAGCCGAATTGGTCAGTCAAAAACAAGTGCAGCATATCATTGGTATAGGTCCGAACCTGATGTCGCATTCCAATCTGTTCGGCATGGAAAAGGAATTTTATCCTACTACCGAAAGTTATTTAGATTCGGGAAAATGGCGGAATTTGAAAGATTCGATTGTGCTGATCAAAGGTTCGCGGCAATCGCGTTTCGAGCGGATTTCGGAGCAATTGGAAGAGAAAGCCCACCAAACGGTTTTGGAAGTG
>Ga0123357_10002889_pt1 | contig 19352 bp, 13 predicted proteins | sample TergutEmb28metaG_FD_89873 | JGI IMG/M metagenome (GOLD analysis project Ga0123357, IMG submission 89873) | Embiratermes neotenicus P4 segment gut microbial communities from Petit-Saut dam, French Guiana - Emb289 P4 | ecosystem: Host-associated > Arthropoda: Insects > Digestive system > Gut ...
CCCCGCCGGCAAACCCCTCCCCGCCCTCGCCAAAGTCTACGTCACCGCCCACAACGACTACCTCCTCTACCTCAACAACCACCCCGTAGGCCGCGGCCCCGGACGCTGTGACCCCTACCGCTACGGCCTCTACAACTCCTACAACATCACCCCCCTCCTCCGCCCTGGCTCCAACACCTTCGCTGTCCTCGCCCGCTGGCACGGCACATGGAACAACAACGGCGTCAACGGCGCCCCAGCCTTCCTCCTCGAAGCCCGCCTCCTTCACGCTGACGGCACCACCCAAACCATCGCCACCGACGCCACCTGGAAAACCCTCCCTCACACCGGCTACATCGAAACCGCCCCCGTCTTCTTCAGCCCCGACCGCCCCCGCCCCCCCCGCCCCGACGCCACCCGCCCCGAACCCACCGGCGGCTGGATCACCCAACTCGACGACCCCGCCTACGCTGCCTCCACCGTCATCATCCGCGACGGCCCCCGCAACATCTACGCCCCCTACGGCGGCGCCGCCGGCTCCCGCAACCGCCCCGCCATCCAATTCAACGCCCAACAAGACCCCGCCAACTGGCGCTCCCCCGACTACGACGACACCGCCTGGCCCTCCGCCACCATCGTTGACCGCTCCGACTACCACCTCTACGCCCAAATGGCCCCCCTGCAACGCGAACAAGCCGAACTCCTCCCGACAAAAATCACCCGCGACAAAACCACCAACACCTACCTCGTCGATTTCGACCGCTGCATCACCGGCTGGCCCAAACTCACCCTCCGCGCGAACCGCCCTGGCGACAAAGTGCGCATCGAATATTTCCAACGCACCGACCAACGCAACCCCGCCGGCTGGGACGAATACACCTGCCGCGGCGGCGAAGAAACCTGGGAGCCAAATTTCGGCCGCTACACCTCCTTCCAAGTCCTGAAAATCACCGGCTACATCGCCCCCGCTCCCCCCGCGTCCCGCGTCCCGCGTCCCTCCACCCCGGAGTCCGGAGTCCGGAGTCCAGAGTCACCCTCAGCCCTTCAGCCCTTCAGTCCTTCAGCCCTTTCTTCCGACATCCGCGCCATCTGGTCCTACTGCGACGCCGACGTCGCCGGCCGCTTCCATTGTTCGAGTGATTTGCTCAACTCCATCTACACCCTCTGCGAACGCTCCGCCCGCCAAAACACCCAATACGCCATCATCGCCGTCGACGCCAACCGCGAACAATCCCAATGGACCGCCGACGCCTGGAATATCGGCAACGTCCTCCTCTACAATCACCGCAACACCACCATCATTGACAAAATCATCCGTGACTACGCCGCCCAGCAACTCCCCAACGGCAACTTCCCCGCCTGCGCCCCCGCGCAACGCTCCCGCTGCATCCCCGAATGGTCGATGTATTGGCCCATGCTCCTCTGGCAACAATACCTCTTCTCCGGCGACGAACACCTCCTCCGCGAAATGACCCCGCGCCTCACCCGCTTCATGGCCTGGCTGAAAAACTCCCAATCTCCCGAAACCCACCTCATCAATCCCCCAGGCTGGCGCATCTCCGAATACGCCGGCGGCAAACTCCCCAACGGCGGCTACAACATCGCGACAAACTCCCAATACTACGAAACCCTCCGCATCGCCTCCCGCATATCCGCCGTGCTAGGCGACTCCGCCCAAGCCGACACCTACGCCCGCCAGTCGCGCGAAGTCCGTGACGCCATCAACGCCCGCCTCTTCAACCCCAAAGGCAACTACTACCTCGCGAAAACCGACAGCTCCGTCGAAAAATTCCCCCTAGCCTCCGCGTGGCCCCTGCGCTTCAACATCGTGCCCGACGAAACCCGCGCCGCCGTCGTCGCCTCCATCACCGCCGCCCCCAACCCCAATCTCGGCGGCTACGGCGGTGACGCCTTCTACAGCGCCCTCTTAAGCAACGCCGCCGGCGCCTACGCCGTCCGCGACCTCGCCCGCTACAACAAAATGCTCACCGACAATCACGCCAACTGGGAAAGTTTCGCCAGTGGCGAAGTCAACCACGCCTGGACCGCCTATCCCGCCTATCTCTTCCCCAAATACATCCTCGGCATCCAACCCACCAGTGGCGGCTTCGCCACCTTCGACGTCCGCCCCGAAACCAACGGCCTCACCTACGCCGAAGGCACCGTCCCCACCGTCAAAGGCGACATCACCACCCGCTGGGAAAAAACCGCAGACGGCCGCTTCACGCTCACGCTCACCGTCCCGCCCAACACCCGCGCCAGCGTCTACATTCCCAAACCCGCCGCCAATTTCACCCTCACCGAATCCGGCAAACCACTCTGGCCGGAACCTGCAAAAAAGATACCCGGAGTCATTCGCGTTTTCTCTGGAGTCGCTTTTATCAAATGCGAAGTCGCTGCGGGAAAATATGAATTTGTAACCACCACCAACCCATGAAAACCCACCTGCACCCTATCGTCCACGCGCTTGCGCTGCTGGCCTTTGGCCTCCTGCAACTGGCCTCCGCCCAAACGCCAAACACCCCCATCCCCGGCTACGACGCGACAAACAAGAAAGTCCTCTACGACCGCGAAGCCATGCTCGCGCAAGTCAAACTCCCGCCCCTTGTCGCGCTTCCCGTCCCCCAAAATGCCACCGCGCTGCCCGACGATTGGGCCGCAACAAACACCCCTGTCACCATCACCCTTTCCCAACCCCCGCCCGGCAAACTGCTCGTCCGCCGCGTCAGCAACAACGACGGAAAACTCTATCTGCAAATCTACAGCCCCGCCGGAAAAATCTCCGACACCGCCGACGGCTCCGTGTGGCTCTCCCTGAAACCCAAAATCGGCACCCTCGCCATCACCATCATCACCCCTGCTGAAAAAATCCAACTCACCACGCCCACCACCCTCGTCGAAATCCGCGGGCGCCAAATCTTCCTCAACAACGAACCCTTCCTCCTCAAAGGCGTCTCCGGCATCCCTGAAAACGCCGAAGTCGCCGACTACATCCAAACCCTCGGAATAAACACCGTGCGCGGCAACGTTGCCACCGGCAACGGCGACCAATACGGCTACCGCTTCATGTCGCTTGCCTCGCTCAATTCCATCAACGCCCCCAAGGAAATCTTCGCCGCCCCCGACGCCGCATTCTGGCGCGAAGCCCAACCCTGCATCGACCGCATCCCCGAAACCAGCGCCACCACCATCGCCAACCCCCGCGTCCTCATCATCCAAATGGGCAACGAACGCTCCGACGAAGGCCACGCCCCCGGCATCTCGCCCCTGAGTGCCACGCACCGCCACATCGCCCAAATGCTCGTCGCCGCCCGCAACGCCATCAAACCGCTCTGCCCCATGCTCCCCATCGGCTACGCCAACCAAGACCTCGGTTTCCAAACCCCCGATTGCTACGACGTCTACATGCACAACAGCTACCTCGATAAAGACCGCTACCAATACCCCTGGCCCCTCTTCCTGCAATGGCAGGGCTGCCTCCCGCCCGCCGGCCCGAACAGCGAAGGCCGCCCCTTCATCAATTCCGAGTTCGGCGCCAACCGTTACCTCCCGCAATCCTATCACGGCGGCCCGAACAACCCCGTGCTTGAAAAACTCCACGCATGGAACATCCCCAACCGCTGGGCCGAATTCATGGAAAACGGTTGCGTCGGAGGCGACATCTACAATCTCTCCGACAACAAAGACCTCCGCGACCAAGGCTGCTCGCGCTTCGGCATCCTGACTGACGACAACAAAACCAAACTCGCCTGCTGGGAAGTAGCCCGCATCTGGCGCGACTTCACCGTGGAACCCCGCGGCGACACCCTGCTCATCACCAACAAACGCGATTACTACGCCCGCGACTGCCGCCTGACGCTCACCCCTGTCGACGGCAACCCCATCCACCTCGCCCTCGAAGATTTCCCCCCGCGCACCACCCGCGCCATTCCCTTGCCTGGGAGCGCGGCCAGCCTTGGCCGCGAAAATACGCGCGAAACCGCTGGCACGCATGAATCTCGCGGGCAGGCTGCCCGCGCTCCCAGCGAAGCCGCCTTCCACTGGCGCCTGGACTTCACCACCCACTCCGGCCTCGCCAACGCCGCCGCCGGCGCCTGCCCCGCCACGCTCGAAGAACAAGACTTCCTCGCCCGCCTCCGCACCCGCGACACCGCCCCCTTCCTGACAGAACTCTTCGACGCCGAAGTCCTCGCCATCGACGGCAACCCCGCCCCGCCGACCCTCTTTGAAATGACCAACCCTCAAGGCATCATCCCCGTCATCCTGCGCAAGCGCAACGGCGTGGCCTACCTAGTCCCCATCTCCCGCGAAAAAATCCCCGCGCCCCACGACCAAATCAAAACCGGCATCACCCTCGACATCGCCTTCAAAGGCAAAGTCGAACAAGTCGACGACCTCACCGGCCAGCCACTCCCCAATGCCGCCCCCATCGACGCCACGCCCACCCCCACCGGCCTCCATTTAAAAAACATCCAAGCCTCCCGCATCCCCGGCCCCATCGGCCAGCGTTCCGACACCCCCTTCATGATGCCCGTTTACAAAATCACTCCGCAAAATTAGAATTTACGACAAAACCAGAGAAAAGAAAAGATGGCTGGGAATCTAAATTACAAGTATAACATATTATTAGACAACAAGTTAATTGTATTCCTTCCCTACGTTCAAAATTCTCCAACAAATCGCAAAAATTTTTGGAGGATTTCATCGCCCCAAGCATCTCCGTATTATGAAGATCATCTGTGCCATCACATTCCACCCATTTTCTCCTTCAGAATAACCACCTAGCCGCCCATCCCATCCCTGCCTTGCCTCCCCGCCTGCCTATCTCTCCCTATGACACTTCTACCCATGAAAACCCAAACCACCAGCATCAACAATAAATTCAGCAAGGTTTATCGGAACTTGCAGGGTAGCTTTTAAACTTTTGTCACCGCAACACCTCCACACCAAGCCAGCTAACATAACCTAATATCATGAAAAGAAAAACAATCGTAATGTCACTGTTAATCATAATCAGCAGCTTAACCGTTTTAAGCTGCTTTGCTAAAATCTACGAACAAAATCCAGAAAGATATTCGCAAAAAGGTCACGGATCTTATGGCTCTAGTGCAGGATATAGGCAGCCTATAGAGAGTGATCACGCTATTCGGAGTCTGGAATATTGGGATGATAATGGAGCGTCCGATTCAAAAGTTGGCCCACTTTATACTCAGTTTGAGTATTGGACTAAGGCAGGAGGCTAATGATTTTGATTCAAAGTTTGAATGTCTCCTTGCTCCTAATTACTAGGAAGGAGATAAAATATTTGTGTTGTCAATTTATAGGGAATACTTGCCTATGTAGTAAGCCACGCCGACTTGTGAGATTTAAAAATGCGCTTGCAAATACAGGACTCACTCTTTGTTAGTGCCCCGCTACTTTCGATGTAACTCCAATCCTTCCTAAAAAGCCAGTGACACCAAATTTCGAGAAAATAGTTAGAAATTTTTTATATAACGATGATAAATTTAAAAAAGAAACTTTTCTGTCTGGCGCTTTGCGTTTTGACATGGTTTTTTATTGTTTATGAAACATTAGGTATTGTTTCACATCAGCCTAAGGAGCAGAGTGAAACTGCCCGCAACATGGCAGATAAAAATGCAAGAAAAATTGAGATACATCCTGTCCATGAAAAGAAAAAAAAGAATATGATTTCAAATATTAAAGAAACTCAGCCAAATGTGGGTGAAGCGCAACTAGATATGAATAAGACGCAGCCAAGAGCGACTGAAGTGCAGCAGCTTTTGAGGACGGACCCGAAATATGATCATTATTTAGTTTTGAAAAGAATGGAAATTCTCAGGGAATCATGGATGCCGATAATTGGTGCATTAGGCGTTGACAAAAATACGGCCAACAAGATTCTTTCGCTTATAGCTGAAAAAGAAGGGTTGGGCACCGATATCGAGACCGCAATGAAAAATGAAAAAATACCCGCTTCAGAATCCGCCAAAGATGCAGGTCTGATAGCTGATGAATTTAACAAAAAAATAGATGATGAAGTCCATGATCTTATCGGTGAAGACAAGTATCAAAAGTTGCAAAATCTTATCTATATTATGCCATGTGAAGGCTATACTGATCGTATTTCTAATTTTCTAGCCTGTTCTAGCATGCAACTCACTAATGACCAGAGAGATGCTATGATCATGGCCACAGCCACGGCAAAAAAAGATAATGGAGTAGCTCCGCTTCCATTCATAGCCGTTTTGGATGCCGTTCTTGCGCTACCTGAAGGGATCTTAAATGAGGAGCAAATACAGCGCATTGAGGTGCTTAAGGAAGAGGAAAATAAAAGCAATAACCTAAAGAAACTATTGAAACAAAAATGAAAAAATACTATTTCGCAACATTAATTTCATTGTTGCTGCTCTTTGCGGTATATATTTTTAAAGCAAATATTATGAGAATCAGTTTTAATGAAGACAATAAAGAATCCTTGCTTGAATCAAACAGTGTCTCCTCAAGCAGAGGTAGTGCATTTGACGAAACCAACAGCGCCAAAGGTATGATCGGCAAGACTAGTAACCTCAAGAGGGTCCCCAGCAAAACCGGTAACGACAAAGCGGGGGGCGTCAAGCAGACACGCACAAAGCCTGATTCTTCAAAACACTTGACAAGATCAGATTTTATAAACTCATCGGATGCTAGAAAACAATTAATGTTGGCTGATCTACGGCGAATTGGTCCCATGTATGGGCACTTATACGAGAGTCTTCATCTCGACAGTGATCAATTGGACAAATTGCGAAATCTTGGGGTAATCCTAGAAATAGACTTGCTTGTCGCCTTTACGAATGCTGAGGCCGACGGCATTCCAACTGATAAAATTGGCGATGCGGATTTAATATCTTACCCTATATACAAGCAATTTGTAGATGACGCATCAAATTTTCTGAATGTGGATCAGTGCCTCAAACTTAGTCAATTTTGTGAAACTATTAGGAGGCAATCGTTTTTAACTGGAATTAGCGTATCTTTAAGAGGAAGTGGAAACGAGCTTAGTGATTCGCAATGGGATAATCTTATTAATGTATTAAATTTCAGCACAATTGACAGTGAAAAATATCCGGTTGTTTCGGGTGCGGCCAAGGCAATGGCTCGGGAAATACTCAATGAACAACAATATGAGGCGTTCAATAACTATTGCGACATGAAAAATATGGAGCACGAGGCAGCGCTCGATTTGCAAAAATGAGCTTTCTAAATTGGACACCTAATCAGATATTTTATTAAAATTATAATTTTCATAATTATTCGAGAAATTTTCACATGGGAACTGTAATAGAGTATTTTAACGAACGTCATTCCTACGTTTTTGAAAATCCAAATGCAGCAGCAGTTTTTTTTGTTGCGATACTGCCCTTTCTCTATTTTGCAGGTTTCACTGCTAATACTAAAAATACCTGGCTAATTTTTTCTGTGCGATTTCTTGAATTATCATTCACTGCCGCGCTTGTTTTCACGCAATCTCGCGCTGGGCTGATAGCCATACTGGTGGCAATTGTATTCTGGTCTTTTTTTGTAGGACGGGCATACAGAAAGAATATTTCTACTTCCATCCAAAGGAGATGGAAGTTCGCGCTACTTTGCCGATTTCTGCTCTTGTTTGCTTTGGTTGCCTTCAGTGCGATCGGAAAACGAATGTTGGCTATGCCTGCTGATGCATCCGTCAGCAACCGCCTGCAGGTCTGGCGCGAATCTTTGGGCTTGTTTGCCGCGTCACCGTGGAATGGTTGGGGAAAAGGAATGGCGGGAGCCGTCCATCATCAATGGGTGCAGACCCTCACAGGTCATGCGTATTCAGACATGCTTAACGGATATCTTCAAATTGCCATTGATTTTGGAATTAAGGGATTGTTTCCTCTCATGCTGGCAATCGCATTGCCATATGCCGGCTTCACTATCGCGGGATACAAGCGAATCGAACGCGACGAAATGTTGCTTGGTGTTGCGTGCATGGCGGCTTATACAGGGTTGCTTATATGCCATTTTTCCAGCACGATATGGATATACCCCCCCATTTTATTTCTAAGCATGGGCATTTACATATTGGCCGTTTATAGTGTTTTATTTTCAGGCAGACAAATAGTGAAAAGCGCAATCTGGTCATGCCTGTTCGCCTGCTTCTGCGTAATCGCGCTATATGGCCTAGCTGCCATCAGGACATCCAAGGAAATAGTCTCGCTAACCCGAATGCGAAATGGCGCGATATGTTTCACTGGCGGCCAGGGTGCTGCTGATATTGATGTCTATGTGGATAACCAATCATTGGGGCAGTCATACGGAAATGTTCTGCGCCGTGCTTTTGAGGAAAACAGACAGTTTGTGAAAACGCTCACAGTTTATCCTCCCGGGACAAAAGCCAAGGGCAGCAGCCAAATAGCGGTGTTGCTTGGTGCCGCATCTGAACGTGCCAATGATATAAAGGCCACCCTTATCTACATCTTTGCTCCGACCAGGCCCGTCAGCGCGATTACTGCGCCTAAAATTCGCATGGCCTTTCTGCCTGAATATGAGGAGATGAACATCAAGACGATTTTTTTTGTATCAGATTGTCCAGTAAGAATTATACAAGATTCAGGAAACTGCATCACAACGGATTTTTCAAAACTATTATCCCAATGCTGCGCCGACGCCTTATCATTTTAATACTGCTATTTACTATTTTTAAAAGCAGTCCTTGCTCCGCAAATCAAAGCTGGAGTCTGCCTGTCACACCTTTTGGTCAACCAATAATAGTAGTAACATTACATGAATTCAAGCAGCCAGAATTCGTTTCGAAAATCGTATTAACGCATGATTTGACATACGATGGATTGATATTTAAAAGCCGGTGTTACGCACCTGCGTTGTCATCGCGGCTAATAAAATCCAGTGTGCAAGGCCATTTTTTATGGCGAGACCTGAATGGGAATGAGATATTACTGAATACTGCTTCAACGGAGGCGCGATTTCATCTTTCAAAAACTGAATCGAATCACTGGTTAATCTGGGATGAAGTTTCAAGCAAATCGTATGAATATAAAAACTGCAATTTGATTAAAGTAATTGAAAATTTCAAGGAATACGTCTTCAATTATAATTCCGATGGTCTCTTGACAGAGGTCACTCGAACCAAGCCAACTTTTGAATTGCTGATGAGCATTAGCCACGATAAATCAGGTAATCCGTCAGTGGTAACAATCGAGGATAAGGAATACGTCTTTAAGTGCACTTTAGACAATGGTATTACCTCATGCAGCGATAAAGCCAGCGGGCTTAAATTGTTTGGCAGTGAATACAATAATTTTCTAATAACGCATTGGCAAACCCCCGATACGGGGCAAACCTATACTTGGGGCGAGGTTGCTTGGAATCGTTATGCTGATCCAATTTTTATTAAGAGCCCGATAATCATCGAAGACAACAATTATCGCTATCATGCCAAAGCCGACTTGACCGAACTCACCTTTATTTGCATAAAACCATCAGGCGATCCAGTTCAAGCATGGCGATATGCTTTCGGTTCTGGAAAATTGCATGTTGCGACATGCAATGATAAAAATGAAGATGCCCAACAAATCTCCGTGGACAGTTTGCTAATTCTCCCATGAATCATCACTTCCCAAGCATCCTCCTCGGAATCGTTATAATCTTGCATGGCGCAGCTTGTTCAAAACATTCAGATTTGCATGTAGGAAATTCAGTTCATAAACCAACACTCCCGCTCATCTCGGATATGCCGCCTAATCCTGATGCTAACGATATCTTCTCCCTGCGCAGGGTTGGCAAGAAGGTGGTAGTCGCGCTCAAGGTTGATTTTCTTCCAGGCAAGGGAGTAGTGATATATAGGAATTCGACACCCGAGGCAGATAACCGGGCTATCATGGTGCGAATTCGATCAGGCGTCAAAAAATATATAGATATTGTTCCTGATGCCAAAGCCTACTGGTATTGGATTGAGGCAATACCCAAAACTGGCAAGCCAACGATTTACGGCCCATTGCCAGCCGATCCTAATACCGAAAAAACTGTAAATAAAATTGAAAAGAAGGCTCTTTTCTGAAAGCCAAAATAATAATGAAATATTCCGAATCCCGACAAAGGAAGCGGCATGCCCCACTACCATGTAATATGAATTATAAAAATACAACATCGAAACTTAAATTATTAACAGCTATTTGCCTGTTTGCCTGTTTGCTTGCACTGGCGTTGATTGCACATTGGTTTTTCTCTGAAAAAAACGTATATTCGACTAAACAGGAATTACCATTGACTGAACTTGACGGTAAAAATATCGAGGTCACAGCGTATCAATATTTGGGGTCATGGATGATCCCAGTTGAGGATGGAGTGTCCCCAACTGCAGACTCAAGTTGGAAAAGCACCATTGACTTGGTTTTTGGAAAAAACCGTGAGACATTTCAAATAGATTCCCGCATGTATAGGTTACGGGGGACGAGGTCAGAACGATTGACTCCGGATGACGAAACTGAGACCTTTGGAAAAATCGAATGGGCAGCGAATCAAGTGTCGCTATTTGCCTTTCGCGCTTTCTCACCTCAAAAACAAGTAGCTGTGGTGGAAATGGACACAAATGATGTCACAGCTTTTTATATCAATGGAAAATTAATTCGCGAAATGATTGCTGTCGACAATGTTGAGATTGGCGCCCATTCGCTGGTTCCTGTGAGTCTCAAGGCTGGAGAGAACATCTTTGTCATAAAAGCGTTTTCCAGTGCTGGACCGCCTCGTCTTCGCATGTCTCTGATTCTCGACCAATCAAGCGACTTTCAATCCGCTTGGAACGGTGCGTGGGGATTTTTGGATAAAGTGATATGTAGGCAAAAGGGAAATGTCTTCGAGGCACCTGTCGCAAGTTGGGATAAAAACCTTAATAGAATGTCGGTGAAGGCCGAGGTTTGCGACGCCTTGACTGGGAATATTTTGATGAAAAAGGACGAGCTAAGGAACGGAAATGCAATTCGTGATGGCGGAAAAACCCTCGGCGCGGGTATCTATAAAATCACTTACAAAACCCATGCGCCGCAACCAGAAACCGCCTCAGAATATTTTATCGTGGGTTTTCCCAAGGAGGTGTATGGCACTGTTCGAGAATCACTCGACGCGCTATCTTGGGACGCTGCTGAACAACCCAATATCGAGGCACAAACAAGGAGGACGGAAATACTCTTTGAGCATGGAAATTACGATTCTGACAACAAGGCGTGGCAGGGAAAAATTGCCGAGACACTTGGCAGTCTTGCGGAATACATCCGTTTGAAAAAAGAGGGGAAGGGGAATGTATTCAAGGATTTGACCGGTCATCAGCTCAGAGGGTATGTGTCCAAAATCGACAATTCCAAGCAGGTTTACCAACTGTTTATACCGTCGAATTACACAACGGATGAAAAACTGCCCTTGCTAATTATCATGCCTGTGACAGTCTCCGCAAAGGAGCGTTCGTTTATCGAAGGCCCGTCCAGCACTACGCAACGGCAGGTGGTCATGATTTGCAACTTTGCCGAAAAGTTTGGTTTTGGCGTCTTGTGTCCGGGTTATAGAAATGCTGCGGAGGGCTGGACCTACGAGGCGGAGCATGTGGAGGAGGCACTTTCTGACGTTGAGGCCAATTACAACATAGATAGCTCCAAAATCAGCCTTTATGGCATTTGCAGTGGTGGATACTACGCGAGCCGACTGGCTTCAATCTATCCACGACGTTATGCGGCCATCGTGTATGACAGGGCTGTTTTTGACAGGGAGCCGAAGGCCATGCAAAGGGGGCTTGACTCAATAAGGGAATGGATTCAAGCGACCCAATCCACGGATAGAATCATCGCAAACAAGAATCTTAAAATTCTGGTTCTAAATGACGGAAGTATGAAAGTGGGACATGGAGAAATCGAACTGACCTACAAATTCCTGAAAGAGGCGTTGCCGAAAAGGCCGGATATTAAATATGCCTTGGGTCAGCGGCAGATGGGAGTTGCTTTATGGAATTTGATTTTTGACTTTTTGCGTGATTGTAAAAATGAGCATCCCAGCCATGTCCGCGTTGATGTTCCAGCGGAAAGCGGTTATGCTGGTCCCATTTCCGAGGTTTTAGCCACACCTTTTATCGTGGTTGAGGGCACCAACACCAGCAAGGAAGGCGAACATTTCATGGGCCTTGCCATAAATAACCTCCAAAGATTATACAAAGAAAAATTTTATGGTGCCGAATTGCCCTGCAAAAAGGATAATGAGGTTACGAATGAGGACATTCAGAAATGTAGCTTAGTTTTGTTGGGTAATGCCGACAGCAACCTCATCTGGGGCAAGCTGGCATCCCGATATCCTGATAGCTTGACTCCGTATAATCCCCCCGACAATCACACGCCGAAACCTTCCAAGAATGCGTTTGCGGAAGTATTCAAGAATCCCGCCACCAAAACCCATTATTTACTTTTGATGGGCGCGGACAAATTGGAAGACATGGCGTCCCTGGCGAATTTTAATCCATTTGCGTCATGGTCCGATTGCTACATTTATAAAAATTGTGGTGTAACCCATGACGAGGTAATTATTGCCCATCGGCCTTGAAATTTTCCTGACCAATCACCCACAAAACACCATGAATATCAAAATCCTAATACCATTGACGACAATCGCACTGCTGTTCGCGGCGTGCAACAAACAACCGGAACCAAAAGGGCCTTCCAAGGAGGTAGCCAAGGCCACAGCCAAGGCCACGCCCAAAGCGGTTGTTCCTACCATATTATTCAGAACCAATGTGAAATCCAGTGAGATGTTCACTGTTAGCAGGAACGGCCAAATCGCGACGATTGACATTCTGGTAGATCTTTCCGCCTGCAAAAGGGTTTCGATAAAAAGAAATGCAACAGGTATTAGTAAAGACCAGATCCTCGTCGGCGACCTGCCACCCAAACGGCGTCAATTGACGGATACGTTGCCCAGTCCCGACGCATATTACTATTGGCTAGTTGTCGAGCCACCAACTGGACGGCACAGGACCTTTGGCCCGATTCGGATTGACCCAGACACAGAACGCAAAGGGACATATACAAGCGTGGAAGAAACCTATCCTTGGCAGGCAGTCAGAACACAAACGCGGGCAATTATATCATGGGATTTTCCTAAGACAAAATATAGCAGAATTTCAATCGTGCGGAACACCAGTGTGAAACTGAATGGACGCAGAGAGATTTATGCCACAAAGGAAGGGGTTGGAACTTTTACTGACACTCTGCCTGATTCAAACGCGGATTACTGGTATTGGCTTGTGATCAAGATCAAAAATAAAAACATTATTTATCAAGGGCCGATCAAGGCTGAATTTAGCACGCAGTAAACATTTCACGCGGCACAACAACAAAGGAATTCCAAAAGAATCGAATGAGGAAATTAATGGCTTTTCCCTTTCTAATTAAAACTGAATTATTTCTATAATACAAACATCCGCACCACCACATCACCACACACTCTCTCACCACACACAACCACACACGCCACACACACCATGAAAACCACCATCCACCTCCTATCAATCTTCGCCCTCGCCGCCACGCTCTGCCTCGCGCAAGCCGCCGCGAGCGAAATCGTCCTCCAAGACACCAAACTCCTCGCCGCCTTCGACTCCGACACCGGCGCGCTCATCCGCCTCCAAAATCTCGAAACCGGCTGGCTCATGCAACGCCGCCCCGAACTCGGCGTCTCCTTCCGCATGCACGCCCCGCTCGCCGACCGCCGCGACAACTTCATCCTCGGCCAAAAACAACACGCCACCAAAGCCGAGAAAATCTCCCCCACCGAAGCCCATTTCCAATGGACAAACCTCATCAGCGAACACAACACCGCCGGCACCACGCTCCCCATCACATTCGACGCCCGCGTCACGCTCACCGACGGCGCCCTCCGCTTCAACGGCACCGTCACAAACCACTCCACCCAAACCGTCGAGACCGTCGACTACCCCTACCTCGGCGACCTGAACGCCCCCTCGCGCGACGCCCGCCTCGACGCCCGCACCATGTGGTATGACAACCTCGGCTCGGACGAAATCTATCCGCGTTTCGAAAACCGCCAAGGCTACTGGGGCGTTCTCTACCCCATGAAATCGCTCGACTCCAACCGCAGCCTCCTCTGCCTCCTCCAATCCCAAAAAGAAGGCCTCTACGTCGGCGTCGAGGACACGGAGCAGCGCTATTACGTGCAATATAACTTCGAGGAATACCCCGGCGTGACCGACTCCATCCGCCACGGCGTCCCCAAGCAGGACGACATTTCCGGCCTCCCCGTCCACATCGCCTTTCGCACCTGCCACTTCATCTTCGCCGCGCCCAACACCACTACCGACCTGATCCCCATCGTCTTCAAACCCTACCAAGGCACCTGGCACGCCGGCATCGACATCTACAAAGAGTGGCGCAAAACTTGGTTCAAGCCGCCCCACATCCCCGCTTGGGCCCTCGCCGTGCATTCATGGCTGCAACTCCAAATCAACGGCGCCGAGGACGACCTTCGCGTCCCCTTCAAAGACCTCGTCACCTACGGAAAAGAGTGCGCCGACAACGGCGTTGGCGCCATCCAACTCGTCGGCTGGAACCACGGCGGCCAGGACCGCAACGACCCCCTGCAAGATTTCGAATACCGCCTCGGCACGAAACAAGACCTCAAGGACGCCATCGCCAAAATCCAGTCCATGGGCGTGAAAATGATCCTCTTTGGAAAACTCAACTGGTCCGACATGACCACCCAAGCCTACCAAGACACCTACAAAAAATACGCCTCCGTCGACCCCTACGGCATCCCCTACATGCACGGCGGCTACACCTACACGACGCCCACGCAACTCACGGGCATCAACACCCGCCGCCGCGCCGTGCTCGATTTCGCCTCCCCCGCCTGCCGCGATGAACTGGCGCGCGAATTTAACAAGGTGCTGGAATTCGGCGCAGCCGGCTGGCTTTTTGATGAAATCTGCCACCACAGCCCGGTGAAATACTCTTTCGCTCCAAACCTCGGCCATCCCGTGCCGGGCTACATATTCAGCGGCGACATGCCCCTCGCCCGCCAAATGCGCGCCGCCGCCGACAAAGTGAACCCCGATTTCCTCTTCGCCGGCGAAGCCCCGATGGACTGGCTGATGCAACAATATCCCTGTTCGTATTTCCGCTGCTCCGACAACTCGACGCCGGTTCAGCGTTACATCGACCCGCAAGCCCCGCTCCTCGTAGCCGTGACCGGCGTCGACGACCGCGAAATGCTCAACCTGATCCTCCTCTGGCGCTACATCATCAGCTACGAACCCTACAACTTCAAAGGCCACGTCACCGATTTCCCCCTGACACTCGCCTACGGCAAAAAAATCGACGCCCTCCGCCGCTGCTACAAAGACTGGATCTGGGACGCCGAATTCCGCGACACCCAAGACGCCAAAGTCACCTCCGACGGCTCGCACCGCTATTCCGTTTTCAAAACCGCCTCCGGAAAATACGCCGTGATAGTAATCAACACCTCGTCCACCAACCCCCTCACCGCGACCGTCGCGCTCTCCCGCGATCACGCCGCGACATTCCGCGCCGCCACCCCGGAAAACCCCGACGCCACCGACAACGACGGCACGATCACCATCCCCGCCCGCTCCGCCGTCGTGCTCATGGAAAAATAAAAAACATCACGAAACTCTAAACTCCGGAGTCCGGCGTCCACCGCCCAAACTCCGGAGTCCCAAGTCCCCCTCCGTCTCCGTCTTTTCAAATTTGAAATCTTAAATCTCAAATCTTAACTCTTTCCCCTCTCCTCCCGCTCATCCCATGAAACACCTCCGCCTCCACTACGTCTTCCTCTGCCTTTTGCCCGCAACCCTCTGCCTTCTGCCCTCTGGTCTCGCCCTCCGCGCGCAGGATATCCCCGTCCCCGCGCTCAAGCCGCCCCCCGAACTCAAAGCCGCCAAAAAACCCAAATCCGAAAAATGGTCCTTCAGCCTCCTCCCCATCGGCCTCCAGAAAAATCCGAAAGTCGACTACGCCATCTTCACCGAAATGACCGACGCAGGCCGCAAACTCCCCGAACCCTCATTCGACAACCCCGTCTATTACCTCGCGCACGCCACCGGCCAGCACGACACCGGCGACGCCACCGGCGGCGCCAAAACCATCCCCTACGCAAAAATCGAACAACTCCTCAACACCTCCCTCGCCACCAACGGCTACCGCCCCGCCGACGCGCAACACCCCCCGACCCAAGTGCTCATGCTCGCCTGGGGCATGCACAACAAAATCGAAATCCTCGCCGACGACAGCGCCGTAGGCTCGCAAGACATCAGCGACGCCCTCGACGGCCTCGACCCCACCGAAGCCTCCGAAGATCAAATCGAGCAAGCCATTGAAAAATCAGACATCCCCAGAACCGTCGCCAGCGCCATCTCCAGCGACGACATCCGCAAAGCCCTCGAAAATGTCATCGCCCGCGCCAAAATCGTTGGCGGCGAAAAATTCGCCGTCGAAGTCGCCAAGGCCCTCGCCACGAGCGGCTTCTCCTCTGGCAAACTCGCAGGCGACGTCATCCCAACCATCGTCGACGCCCTCTCCCAAGGCAACGAAGACATCAACCTTGCTGAGATAGTCACCCAAGCCTTCAGCGCCGAACTCGAACAAGCCTTCGACGCGCACAACTTCCGCGCCTTTTCCACCGACACCAACGTCGTTGAAACCCTCTGCTACGCCGTGCAGAACGACTGCTATTACCTGCTAGTCACCTCGTTCGACGCGGAAGCCCTCGCGCGCAAGCAGCGAAAAATCCTCTGGATCACGCGCATCACGACCGTCTCGCAAGGCCTCAACTTCGAGCAAACGCTCCCCATCATGATCAACAACGCCTCGTATTATTTTGGCCGCGAAACCGAAGTCCCGGCAATCGTGCTCAAGCGCGCCTACAAAAACGCCAGCGTCGACATCGGTGAAGCGCAAGTAGTCGAATACATGACCGGCACCTCCGGCACCGCCAAACCCGCGACCTCCGGCACAACAACTCCCGCGACCAGCGGCACAACGACCAGTAAACCATAAACTATATTTCCCATGTATAAAGTATTATTCATCATTTTATTTGCAGGAGCCGTATGGCTGGGACTCCCCAAGGTTGAGAGCCTCATTGCGTCTAGCGCCAAGTCCCGGGTTGTGGAAACCACTCCCACAATCGGCCTTGGCCCGTTTCTTCAATTATACCGTGCTGGAAATATTGCAATCATTGATATGCGACAACCGGAGGACTATGACCGCACGCACATCAAGGATGCCTTGAGTGTGCATCGGCCAGATCCTGTGAATGGCTTGCGTAACAGGCTCGGAAAGGCGCGAAACATCGTCCTCTACTCAAGCGGCGGCGTGAGCGAAGAAATGCGCCAGTATGCGAAAGCCTTGTCCAAGCAGGGAATCCACGGCACGGCTTTATATTCAGGCGGTTTTCGTGAATGGCTGGCCGCCGGGCTTCCAGTGGAGAAAGGCGAGTAAGGGCTTATGCATGCAATTCAAACCATTTTTATCCACAGATGACCCAGATGAGCACAAATAAAACCCTTCGGCGGATTGGCGTCTGTATCCATCTGCGTCATCTGCGGATAACCCTGTCTTCTGTCCTCTGTCTTCTGGCTCTTTCAGCCCTTCAGCCCTTCAGTCCTTCAGCCCTTTCCTCCGCCCCCGCGCAAACCCAGTTCAACTTCACCCCGCCCCCCGACCTCCGCCCCGCCAAAAAACCCATCTCCGACAAATGGACCTTCACCCTCCTCCCCGTCGGCCTCCAAAAAAACCCAAAAATCGACTACGCCATCGTCACAGAAATGACCAACGACGGACGCAAACTTCCCGAACCCTCCATTGCCGCCCCCGTGTATTACATCTCGCATTCCGTGGGCCAGAAGAACGCCGGCGACGCCTACGGCGGCATGAAAGACATCCCCTACGAATACCTGCAAGAACGACTCATCACCGCCCTTGCCTCCAACGGTTACCGCCCCGTCGACCCGGAACACCTCGACGACAACAAAATCCCCACCCAAGTCCTGTTTTTCGCATGGGGAATGCACAACAAAATCGAGATACCAGAGTATGTCCTTGGCCTCTTGATGAGCGGCCGCCTCGAGCTGGTGTATAATACCCCTTGGTATAAGGAAAACCTCCAGAACAAGCTCGACCGTGCCAAAACCATAGGCGGCCAAAAATTCGCCAAGGAGTATGCCTCAGTCCTGGCCTACTCCACTGGCGTTGGCGACATCGAGGACGATTCGAATTATTCGGATGTTACGATGCGAAACTTTGCCGAGCGCGACGACACCACCGGAATGCTCGTCTATGCGGTATCCAACGACTGTTATTACCTGATAGTCACCGCCTACGATTTGGAAGCACTCGCGCAAAACCAAAAAAAACTGCTCTGGGTCACAAGAATATCGACCATCTCGCGAGGCGTTAATTTCAAGGCTACGCTCCCCATCATGATCAACAACGCCTCCTATTATTTTGGCCGCGAGACCCCACCTGTAATGCTCCTGAAGCGCGCCTACAAACGCGCCGAAGTCACCATCGGCGAGGCGTCCGTAGTGGATTACATAACCGGCACCGCCAAACCCGCCGCCACCGGAACAACAACACCCGCAAGCGGTGAAATTCCTTCCGAGCGAAGCGAGAAGCCTGACAATTCCAAAATGCCAAATTCCAAATAGATCCCAAAATTCAAAATTCCGAAATCTCAAAACCGAACCCATGTCTTCGCGCACCAATACACTTACAATGACAAGTCCCAACATTACAAAGCATCTGGCGAGGTTCGCCTGCTTGGCCTTGGCCGCCGTGTTTATTATTTCCGGCATGGCCAAGCTCATAAATTTTTCGGACACCCTGTCCTATTTTCTGGAATTTCGCAAGATTGGCCCTTTTCCCGTCCTCGTTTTATCCAGCCTGATCGTCAGCATGGAAATCACCTTGGGCGCCGCCTTGCTTGCCGAAAAGAAGCCGGTCAAGCCGCTGCTGCTGGCTTCCGGCGTCATGGCTGTTTTTACGATTTACCAGATTGTCATGATACTGTTTCCCGCGAAGTTCACCAAAACCTGCCCATGCTTTGGCGCCAGCGCGAATGCCGCCGGTATCGACTGGCTCCCCGTGCTCCGCAATGTGCTGTTGCTGGCGCTGGCCGTGACTTGTTATGTGTATTATAAACGAAAAGAAAACGTTAGAGCATTTCAAATAAAAGTGTAGCCACAATGGGTGAACCAATTTTGGGCGTCCTGCGCACTGACTGAGGCAAGTGCCTTGTTTATAGCTTCTTGCAATGTTTCCTGGGTGCGCGCTTCC
>Ga0123357_10002890_pt1 | contig 19352 bp, 15 predicted proteins | sample TergutEmb28metaG_FD_89873 | JGI IMG/M metagenome (GOLD analysis project Ga0123357, IMG submission 89873) | Embiratermes neotenicus P4 segment gut microbial communities from Petit-Saut dam, French Guiana - Emb289 P4 | ecosystem: Host-associated > Arthropoda: Insects > Digestive system > Gut ...
CAACTATTGGAACATGGGTGTGCCGGGTCCCGGCGGGCCCTGTTCAGAAATCTACATCGACCGCGGACCAGCCTTCGGACGCGAGGGTGGCCCAGAAGTCGACGAGGACCGCTACCTCGAGATTTGGAACCTGGTCTTCCAGACCGAAAACCTGTCGGCAGTGCGGGCCAAGGACGATTTCGACATCGCCGGGCCTCTGCCGTCCCAAAACATCGATACGGGCATGGGCCTGGAGCGTGTCGCCCTGCTGCTGCAAGGCGTCGACAACATGTACGAAATCGACCAGGTGTTTCCCGTCATTGAACGGGCCTGTGAGCTGTCGGGCAAAAAGTATCATGCCGACCACACCGACGACATCCGTTTCCGCGTCATCGCCGACCATGTGCGGTCGGCCCTGATGCTCATGGCAGAGGGTGTGGTGCCCGGCAACGAGGCGCGCGGCTACGTGCTGCGCCGTCTGATGCGCCGCTCGATCCGGTCGATGCGACTGCTGGGCGTCGACCGTGCCGTCCTGACGGACCTGCTGGCGGTCAGCCGGGACGTCATGAAGCCCGGGTACCCGGAGGTCGAGGCCAAGTGGCCGCGTATCGCTGAACTGGCCGACGCCGAAGACGCCAGTTTCGCCCGCACATTGGCCTCGGGCACGGCGCTGTTCGACATCGCTGCGGCCGACGCGAAGACCCGGGGAACCAGCACGCTACCGGGCGCCAAAGCGTTCGAGTTGCACGACACTTACGGCTTCCCGATCGATCTGACGCTGGAAATGGCTGCCGAGCAGGGCCTGAGCGTTGACCGCGAGGGCTTCACGAAGCTGATGCAGGAGCAGCGCAACCGTTCCAAGGCTGACGCCAAGGCCAAGAAGGGCAACCTGGCGTCCACCGATGCCTACCAGCAACTGCGAGCCGCCGGTGAGACGCCGTTCCTGGGCTTCGCCGACCTGAGCGTACCGACGACCGTTCGGGGCTTGGTGCTGGACGGCCAGGTTGTCAGCAAGGCCAACCCGGGCGACACCGTCGAGATCGTCTTGGCGGAGACGCCGTTCTACGCCGAAGCCGGCGGCCAGGACGCGGACGCGGGCGTCATCAAGGCGTCGGGTCGCACCTGGCAGGTGAGCGATGTCCAGCGCCCCGTGCCAGGGCTGGTCGTTCACACTGTGACCCTGGATGCCCCCTTGGCGTTGGGCGAACCCGTCGAGGCGGAAGTGGACGCGGCGGCGCGCAGGGGCGCCAAGCAGGCCCACTCGGCGACGCACGTGCTGCACGCGGCGCTGCTGGAATTGGTGGGTGACGGCGCGGTTCAGGCCGGTTCTTACAACCGTCCCGGTTATTTGCGGTTCGATTTTGCGGCACCGTCGGGGTTGAGCCCGCAGCAGGTGGCAGAGGTCGAGGCGCGTTGCAACATCGCTTTGCGCGACGATCTGGCGGTGACGTCGTCCGTCATGAAGCTGGAGGACGCCAAGGCCATGGGTGCCCAGGCCATGTTCGGCGAGAAGTACCCGCCGATGGTGCGCGTGGTCGACATGGGCCAGGGCTGGTCGCTGGAATTGTGCGGCGGCACCCATGTCGATTCGAGTTCGCAGATCGGGATCATCACGTTGCTGTCGGAGTCGTCCATCGGGGCCGGCACGCGACGTGTCGAGGCTCTGGTCAGCACCGATGCCTTCGCCCATATGGCGGCAGAGCGGGCGTTGGTCAACGAGATCGGCGGCTTACTGCATGTGCCGCCCGAGCAGGCGGGCGAGCGCGTCGGCAAACTGATCGCTGAACTTAGGGCCGCCAACAAGACCATTGAGGCGATGCAGGCGGCGCAAGCGCTGGCCAATGCCGAGGCCTACGTCCGCGATGCCACCGATATCGATGGCGTGGCTCTCGCGGCTGCCCATGCCCCAGGCTTGACGCCGGATCAGACGCGTCAGTTGGCCTTGACGGTGCGTGACAAGCTTGGCTCCCGGGCCGGCGTGGCGGCGATCTTCGGCGGCGAGGCTGACAAGCCGTCCCTGGTGGTGGCCGCAACGGCGGCCGCTCGGGACAAAGGCATCAAGGCAGGCAGCCTCGTCCGGGTTGGTGCCGAAGCACTCGGCGGCAAGGGTGGCGGCAAGGACGATTTGGCCCAAGGCGGCGGCACCGACGGCGCCGCGACACCGGCCGCGCTCAAGGCCATTGAGGCCGCGATAAGGCGAGATGTCATCGGTTGACGCCCCTGGTGGGGGCTTTCGGCGCGGCGTCCGTCTGGGCGTCGATTGGGGTAAAGCCCGCGTCGGGGTGGCGGCCTGCGACGCCGACGGCTTGCTGGCTTACCCCGTCGAAACGGTGCTGTCGGCCGATGAAAACAAAGCTTTCGCCCGCTTGGCCGCGCTCGTCGACGAATACGGTGCCATGGAGGTGGTGATGGGCTTGCCGTTGGCGTTGGACGGCCAAGCCAAGCTCGCCGCCACGGATGTGACCGCAGTGGCTGAGCGCTTGGCAATGCGCCTGCCGGTGGCGCTGCGTTTGGTCGACGAACGCCTGACAACGGCGGCGGCGCACCGTCTTCTGGGACGGGTGGACTCGCGTCGCCGGCGCGGAATTGTTGACCAGGCCGCGGCGGCGGGTATCCTTGAACGTGCTTTGGAAGTCGAACGCAACACTGGTGAGGCGCCGGGATTGCTGGTCCCAAGAGGCGACCGCGAAACGAAAGAGGAACTGTGACTGCACGACGTTCAATAGACCCTTGGGAATATGAGGAGACTGCCCCCCTGACGCCACCCTACGGGTCGGCGCAGGAGTCGGAGGAGGCCACCAGTCGGTTGACATCCGACTATGACATGGACGCCGACTATTACGATCAAGATGACTACCAAGACGACGCGGCCAGCGAAGTCGGGCAACTGTTCGATGGTGCCGACGGGCCGAGCCACGGCGGGCGCAATGCGTTGATCATCGTGCTCGCGGTCGTGCTGGTTGTCGGCTTGGCCATATTCGGGTTCACCTGGGGGCGCACCCATTTGCACCCGGGGGGTGTGGCCGACTATCCGGGCCCGGGGTCCGGTTCAGTGCAGGTGGTCATCCCATCCAGCACGAGCGGGGCTTCATCGGTCACCGTCGGCGCGATCCTTCAACAAGCCGGTGTTGTCGCCTCTCAGCAGGCCTTCGTCAACGCAGCCAAGTCCGACACGGTGTCCTGGGGCAAGGTCCAGGCCGGCACGTTCACCCTCAAGAGTCAGATGTCGGCTGCGGAGGCCCTGCAGGCACTGGGCGATCCGGCCAACCGGGTGCGCCACCAATTCACGGTCATCGAGGGTTGGCGCAACAGTCAGGCGTTCGACGCCATCAGCAAAGCCACCAATGTTTCGGTGGACGATTTGAAGGCGGCCGCCGCTGCGCCGATGAGCATCGGGTTGCCGGCTTGGGCAAGCAGCCCGGATGCTAGCGACCCGGGCGAGGGTTACCTGTTCCCCGACACCTATGAGTACGGTGACAACCCGACTGGTACAAGTGTGTTGAAGCCGATGGGTACCAAGTTCAACGAGGTGACAACCTCGCTCCAGTTCACTGCCAAGGCCGATGACGAGGGCTTGACCCCCACACAGGCGGTCGTGTTGGCGAGCATCGTGCAGATGGAGGCCACGCCGAAAGACATGCCCGATGTGGCGCAGGTGTTCCTGAATCGCCTGGCCATCGATATGCCGCTACAGTCGGACGCCACGGTGGCTTATGCCAACAATCTCACCGGCACGGTTTTCACCACCGACGCGGAACGCGCCCTCGACTCGCCTTACAACACATACAAGTACAACGGCCTGCCGCCGGGCGCTATCTGCAACCCCGGTCAGGACGCCTTGAGCGCTGTCGTCAACCCATCGGGCAACGACTATCTGTACTTCACGCTGGTCGACATGAATGGGACCGTGGCCTACGCGAAGACGGCTGCAGAGCATCAGCAGAATGTCGACAAACTCCAGGCCTGGTGCAACGCCAGCCCGGAGAATAAAGCGAAGTGCAAGTAGCAATGCGCTGCGCGGTCGTCGGGCACCCGGTGGCCCATTCGCTGTCGCCGGCCCTGTACCGTGCCGCCTACGCTGACTTGGGGCTCGACTGGGCCTTCGACGCGATCGATGTGCCCGACGGCGGCCTGGCTGATTTCGTGGCCGGCCTCGACGCCACCTGGCGAGGCCTCGCCGTCACAATGCCCCACAAGGCGGCGTTGGCGGCGCTGGGACGACCCGATCAGGCCGTCCAGCGCCTGGGTGTCGGCAACACGCTGGTGCTGGGCGCCGATGTCGCCAGTGTGCACAACACGGACGTCTCCGGCTTCATCCATGCCTTGGAGTACCGCCACGTCGACGAGGTCGACGAGGTGGTCATGCTGGGCGCTGGCGCGACCGCTCGCGCCGGGTTGATGGCACTCAACCATCTGGGCGCCGGACGGGTGACCGCACAGGTGCGCGATCCGTCGTCACCGAAAGTGGTGGCGTGGCGGCAGTTGGCAGACGATTTGGGGCTGCCGGCCGACGTAGAGGCGCTGGGCACGCCGCATCAGGCCGATCTGGTGGTTTCGACGCTGCCACCCGGGCAGGCCGACGCCTGGGCAGATGGAGCGGTGGAGGGAGCTGGTGCCGTCTTCGATTGCGCCTACGACCCTTGGCCGACGCGGCTGACGGCGGTGGGCGCGGCGGCGAATCTGCCGGTCGTCACCGGGCTTGACCTGTTGGCCGGCCAGGCGCTGCAGCAGATTGACTATCTGGTGGGTGACACTGTCGACATGGCATTGTTGCTGGCGGCGGGTGAGACCGAACTAACGCGCCGACGCATGGCATGATTGAGCCATGCTTCGTGTTTTGACCGCAGGTGAGAGCCATGGGCCAGGCTTGGTCGCCATCGTGGACGGCATGCCCGCCGGGGTGAATCTGACGACGGACGCGGTGGCGGCCGAACTGGCTCGCCGTCGTCTGGGGTACGGGCGCGGTGCCCGCATGACCTTGGAAAGGGACGCCTGCCGCATCATGGCAGGGGTGCGGCATGGGCAGACGTTGGGGTCGCCCGTGGCCATCGAGGTAGCCAACTCCGAGTGGGAGTCGTGGTCCGGGGTGATGAGCGTCGACCCCGTCGAGGCCACCGCACTGGAGGGGCTCGCCCGCAACGAGCCGCTGACCCGGCCCCGACCAGGCCACGCCGACCTGGCCGGCATGCAGAAGCACGGCTTTGACGAAGCGCGTCCAGTGCTGGAACGGGCTTCGGCCCGGTCGACAGCGGCCCGTGTGGCTGCGGGCGCCGTCGCCAAGGGGTTTCTGGCGCAATGCCTGGGCATCACGGTGCTGAGTCACGTCGTCCAGATGGGTGCTGTGGGATACGACCGGGGCGACCTGCCACGGCTTAGCGATCTGCCCCGCATCGACGCCGACCCCCTGCGCTGCGCCGACGCGGCGGCTTCGGCCCGCATGGTGGAGGCCGTCGAAGCCGCCAAGAAGGCTGGCGATACCATCGGCGGCGTAGTCGAGGTGGTGGCGTGGGGTTGTCCACCCGGGTTGGGGTCGTACGCCGAGCCAGATCGACGGTTGGACGCCCGCCTGGCCGGGGCGCTGATGGGCATTCAGGCGATCAAGGGTGTGGGTATCGGCGCTGGGTTCGAAATGGCGGCGCTGCCGGGCAGCCGCGCTCATGACGAGTTGGCCCCGGGGGCCGGCGGCATCCAACGTTTGGGTGACAACGCCGGCGGCATCGAAGGCGGCATGAGCAACGGCTCACCGATCTGGGTTCGCGCCGCGATGAAGCCGATTGCGACAGTGCCGCACGCCCTGCGCACCGTCGATATCGCGACCGGTGAGGCGGCGACGGCGCACCATCAGCGGTCGGATATCACGGCGGTTCCGGCGGCCGGCGTGGTGGCGGAGGCTGAGGTTGCCCTGGTGTTGGCGGACGCGGTGCTCGAGAAATTCGGCGGGGATTCGCTGGCCGAGACGAAACGCAATGCCTTGGCGTATCTGGCGCAGGTGCGAGACCATGGATTGGCCCTGGTCGATCAATTGGCGGTGTACTGAGATGGCGCTGGTATTGATCGGCCCGCCGACCGCCGGCAAGACCTCGGTCGGCAAACTGGTGGCGGAGCGCTTGGGGCGTCCATTCGTCGATGTAGACCAGGTGGTCGAGCAGGCGGTCGGGGCGAGCGTGGCCGACGTGTTCACACGGTGGGGCGAGACCGGTTTCCGGGCCATCGAAGCCGCCGCCGCCGAGCGGGCACTGAGCGGCGTCAACGGCGTGATATCCCTTGGGGGCGGGGCGGTCGCACAAGCGTCGGTGCGGGAAAACCTGCCCGGCCATCAGGTGGTCTGGCTGGACGTGGCGGCGGACGAGGCCGCCAGACGAGCTTCGGTCGAGCCGAGGCAGCGCCCACTGCTTGGCGACGATCCGGCGGCGCGGGTGGCCGCGCTGATCGAGGAACGACGGCCGGTATACGCCAAGGCGGCGACCTGGCGCGTCGACACGACGTTCCTGAGCACGGCCGAGGTGGTGGGGGAGGTGGTGTCGCTGGTCGGCGAGCCAACGGTCGAATTCGCCACTGAACGCCCGTATCAGGCTTTCATCGGCCATGGGGCGCTGACGCGGGTGGCACCATTGGTGGCCGGCGCGGCCAAGGTGGGTGTCATAGCGTCGTCGGCGCTGAGCTACGTCGCGCAGCGGGTCTGCGACGAGGTGACGCTGGCGGGCGTCCAGCCCTATCTCATCGAGGTGCCCGTCGGCGAGGCTGCCAAGACGCCGGCGGTGGTGGCATCATGCTGGAGCCGGCTGGCGGAGTCGGGCTTCACCAGGTCCGATCTGATCATCGGGGTGGGCGGGGGAGCCACCACCGACATGGCTGGCTTCGTGGCCGCGTCGTTCCTGCGCGGCATCGGCTGGGTGGCGCTGTCGACCTCGGTGTTGGGAATGGTCGACGCGGCGATCGGCGGCAAGACCGGCATTGACATCCCGGAGGGTAAGAACCTGGTCGGGGCCTTCCACGAGCCACGCGCCGTCTTGGCCGATCTGGGCACGCTGACAACCCTGCCGCAGCGCGAGGTGCGCTCCGGTTTGGCAGAGGCCATCAAGGAGGGTTTCACGGACGACGGAGAGATCCTTGACCTCGTCGAAGCCGATCCGTCGGACGTCTTGGGTGTGAACAGCCATCGATTGGCCGAAATCATCACGCGGGCCATTCACGTCAAGGCGGGCGTGGTGGCTGAGGACTTGCGCGAGCGGACGACAGCGGACGGCCCCGTCGGTCGCGAGCGGCTCAACTACGGTCACACGCTGGGGCACGCCATCGAGGCGTATGAACACTTTGAGATGCGCCATGGCGAGGCCGTCGCCATTGGTTGCGTCTTTGCCGCCGAGGTGGCTCAACGGCTGCTGGGCCTAGCCCCCGAGGTCGTCGCCCGTCACAGGTCGGTGTTCGCCGGCGTCGGCCTGCCCACGAGTTACTCCGGCGCAGCCTGGGACGACCTGCGAGCCCTCATGGCACGCGACAAGAAGACGCGCGGGGCCGACCTTCGAATGGTCTTGCTGCGCGCCCCCGGTGACGTCGTCGTCGTCAAAGACCCGCCGGAAGACGTTCTGCGGGCGGCCTATCAGGCGTTGGCGAAACCGTAGCCGGCGGAAGAAACGCCACATCCGGATTGAACGCCGCGCGTCTTACGGTGCGGCGGAACATGAAAAGAATCGGTTTGCCCAGCAACATCAGCAACACGGTGTTCGTGATGGCACGCCCGGTGTCCCAGATGGCGGTCGACGTTATCAGCGTGTACCAGAAGAACCGTTTCAGGTTGATCAGCAGCGACCCGCCTGGCACATAGGCCACGTCTTGCCCGCCAGTCGGCCCGGTCATGAAGGGCCAGAACCACAGGTTCATGATGGCGCCGTACAGGTAGGCGGAGACGATGCCGTACACGACCAGAAGGCCGATCTCGGCTTTGCCCCGCAGCGACCGGCCGAACAGGCGGTGGGGCAGCAAGCCCGCACCCAGGCCGATCCAGGCCGCCGCCAGCATCTGGAACGGCATCCACGGGCCCACGCCCGCCGTCAGCAGGCCGGACGCGAACATGGACGTGCAGCCCAGCACGAACCCGAAACCCGGCCCGAACACCCGGCCGGCGAGTATTAGCAGGAAAAAGACCAGCTCTATGCCGTTGGTGCCGGCCCCCAACGGGCGTAGCGCCGCATTGACCGCGCTGAGGACGCCAAGTATGGCCAGCGCTTTCGCGTCGATGCCGGCTTCCGAGATTTGTGCCAGTACCAGCAGAATGAGCATCGGCAGAAGGGCGACGAAAACGAAGGGGGAGTTATCCACCGGTGCCGATGCCGGCACGATCAGCGGCCAGGCGAACATACCGGCGCCGGTGACGGTCAGCAGTGCCAGCATTAGGACCGACTTCCACCCCAGTGGCACCGGCCGGTCGTTCGTCACCGTCATGGCGTACCCCCCGGCCATGCCAGTGCCTGCTCCACCTGGTAGGGGGTCAGCCAGTGGCTCGGGTACAGCACTTTTGCCACCTGTGGGGCGAACAATGCCGAGGCCGCGAGGATCTGCGTCGCGGTGCCCGTCTGGATCACCTCACCAGCCGCCATGACGGCGATGCGGTCGGCCACCTCGGCGGCAAACTCCACGTCGTGCGTGACGACCACCACCACCCGGTGCTCGTCGGCCAGGCGCCTGAGTATCTTGGCTAAGGCCGCCTTGGTCGGGTAGTCGAGGCCCCGGGTCGGTTCGTCCAGCAGAATGACCGCTGGCTGGGCGGCCAGTTGGATGGCCAGCACCAGGCTCAGCTTTTGGCCTTCCGACAAGTCGTTCGGGTGGACGGACGGGTCGATCCCCGGCGTCAGCTTGTCCAATATGCGGCGGCAGCTTCCCGGCGTCATGTCGGCTTCGGCGCATTCGGCCTCGACGCTGTCCAGGTACAGCAGATCGCCCGCGTTCTGGGGCACCAGGCGCACATACCGGCGCACCTCGTCGGTGCCCTTGGCTTCCAGCGCCGTCCCGTCCACCGCGAAACTGCCCGCCGCGATTGGCTGCACGCCCGTCAGCGCCCAGAGCAGGCTCGACTTGCCCGAGCCGTTGCGCCCCATCAGGACCGTGATCGATCCAGCCGGGAAATCGAGGGTGGCGTGGGTGACCGCCGCGAAGCGTCCGTAGACCACCGACAGGTCTTTGACGGTCAGCCCGGCGGCTGGGTCGCCGCACTGGGGCGGTGCCGACGGCTGACCAGCCAGAGCCGGTGTCGGCAGACGCGGATACTCCTCCGGCTGAAGCTCGGCCAACTCCAGCCGTAACGAGTCCGACATCCGGCGAGCCTGGCGCACCGACAGTGGCAGGGTTGGGAACTCGGCCACCCGTCCGAGTTCCACCACCGGCGGCACCAGTGGGCTGATCGCCATGACGGACGGCGTGTCGCCGGCGACGACCCCGCCTGCCCCGTCCAGCAGGATCATCTGGTCGGCGTAGCCCGCCACACGTTCAAGCCGGTGCTCCGCGATGACCACCGTCAGGCCGATGTCGTGCACCAACCGCAAGACGGTGGCCAGTACTTCTTCGGACGAGACGGGATCCAGGGCGGAGGTCGGCTCGTCCAGCACCAGGACGCGGACGCCCGTCGCCAAGACGGCGCCGATGGCGACGCGTTGCTGCTGTCCGCCGGACAAGGTTCGCAGCGCCCGTCCCCGGATGTCGGCCAAGCCCAAAATGTCGAGGGTTTCCTCGACCCGCGCCCGCATGGCGCGAGGTTCGACGCCCAGCTGCTCCATGCCGTAGGCCAGTTCCTCCTCGACGACATCGGTGACGAAACCGGTCAGCGGGTCCTGGCGCACCATCCCCACCAGTTCGGCGAACTGGCGTGGCGGCTGCGCCGCCGTGTCCACGCCGTCGACGGTGACCCGTCCGCTCAGGATGCCGCCCGTGAAGTGAGGCACATGACCGTTGATGGCGCCCAGCAGCGTCGACTTGCCAGACCCCGTGGGGCCGGCGACCAGAACGAGTTGCCCGTCGTCCAATCGCAGGTCGATGTCCCGCAGAACCCGCGGCGAGTCGGCCGAGTAACGGAAGGAGACATTGTCGAACCGGATCATGCGGCAACCCCCATGGCCAGACGCGAAGGATGGGGGCGGGAGGCATGGGGACGCAGCGACTCGGCGGTGCGCCCGGGGGCATCGGGCGATGGATGGGGGTCGGCGGCGGGCACGGGGGGAAGCACGTCGTCGGGGGGCGGGGTTAGGAAGGCGGGCGCCAGCAATATCGGCACAACGAGGAAGGCCAGTGCGCTGACCGGTGGCCAAGCCAGGGGCTGCGGCGCAGGATTGACGATCTGTGGTTGGGCGGCGGCGGCGACAACGATGCCTACGGCTGCTACCGCACCGGTTCCCAGCGTCAGCCATTCGGCGCCCGCCATACGGTCTGGGCGGTATCGCGTCCGGGTCACGCGACGCCCGGACAGCCGGAGCCCGGCGAACCCGACGATCAGCCCGCCGATGACCATCGGGGCGCCCATCCACGCCGTCACTCGACCGGTGTTCAACAGCCCGTAAGAGCCGACGAAGAATGCCAGTGTGGAGATGATCAGGAAGCTGGACGTGAGTCGGCGCGCCGCGACCGTGGCCGCGGCAGAGCGTCCATAGCCGCGAGAATCCATGGCACCGGCCAGCAGCAGGGCCCGATCCAGCCCGTTGGCGAGCACGGGCATCGCCACCTGACGGATGAGGTGGGTTCCTTTGCCGGGCTGCCCCCGCAACCGACGCGCCCGGCGCACCTGAACCACCGACTCGGCCAACTGCGGAAACACCGAAATGGCGATAACGACGACCGTTCCCCATTCGTACAGGGCACCGGGCACAGCGGCCAGTAGGCGTTTGGGGTTGGCCAGCGCGTTGGCGGCGCCGACGGCGATCACCATGGCCGCTAGTTGCAGGCCGGCCTGCCCCGTCGCCATCAGAGCTTCCGCCGACACCGGCCCGAGCAGCCTGACCGAACCCAGCACGCCGGGGAGCACGATCACAGGCAGGTGAAGAATCACCGTCGACCCGTTTGCGGAAAACACGATGCGGAACACGATGCGCAGCGCCACGATGAATACCGCGAGATAGACGTAAAGATGGAAGGCCATCGCCCAAGGGGCGGTGCCGCGCCGCAGCACGACGGTGACGCAACAGATCGCGATCAGCAAGCCGAGCAGCAGTGGGTTGGTGGTGCGCGACGCCACAACCACACAACCGATGGCCCATGCCCACCAGGCGCCTGGGTGCAGGTTGCGACAGGCAGCAGCCGCTCGATCGGTTGGTGCGGGGCTGCGGTATTCCATGCTAGGACTTTCGACGAGCGATCCGAGAAGGACCGTCACAGGAAGTCACATGACCATGCTGAGACGTCCCTCCATAGACCACGATGGTTGGAGACGCTCCCTGCTTGACAGGTACTCGGACTCATCGGCGCCAAACGCCGGTCTACCGTTGCGGGTCAGTGTCGGAATTGGACCGACTTCCCCTGTTGAGGCAGGTATTTGCTTGTTCGTCGATGCTAGCACAAGAGCCAAGCGGTTTTCGTGTGTCTGGCGGACGATTCGGGTAGCCTTGGTGGGTGGCCCTTCTGGCTTGTTCCGAGGGCTGGGCTCATTGAGAAAGGTGTCCCATGATCCAAACGATGTCGACTCTGTTCACGAAGACTCTGCGGCAAGACCCCGCTGATGCCGAGTTTCCCAGCCACAAGCTGCTGGTGCGAGGCGGGTACATCCGTCGTGCCGCGCCGGGTGTTTACACATGGCTGCCGCTGGGGTTGGCTGTGGTCGCCAAGATCGAGGCCATCGTCCGTGACGAGATGAACGCCATCGGCGCCCAAGAGGTGCGATTCCCCGTGCTGCTGCCGAGCGAACCTTACAAGGCGACGAACCGCTGGGTCGAGTACGGCGACAACCTTTTCCGGCTGCAGGACCGTCGCGACAATGACATGCTGCTCGGCCCCACGCACGAGGAGATGTTCACGCTTCTGGTCAAGGACATGTGTACGTCCTACAAGGACCTGCCGCTGCACCTCTACCAGATTCAGACGAAGTTCCGCGACGAGGCCCGCCCGCGCGCCGGTCTGATCAGGGGCCGCGAGTTCATCATGAAGGACTCCTACACCTTCGACATGGACGACGCCGGCCTGAAGACGCAGTACGCCGATATCCGGGTGGCCTATCAGCGCATTTTCGATCGACTGGGTTTCCGGTATGTCATCGTGGCCGCCGACGCCGGGGCGATGGGTGGTTCGAAGTCCGAGGAGTTCCAGGCCATCAGCCCCAACGGCGAGGATACCTTCGTCTACAGTGACGGCGGTTACGCCGCCAACGTCGAGGCCGTCGTTACGCCGGTGCCGCCGAGCATCGACTACGCAAACGCGCCCGCCGCCCACGTCGAGGACACCCCTGACGTGCCGACGATCGACACGCTGGTGACGCTGTCGAACGAGCGCTTCCCGCGTGCTGATGGTCGCCCTTGGACCGGTGCCGACACGCTGAAGAACATCGCCTATTGGGTCAAGCACCTGGACGGCACCCGCACGCCGCTGATCGTCGGGCTGCCGGGCGACCGGGAGATTGACGAGAAGCGGTTGGAGGTGGCGTTGGCGCCAGAAACCGCCGAGCCGATGATTGCCGAAGACTTCGCCGCAGCCAAGGGCATCGCCGGGGTGTTGGCTCGCGGCTACATCGGCCCCGCCAAGGATGGCGCGCAGCTCCTGGGTGAGAAGGCGCCGTCGGGTGTGCGCTACTTGCTCGACCCGCGGGTGGTGCCGGGCACCAGTTGGATCACCGGTGCCAACGCGCCGGGCCACCACGTTTACGACATTGTGGCGGGGCGCGATTTCACCTCCGACGGCGTCATCGACGTCGCGGAGATCCGCGAAGGCGACCCGGCGCCGGACGGCTCGGGCCCACTGAAGCTGTCGCGCGGCATCGAGATCGGGCATATCTTCCAGCTTGGATACAAGTACGCCGACGCGCTGGATCTAAAGGTGCTGGACGCCAACGGCAAGCTCGTCACCGTCATCATGGGTAGCTACGGGCTGGGTATTTCACGCGCGGTGGCCGCGATTGCCGAGGACACCTACGACGAGAAGGGCCTGTGCTGGCCTCGCAACGTCGCGCCATACGATGTCCACATCGTGGCGGCGGGCAAGGACGAGGCCATCTTCGCGGCTGCGCGCGAGTTGGCGTCCCAGTTGGACGCGGCGGGCGTGGCAGTGCTGCTGGACGACCGTCCCGCCAGCCCGGGTGTCAAATTCGCCGATGCCGAGTTGCTGGGCATGCCGACGGTCGTGGTGGTCGGGCGGGCACTGCAAGACGGCGAGGTGGAGATCCGTGATCGCAAGTCAGGGACGGCCCGCATGGTCGACTTGGAAGACGCCGCAACCGAGGTCCTCAAGGAAATGGGCTAACCGTATAGCCGGTTCACCTGCAAGGCTGCGGTGATATTATGTCGCTGGGGGCTGATGCCACATCGGAGGGAGGAGCACGGCCATGAAGGAGATGTGCAAGCTTAGGGGACGTTGGTGCTGGGCATCGTGGCAATGATCGTGTCAGATTAGGCTACTTGGCTGGTTACGTTGAAGAGGTATTCACAGGCTCCATCCAAACATCAGCCAGCATCTCGTCTAGACGAACATCGAATGCCCGCGAAAGCCTCAGCCAGGTGCCGATATCACCGTGATACTTGCCTGATGACAGGTTGAGTAGCGTTTGTCGGCTAACGCCCGACGCCTCGGCGAGGCCTTCGAACGTCATGCCTGATTCGTAACGAAGCCTGTTGAAAACCAAGCGCAGTTGCCTTAGATCAGGGTCAGGGAGAGCCACGGTTCAACTTCACTGCTCTTCGGCACCCAACACAGCACAGCATCCTTTACTTTCGGTATAAGTTCCTGTACTGTCGAATAGTCTGGCAAACACATGGACAATGCACAGATGGCGTTGCTCAATAACAAGACAGGAGAACTAGGAATGGAAGACCGCTTGATACTCAAGGGCGAGGCCCGCCCGGGGAGGGCATTTGCTCAGATGCTGCCGGTCACCGTCGTATGCGGGATAGTGGCCGTGTTTTTCCTCGTCGTAGCCTCCCGATTCGACGAGGAGGCGGCCCTGCGAATTGTTGGTTACCGGCACTGGGACCAGGCCGATATGATTGCGGGTCTCGGCCAGATGGTCTTTGTTGTCTTGGGTATCGTTGCGATTGCACTTGCTGTTGTGTTGCCCTTTGGTGTCGCGTCGGACGCAAAGAGGTGTTTCGTTGACGTTTATGAAGATCGCGTTCGCGGGGGTTATCGAGAAGGCACGGGGAAACAGACACGTTTTGTACCGTTTGAATTGACCTACGACATGATCCAAAGCGTCCAGGCACGCAAGAATGACGTGTTCATTCAGGTCTCGGGCAGAACGTTGCAAAGCAAGGCGCTCAATGCAGCCGATATCGCCAAAGCCATTTCCTACCAGGTAGAGGCGCACCGCATTCCAACGAGTAAGTAGGAGAGGTTCGACATGATCGGTTCGCATGGCCAAATTTGGCGAAAACTTCTCGTCGTCTTTGTGGCTTTCTTTGGGCTCTCCGCTTGCTCCGGTTCCGCAACACCTAGGCCCGCTGGTGATGGACCGTCGGATTTTGTGATCGTCTCAGGCGGTGGGTACAGCATCCATGGTCAGATTACTGGCGACATTGACATGGTTGGTGTGCAGGACAGTTCCGGGAAGTGGTTGTACCCGCTGTCAAGCACGAGTTTCTTGATCCAGGACGGCCACATCAGAAGAACCCAAGACACGGTTGTCACCGGCATTGGCGGCGGCTTAGGAGACAATGGAAACGTGCCAGTTGAGGCCTACGAGCAGGTTCGTATTTCGGATATCCAGGCGAGCTATGAGTATGTGTCTGGATCCACCTTCGCGTGTGTAGTGCGCACAGAGGAGCTCTGTCAATCGTTTACTTGCCCTGAAACAATCCGACAGACATGCCTCTTTGATGCTGCGACAAACGAAGGACACGAGATCAATTGATGGCGGAAAGGTTGGTTGGCGCTGGCCGGGCCTAGCTCCAGCCTGGCCACCACGTCAGTGTTGCGCCCGCTGCCGTCTGCCCAGTGAAGTCGGCCTTCATGGCCGTGTCGACGGCGTCTTGGCCGATCATCGTGCCTGCCAGGCGTGTGTAGGCGTTCCCTAAGCTGGTTTGATAGGGCGCTAGCGAGGCAAGTACGGAATCGTCCGAGCCGACACCCGCATCGAGTGGGTAGCTCAGGGCCGGTGGGGAAGCCGTCCCCCCGAGCCCGCTGATCTGCTCCTCAAGAGAGTCTCGGTCGGCTTTGGCCTGGGCTATCGTGGCGCCGAGGCTGGCCTTCAAGGGTCCGCTGGTGGTCGCCTGCGCCGCGCCGACCGTGGCGATGTAGATCACGGCGTTGGCGGCATCGAGTGCCGCGCTGGCGGCATCGGTCGTCGAGCCGACATCGATCTGGTATGGCACCACGGCGCCGGGTTGCAGCGTCGGCATTGCCACGGTCTGGTCGTTCGCGAAAGCCACAGTGGTGTTGGCCGTCGCAACCAGGGATGCCCACAGCAGTGCCTCGGGGCCGGTGGTCGCCGCTGCCAACCCCGCCTGGTCGGCCGTCAAAACTTCGTTGGCGGCCCGCGCCAAGTCCTGCTTGAGCGCGTTTTCGTCACCGTAGTCGGGCAGCACAAACGCCGTTGGCTCCGTGAAACCGCCCCACGGGTCGGGTTGCGTCAACACCGTGTCGTGGGCTTGGTGCATGGCTGACGCCGCCGCGCACCAAGTGCCACAACCGGGTAGTTGCATGGAATCGGCGACGTGATAGACGCCGGCCAGGAAACGTTCCGCAGTGGCCGCGGTTTGCCACAAATCGCTGCGCTGCCACGGTGTGGCCGTCGGGCTGAGCCGCGGGTCCGGGTTGGCAACGCAGCCAGTCAACAGCACAGCCGAGACCATGACGACCAACAGCGGCATTCGCATCTTCATGGGCGCCAGACTAGCGCATGGGCACTAGGCTTGTCAGCATCAAACGCTGGAGGCAAACCGTGAGTTACGACAATCTACTCGACCGATTCCTTTCCTATGTGCGTGTCAACACGCGCTCCGACGCGACGAGCAGCACCACGCCGTCCACCCCGTCACAAGCAGAGTTTGCCCAGAAACTGGGCGACGAGATGCGGCGCATCGGCGTCAAGGACGTCCACTACCTGGAGTCCAATGGCTACGTCATCGGGACAATTCCGGCGACCACCACCAAGGCTTGCCCCAAAATCGGCTTCGTCAGCCACGTCGACACCGCCGATTTCAACGCCGAAGGCATCAGCCCGCAAGTCATCGAGAACTATGACGGGGGAGTCATTCCGTTGGGCACAGGCGGGTTCAGCCTCGACCCGGCGGCCTTCCCAGCCCTGAAGCGGTACATCGGGCAGACGCTGGTGACCACCGATGGCACGACACTGCTCGGCTCGGACGACAAGTCGGGTGTCACCGAGATCATGACGGCTGCGGAGTACCTGCTGGCGCACCCCGAGATCGAACACGGCGAGATCCGCATCGGGTTCGGCCCGGACGAGGAGATCGGCACCGGGGCCGATAAATTCGACGTGGCTGACTTCAACGTCGACTTCGGTTACACCGTCGACGGCGGCCCGCTCGGCGAACTGTCATACGAGACGTTCTCGGCGGCGTCCGCCGACGTGCATGTCCAAGGTCGCAGCGTCCATCCCGGTACAGCCAAGGGCCAGATGGTCAACGCGCTACAAGTGCTGATTGACTTCCATGACGCCCTGCCCAGCCAGGACCGTCCCGAGTTGACGGAGGGACGCGAGGGCTTCTTCCACCTTCATGGCATGAGCGGCACGGTCGAACAGGCCAATGCCAGCTACATCATCCGTGATCACGACGACAGCGCCTTCGCCGCCCGCAAGCAACTGATGACTGACATTGCGGACCGCCTGAACGCATCGCTCGGTGAAGCTCGGATCACAGTTGCATTGCACGACCAGTACTACAACATGGCCAGGGTGATCGAGCAAAACATGGCGCCCATCGAGTTGGCCAAGCGGGCCATGGACAAGGTTGGCATAACCCCCGTCATCGAGCCCGTGCGTGGCGGGACGGACGGGTCAAAAATCTCGTTCATGGGAATCCCGATGCCGAATCTTTTCGCCGGCGGCGAGAACTTCCATGGCCGCTTCGAGTACGTCTCGTTGCAGTCAATGGAAAGCGCCGTCGATCTGATCGTCGAGATCGCGCGCCTGAACGCCTAATGCATGGCGTTCACAGCGAACCAGAAGGTGAAACCCGCTGCTAGCCGCTATGCTTGAAGTCACAACTAGCTCATAAAAGGATCACGCAATGGACCGCTCTAGCCTTCATGCACTCTTGGCGCCGGTTGTTGCGATGCTGCGGCTTGAGATCGATCACATTGAGGTGTTGAAGGTCGGTGGGCGCCAAGTCGTACGCGTGTTCCTAGATGGGGACGGCCCTGAAGGCCATGGTCCCGATCTCGACCAGATTGCGGTCGCCACCAAAGCCATCTCGCACGAGCTGGACGAAGCCGATACCGGCCAGCAGCCTTTCGTCCTTGAGGTGTCAACCAGGGGCGTCGACGCACCCTTGCAAACCCCGGCACATTTCCGCCGTAACATCTCGCGTCTGGTGCGGATCACGTTGAAGTCTGGCGACGCTGAGACGGCCCGAGTCACGGCCGTCACCGATGACGGCGTCGAACTGACACCCGACGATGGTGTGGCCAAAGTGGTGCCATTCGACGCCATTGCCAGCGCCAAGGTGCAAATCGAGTTTCGTGACAAGCCAGGCGCCGGTGACGTCGCCGCCGAGGAGGAATGATGGATATCGATCTGGTCGCGCTGCGCGACATTGAGCGGGATAAGGAAATCCCGCTCAGCTATCTGCTGAGCACTCTGGAGGGGGCGCTTCTCAATGCCTATGAGAAGACGGAGGACGCCAAGCCCGGTGCCCGAGTCGAGATAGACCGCAAGTCGGGTGAGGTGAAGGTGTTGGCGCCCGAACTGGACGAGAACGGCGAGAAGGTGGGTGAGTTCGACGACACGCCAGCCGGTTTCGGACGGGTGGCTGCCGCGACAGCCCGCCAGGTGATCTCGCTGCGTCTGCGTGAGGCCGAGGACGAGCGCCGGTACGGCAAGTTTTCGTCGTCCGAGGGCGATGTCGTGTTGGGGACGGTGCAAGCCGACCGCGACTCGCAGACGGTACGCGTCGATATCGGCGGGTTCGAGGCAATCATGCCGCCAGCCGAGCAGTCCCCAGGTGAGCAATACACCCATGGCAAGCGGCTTCGCGTCTACATTGTCACTGTGCGCCGCGAGATTCGCGGCATTCAGGTGGTGGTGTCGCGCACCCACCCGAACCTGGTGAAGAAGCTGTTTGCCCTTGAGGTACCCGAAATCGAGCAGGGGATCGTCGAGATAGTCGCCATTGCCCGCGAGGCCGGTCACCGCAGCAAGATTGCCGTGACATCAAGCGATTCGGACATCTCGGCCAAAGGCGCTTGCATCGGCCCCATGGGTGCCAGGGTGCGCAACGTCATGCATGAGCTCAACGAGGAGAAGATTGACATCGTCGACTACGCCACCGACCCGGCGAAGTTCATCGCCAACGCACTGTCGCCGTCCAAGGTGACATCCGTGGAGGTGGTCGACCAGTTGGCGAAGGCAGCCCGGGTCAGCGTGCCGGATTACCAGCTCAGTCTGGCGATTGGCCGCGAGGGCCAAAACGCGCGTCTAGCGGCTCGTTTGACTGGTTGGCGGATCGACATTCGGGCCGATACCGAGCCCGCCCAAGAGCTTGCCCCGCAGTCGTGAGCACGCCCGTCCGCACATGCGTCGGCTGCCGTCAACGCGTCGAGTTGACGCCAGTATGCGGCCTGGTGCGGTTTGTCATGGTGGACGGTGCGCTGACCCGCGATGACGGCCGGCGGTTGCCGGGCCGCGGCGCCTGGGTGCACGAGGAATGCCTGGAGTTGGCCGAACGCCGCGGCGCTTTCACTCGTTCCTTGAAGCTGCGGCACCCATGACGCATTGGCGCGTCGCCGATGTTCGGGTGTTTCTTTGTCTAGCTGCTAGAATAGACAAGCTGTCACCAAGACGGCACTATCGCCCTGCCGGGCAGATATCCAACCAAGAAAGTGGGCACATGCTCATGAGCGCTCGATGAGTACCCAGAAATGAGCACACACAGCTAGTCGGCCCGGCTTGCTCGGGCCTGAAGGAGAACAGTGGCCAAGGTCCGAGTGTCTGAGCTCGCAAAAGAGCTCGGAATCGACAGCAAGACGCTTCTCGCCAAGTTGACTGAGATGGGCGAGTACGTCAAGACAGC
>Ga0123357_10002892_pt1 | contig 19343 bp, 19 predicted proteins | sample TergutEmb28metaG_FD_89873 | JGI IMG/M metagenome (GOLD analysis project Ga0123357, IMG submission 89873) | Embiratermes neotenicus P4 segment gut microbial communities from Petit-Saut dam, French Guiana - Emb289 P4 | ecosystem: Host-associated > Arthropoda: Insects > Digestive system > Gut ...
CACACACATACACCCCCACACACACACACACACACACACACACACACACACACTCACACACACACTACACACACACACACACACACTACAACACACACACACACACCACACACACACACTCACACCACAAACATATACACACACTCACACACACACACACACTACAACACACACACACACCACACCACACCACACACACTTTGAATGCATTATCCTGCTGTAATTCTACACAGTTTGGTCTCCTGGGCATTCAGAACTGTCTTCCCCCTCTTGCATGTAGCCTATCAGTACAACAACAGGTTCAATCACTTATCAACACAGTTTACTAAAGTATCACATATATATACACACATATATCCCATCTACTGCACGTCAACCACCAGGATGAATTCACATCATGCAAAAAAAAAAACCCCAACACTTTCAATGAATTCTACTGATTCTATTTAACTGCAGGAGCTTCAATTTCCTTTTCTTCAGAGGATTTCACTTCCTCATTAGTGGATTTCTCTGTAGTTTCTTCAGCAGATTTCTCTTTCATTTCAGTCATAGAGATTGTGTTCTTTTCTTCATTACATGTCTCCTTTTCTTCAGGGGATGTTTTCCTCTTCTTTGATTTTCCTTCATCCTCTCCCTACAACAAATAAGCAACATCTTGACAGCAACTTTGAGCATTACAAAGTCCTTCTATGTACATTATGCAACAATTTACAGCCAATGTACTGCATTTTTAGGCATTCTTTACAAAGCAAAAGAAGCCCTTATGTGCAGCTCATGACTGGTCACAGTTGCCTAATATTAATGACTAAACCACCTGACAGATCCTTCTTAGAATCAGACATAAGAGTCTGCACTGAAGGTTGTTGGGCCTCTGAGACCCACTGACAATGACAGAATAAAGTCCACACTGTTTGAGACCATAAATGCACTACTATGTACAGAATTTTCATAAATATTCAAGATTTCGATATGCTACCCATGTGCACATTTGAGACAAAGCTAAGAAATACAAGCCATCCAAAAGTTCAACTCAAAGTCTCACTGAAAACAAAGGACATCCTAAGTGCCACAACTGGCTCAAGCATGTCAATGTCACACTCAGTTGTATGTTATGCTGTGCAGACAATACTGTGTGCAATTTTTGTACACCGTTTCTAACTCATATCTTGAATTCTTCTGGTGTCAACAGGATGGAGGAACATGGTCCTTAGCTAACATCTGGGAAGAAATAATTCATGGGTGTGATATGAAAACAGTTGAATTAGTGTAACCCACATACCTCTGCTGAAAGGTCATTTTGTCATCACAACAGATTTTGTTTCATACGAAGCTACCACAAAAAATAAGTTTGTGGCCTGGTTTCAAATTTTGTGATTCTGATAAATACAGCGGTACCAAGCAGCCAGAATGTGGAGCAGGCTGTGTCCTAGGCAACAAACTGAAAATTTCTGAGTTGAGCTTACCAACTGGTGTGCATTTATATTGCATCTTATATGTGCTCTTAATGCACAAAGTTAAGATCATAAAGATCGCTTATTACAAATTCTATATCATAAATCGTTAATCAAATGGAGGGGAAATTATACAAGCGATCTCTTGCAGCTTATATAAAGAGTATAAAAGTAATTTTAATGGAATTAAAGTTTTTTGGGAAATGTATACACAACAATCGAATTGTGTACACAGCTATGGAACCGTATACACTGCACTGGAATTGTGTATACTGCACTGGAATTGTGTACACTGCAATGGAACTGTGTACACTGCAATGGAACTGTGTACCCTGCACTGAAATTGTGTACACTGCACTGGAATTGTGTACACTGCAATGGAACTGTGTACACTGCACTGAAATTGTGTACACTGCACTGGAATTGTGTACACTGCACTGGAATTGTGTACACTGCAATGGAACTGTCTAACCTGCACTGGAATTGTGTACCCTGCACTGGAACTGTGTACACTGCAATGGAACTGTGTACACTGCACTTGAACTGTGTAAACTGCAATGAAACTGTGTACACTGTACTAGAATTGTGTACACTGCAATGGAACTGTGTACACTGCACTGGAATTGTGAACAATGCAATACAATTGTGTACAATGCAATGGAATTGTGTAAACTGTAATGGAACTGTGTAAACTGTAATGGAACTGTGTACACTGCACTGGAATTGCTTACACTGAACTGGAATTGTGTACACTCCAATGGAACTGTGTACACTGCACTGGAATTGAGTACACTGCACTGGAACAGTATACACTGCAATGGAAATCTGTACACTGCACTGGAAATGTGTACACTACAAAGGAAATGTGTACACTTCACGGGAACTGTGTACACTGCACTGGAACTGTGTACACTAAAATGGAACAGTGTGCACTGCACTAGAACTGCATACACTATACTGGAACTGCATACACTACACTACTACTGTGCACACTATACTGGAACTGTGTAAAATATGCTGCAACTGTATACACTACAATGGGAACATTGTACACTCCACTTGAACTGTGCACACTATGCTGGAACTGTGTACACTACAATGGAACTGTGTACACTATATTGGAACTGTGCACAATAGAGTGGAACTGTGTACACTACACTGGAACTGTGTACATTACACTGGAACTGTGTAAACTACAATGGAACTATGTACACTAGAGTGGAACTGTGTAAACTATACTGGAACTGTGTACAGTACACTGGAACTGTGTACACTACAATGAAACTGTGTACACAATACTGGAGCTGTGTACACTATACTGGAACTGTATCCACTACACTGGAACAGTAGTGTGTAAATTAAAGTTGAACTGTGTACATTACACTGGATTTGCATACACTACACTGGAACTGAGTGCACTACAATGGAACTGTGCATACTGCAACGGAACTGTGTGCACTACAATGGAACTGTGTACACAATACTGGAACTGTGTACACTGAACTGGAACTGTGTACAATACAATAGAACTGTATACACTACAATGGAAATGTGTACACAATACTGGAGCTATGTACACTATACCGGAAATGTATACACTACACTGGAACAGTAGTGTGTAAATTAAACTGGAACTGTGTACATTACAATGGATTTGTGTACACTACACTGGAACTGAGTACACTACAATGGAACTGTGCATACTGCAATGGAACTGTGTACACTACAGTGGAACTGTGTAAACTATACTGGAACTGTGTATGCTACAATGGAACTGTGTACACAATACTGGAGTTGTGTACACTATTTTGGAACTGTGTACACTACACTGGAACTGTACTGTGTACATTACACTGGAACTGTGTACACTACAATGGAACTGTGCATACTACAATGAACTGTGTACACTACAGTGGAACTGTGTAAACTATACTGGAACTGTGTACACAATACTGGAACTGTGTACACAATACTGGAACTGTGTACACAACACTGGAACTGTGTGCACTACAATGGAGTTGTGTACACTACACTGGAACTCCGTACACCATACTGGAACTGTGTACACTACACTGGAAATGTGTACACTACAGTGGAACTGTGCATAGAACTGTGTACAGGACAATGGAACTGAGTACACTATACTGGAACTGTGTGCACTATAATGGAACTATGTACACTATACTGGAACTGTGTACAGGACAATGGAACTTTGTACACTATACTGGAACTGTGTGCACTATAATGGAACTGTGTACACTACATTGGAACTGTGTACAGGACAATGGAACTTTGTACACTATACTGGAACTGTGTGCACTACAATGGAACTGTGTACACTACATTGGAACTTTGTACACAATACTGGATCTGTGTACACTTCAATGGAACTGTGTATACAATACTAGAACTGTGTGCACTACAATGGAACTGTGTACACAATACTGGAACCGTGTGCACTATACTGGAACCGTGTGCACTAGAATGGAACTGTGTACACTATACTGGAACTGTGTACGCTACAATGGAACTGCGTATAAAATACTGGATCTGTGTAAAGTACAATGGAACTGTATACGCTACAATGGAACTGTGTATACAATACTGGAACTGTGTGCACTACAATGGAACTGTGTACACTATACTGGAACTGTGTACAATATACTGGAACTGTGTACACTACAATGGAACTGTGTACACAATACTGGATCTGTGTACACTACAATGGAACTGTGTACACTATACTGGAACTGTGTGCACTACAATGGATCTGTGTACACTATACTGGAACTGTGTGCACTACAATGGAACTGTGTACACTATACTGGAACTGTGTGCACTACAATGGATCTGTGTATACTATACTGGAACCGTGTGCACTACAATGGAACTGTGTACACTATACTGGAACTGTGTACGCTACAATGGAACTGCGTATACAATACTGGATCTGTGTAAACTACAATGGAACTGTGTATACAATATTGGAACTGTGTGCACTACAATGGAACTGTGTACACTATACTGGAACTATGTACACTACAATGGAGCTGTGTACACTATACTGGATCTGTGTACACTACAATGGAACTGTGTAAACTATATTGGAACTGTGTACACTACAATGGAACTGTGTACACTATACTGGAACTGTGTACACTACAATGGAACTGTGTACACAATACTGGATCTGTGTACACTACAATGGAACTGTGTATACAATACTGGAACTGTGTGCACTACAATGGAACTGTGTACACTATACTGGAACTGTGTACACTACAATGGAACTGTGTACACTATAGTGGAACTGTGTGCACTACAATGGAACCGTGTACACTAAAATGGAACTATGTACACTACACTGGAACTGTGCACACTACTATGGAACTGTGTATACTACACTGGAACTGTGTACACAATACTGGAACTGTGTCAACTATACTAGAAGTGTATATCTTTTATCACAGAATGGAGATAATCATCAATCGTGCAATAGCAAGAATTGAAATAGGCCATACTGCACCTGCTCCATGGCATTTATTTAATCACACTTACATCTCTTCTTCCTCATACATACATACATATGTACATACATACATACACTCATATATATATATATATATATATATATATATATATACATACATACATACACACATACACACACACACAGAAAGTCAAATTGTCTGTCCTTCAAACAGCCTGCATACCACAAAACCAATAATGACAGTGGACTAGCATACATACAGAAGTTCTGACATTTCATGTTCACTCAGCAGCCTGCTGTAGATTCAATTTGGCTGTGATGCGATGCACTGTCAGTGTGTTAGTGGTGCCTGATGTTTCATAGGATCAGAGCACCTTTATCTTCAAGTATCAGACAGCCATGACTGTCCACCCAACAGCATCTCATCATATGCCAGTGGGTCTTGAATCCTCTGCCCAACAGCTGTTCATTTTCAGAAGGAGAAGTAAGGAGTTAACATCGTTAGGACATGCACGGGTTCAAGCCCAAGGCAAAATATTACTCAGATCCAGTGACACTACTAGGATATAAACACCAACCAGCACAACCAACACAGCTACAGCACCACTGCTAAGATACAGGGGCACAGCAAACTGCTTAGTGCAGAATACTCTGCAAGAGTAAGCTAGCGGTTTATAGCTCCAAAGACAAGGAAACCTAACATGTCATTCTCTGCAGATGTAGTGTGAGGTTTTCACAGGGTAAGATGTCACATTGTAGTAGTCTTCTGGTGATGTCACTGTGTTGTGGACAGGAGATAGCAGCCGACAAGGGGTGGTCCTCCAGCTTAGGACTTGGGTGATGAGCTACCAAACTACTCACAATAAGAAATTCATGTCATGAAATTTTACACCAGGCCTTAGAAGACCAAAATGTAGATGGGAGGATAATATTAAACTTGCAGAAATAGAAGGTTCTGGAACAGTATGGATCAAGATAGGGAAAAAAGGTGGCCCCCAGTGCAAACATCTGGTGACAGCCACAGGGATCTATGGAATGTATATATGTATGCACATATGTATGTATATATATATATATGTGTGTGTGTGTGTGTAGGTATGTATGTATGTATGTACATGAATACTCTGGTTCCATAAAATGCAGGTAATTTCTTAACTGGCTGAGGAACTACCAGCTTTTCAAGAGCAACTTGCTGACTGAAGTGAGTGATTAGGCCAGTTAGTTGTCGCAAAGTATCAGAAACAGCAAACGGACGACATGCACAGTACTACTCATACCTGGTGTCATGACAGTCAGTTCACTGGCAACTCAGTAAAAGACTAACCACTCAAACAAGACTTCATGCAACATTCTTCATACCTGACTGCATGCTGCCCCAATTCCACGTTTCTTACTCTCTAGGGTAGAAGCTGCATCCTGCAGTACAAAACAACAAATATTTACTTTCAAACTCTGTGTGTACTTGCAACTATAGGTGAATCTGCAGTGCATGAGCAGATGAAGTGTCTGGTCTGTGCCTCATGTATCATCACCATCCCTGTCAATATCAGAACATGCAGCAGCCACAACTTTTAAAAAAATAAATAACGCTCACACTTAACAATTAAAGCACACTCTTGTCATGTTTCAGAACTGAGTGACAAGGTTTCCAATCACATCCAAGAACTCCTCATATCCCACAATACTTGCACATAATTATAACAGGTGTAGCTACTGGCAAGCACACAACGTACATTCCAGACAATATTTGGGTGTTTCACATTGGGTACAAAGCAGGAACAGAACAGCTACATTTTTATATACATTAAATTCACTAGATGTGCAAGATATGAGGTTCTTGCAGCAAGCTGCTGAAGATTCAGTCATCAGGAACATGACAGTGTGTGTTGGGCAAGTGGTTCCTGATGTTAGCAAGAATCATGTTGCCTTCATCTTCAGGGTCTAAGTGTGTGGTGGGTGTGGCTACCCAGATGTCAGAGGGTGTATCCAATCCAAACCTACCACCCAGTACACTGAGGTCCCTCACTCCCACTACTACCCCTAATGGATTCCCACCCCCACCACCTGTTACCCACATCCCCACACACTACCTATATATTGTGTCCTACATGAGACTTGATGGACTGATCAGTCATGAAGATGAAGGCAGTCCAGTCCAGTCCAGTCCATAGCCTTTCAAACATCAGCACTACACAACATCACACCCCAGAAGACTAGCACCGCCATTTTAACATCATTTGTAGTGCATTTTCCATTAATACATTGTTGTATTGTGGACGTACAGGCACTTGTGATTTTTGTCTTCTCACATTGTTACAAGTCACTTAATGAACTGACTGTAGCTCACACTAGCATGTTAAATCATATACTGAATAACTTAGCATATTTTCAGCAGACATACTGTCAGTTACTGTATGACACAGACAGCACCTTTTCAGCAGACTTCCTGTACAACAGTTGCAGCATGTTTTCAGCAACAACACTCTGTCAGGTGTTGTATGTCAGACACAACAACATTCCGTCGGGTGCTGTAAGTCAGACACAACAACATTCTGTCAGGTGCTGTATGTCAGACACAACAACACTCTGTCAAGTGCTGTATGTCAGACACAACATTCTGTCAGGTTCTATATGTCAGACACAACAACATTCCATCAAGTGCTGTATGTCAGACACAACAACATTCTGTCAAGTGCTATATATCAGACACAACAACATTCTGTCAGGTGCTGTATGTCAGACACAACAACACTCTGTCAAGTGCTGTATGTCAGACACAACATTCTGTCAGGTTCTATATGTCAGACACAACAACACTCTGTCAAGTGCTGTATGTCAGACACAACAACACTCTGTCAAGTGCTGTATGTCAGACACAACAACATTCTGTCAGGTGCTGTATGTCAGACACAACAACATTCCATCAGGTGCTGTATGTCAGACACAACAACAAACATTTATGACAGTAACAACTTGTCTCTACAAACTTAACCAGAACAACTTACCTTCAGGCTGAAACTTGAACGCAGGACCTGCCAAGTACAAAGCAGCAGTAAGGACCTGACATTAACCATGAGGGCACATCGCTGTTTATTCGCACAGATGCTCATATTTGTGCGAGCAACATACACGCTCATCAGAAATACCTCTGACGAATTTGTTTCAATCCAAATTTCCTGTTATCTTTCTATATGAGTTCACTAAATTTGCGCCCGATATCACTAGCATACAGTAACTACCAGCAGATTGTGCCAGGTACACCAGATGACAGTTCATTATGGCACTTGTTCACATAATGAGCTGCCTGTACAGTTTCTGCATCATGCAGCATCTGAATGTTCCAGTGATTTAGAGCAACACACTGCCTCCACCTTCAAGGTGATTGAACTAGCTGAAGTGAATGCTGAAGGGATATGGGGGGAAAAATAGGTCAGTCACATAGTGTGGTTTCACTAAATTAGGCCATTGAAGTCACCAATATGCATCAAAATGTAATTTCTCAAGAAGTTAAGGTATACTTTTAAAATACCAAAATTATTCAAAAACTGCCGGAACATTTTTAAAGGCCAAACATGTGGCACGGACGACCAGCCAACTACACCCTACATCCTGTGTCCCTGTTCCTCCTACACAGTTTGTGCAATGAATGCAGTTGTGTTCATTGCTTACATCTCTTTCAGCTGTATCTGCCTTTTCTTGATCTTTTTTGCCTGCTTCTGCCTCCACCTCCAATTTCTCACCCTCTGGGGCTACGGCCGTCTGCTCTCCCTCTTCCAGCCACTCATCATCAGACTCATCAGGCACGTCACTGGACCATTCTGCTTCACATTTAAGACATCACACATCTCACTTTAACAGTCACAAACAAATCACATGTTGCAGTCAAACTGTTAAAATTCCTTCTGATCTCAAACATCAGAGACCAGAGAGTCTGACACATTCTCCATGGTCTTCCTCAGCCTCTTCTCACCTCACTAGCACACAGATTTAAAAACAGTTAGTTGCTTCTATGTTGAAGAGCAATAGATGCTGATAACACTAATACTGTCATGAACACTGCAACAAAACTTCAATGTGCAATGTGCAATCTCTGTTTGTCTCAAAGAACTTACAAAATGAAAGAACAAAAATATAAAAAACCTCAAAAAGTGTAAAAAAACATGAGAGTTTATTTTTAACAAATAACACTTTTGGGGAGCACAAAACAAAACACAATGAGTGACTGAGGTAGTCTCTTTCCATAAGCATGAAAGCAATCAACCATATTTACTGAGACAAAGCAAATCACCAACCATGTGGTGTCACCAAAACATCCCAGAAAGGTCAGAACAATGGCTTTAAAATTGCTGATCATAAAATTTTGAAATCTCAAACAATGAAGTTAACAAATATTGACATTTGATTGTATCTGGGTGACAAACCAATTTACTAGTCTCATTTTCATGTCACTAACTGAGCAGAAGCAGACTTCAGTGTCAAATTACCATATGTATGATTTCCAATCACATGCACAGGACCTGATCCTTTTACCAGTGAGAATGTGACTGGCTGGTCAGAGAAGCTGATGTCCACACTCACGTGTTCAAGGGTGCCTGGTCGTAGGATTGCAACAGGTTGCACATTTTTTCCAAATTTGCTAGTCACATCCACCTGTACAACCTGTTCCTCAGATTCCTTAACCCCTTCTCCCAGGAAAATCTGAAAATAAGCCACAGCTGATTCTGAATGCCATACAAAATGCTGTAACCACACAAAACAATACCGCCTTTATCAATTCTGCTGCCTCCACGGTACTTCCGTGGAACAGTTTAGTAGGTATTTACAAATACTCTAGCAGGCACTGCCTCTATCTTCTGAGTAGAAGACGGGCCGTGCAGACCACACCAGACATTGGTATGCATCTGATAAATCACAAAGCTCCACATCCCAGAAGACAGTATTTTCATAGTCTTCAGAACAGAAACCACAAGGTTATCTCAGTGGTGGTACCAAGATTCAGTCCTCTGGGGTGTGGCACTGTGGAAGCAGCTCCCACATTTCAAAGGACTGTAGTACTGTCATCATCAAGGGTTGATCAGCCAAAGAATAGCCACAATGAAGAAACTGTGTGTTGTGTAGGTATGGTCAATGCTGGTGGCAGACAGCCAGTAACAATGGTAGTGACAGGGGCCTTGGTAGGATCAGAGTGAAGGTCACATGTAAATTCAGCATTGTTGCAATCAGGTTTGTGTTCTCCAAACTGCACCTCACAACAGTTTTGTAGTTTTCATCCCAGAAGGATTTAATGGCCTACAGATAAGATGCGGAGGTTTGTGTGTTTGAGACAATCCTGAACCAGTACTGACACTTTCCATTCCACCCAACACAAGCACCACAAGTGCTGTGCTATCACTATATTTGAGGCCTGTGTTAAACTGCAGGTACATGTGCTGCTCAGTGTCACACTGCAGGGGACCCCACTTCAAAATGGCCTCTTCCAGTGTTATTACAGTAAGAAGAAATGGCAATTTGAATTCACCAGTACAACTTTAACCCATCACATTTTCTAATGTCTGCTGTTTTTGCTCATCTCCTGCTGTAGAATTAGCAGAAATCTAAGTAGCACACCCAACCATCTAACCATACTTTCAAAGTGTAATCACTTCCCTTACCACACCAAATTAGCTTGGAAAGAAATTATATTGAAATTTATCCCCTCTCCAGGGTATCCACACTGGCTGTAGGTACCAGAGGCTCTTTTAACAGGTAAAATGGTTGATGTGTTAAGGTGACCATAACCATAACCTCCACGTCTTCATGGCACTGCCTTTAATTTAACACAGGGGATGGCTTTACTTGTTCACTTAATTATTCAGGTTGTTCTTCTCCTTCACCTGCAGACAATTCCACTCTGCGTGGGTCTCTCCAACCTCCTCTACGTTCCTTTCCCTACAGCTGCATATCCTTCCCATCCTCCTGCTCCCACCTTCAGCTCAGTCTTCTTCCTTTTCGGTTCACATTTAGAACAAACCTTATGATCCCGCTCTCACACTTAACACTTCCTACCCAACTTATTCTGCTATTCATTAATTTATCTTCCCATCTCCAAATTCTCCCAAATTTTCCAATTCTCATTCTGTCTTGCATGTTCCTTCTCAACACAATTACCTCACAAACACTCAGCACAGTTCTGTTTCTCAGTCCACTAATTATTAACCCATTCATATCCATTCCTTAAGAGAAGTCTTGTATTGACCTATGGAGTTAATAAAACTGAAACAAAATCATTGCAATTACTCATATTTACTGTGTACAGGCTTACAGTGACATCATCATCATCATCATCCCTGCACAGGATAATAATGCACACCTGTCATTTGCATGCAGTGTTATATCAGATATGTCTCGGGCCATGCTTCGTTGTTATCAGCACGGACTGAGGCATGTTGGATATAACACTGCACACAGATGGTGGAGGGTTACAATAGTGTACAGAGATAGTGCTGTATTAATCACTCATTATCTGTCCACAAAAATTACTTTCCAAAGAACAAGTAGAAGAAACATACAAACCTGTTTGACGGTCAAGTACTGCACTTTTTCTAGACAATCCCGGTCGCGGTCATCCTGCCACGTAGCTGTTTGCTGTGTCGCAGACAGGATAGCTCCTAAACGTTCAACAGTTTATACTATAACAGACACCTTCACACAAATGCAAACTTACTGTGGTGTGAAATGTGTGGTGCAGGATGGTTCAAAGCTTATTCAACATTCCTTATAAGCAAAGAACCAACACTTACATCATTATGTATGTTGCAAACAGTTACAAACAGGAGCAGAAAACAGCAAAAATAAATGGCAGTGAAGGTATGCTCCAGTAGGTACTGCAGTGACCACCTTCATTAAGAAAACTGAACAGAGTGCCTCTTGATGGCAGCAGCAGCAGCAGCAGCAGCAGCAGCAGCAGCATCATACAGTGCAGTCACAATGTTCACAATGAATGAGCACCAGTAACATCTGTCACAAACTTTAGGAGCAATTTTGAATGTTCCAATAATTATACAATACCGGTAATAAGCGTACAAAATTACTATAAAAATCATGAAACACTGATTGCAAAAAAATTTTGACAGCAGAAAATTCATGAAATGATCAAAAAAGAGTCTCATTCTATGACTAACCACAGCAGTCAGGTTAATTAAGTGACAGACACACAACGGGACTGGGCTGAGAGTAATCTGCACAATAGCTGGAGTGTGGGGGAAGCTGACTGCCGGTCGTGTCGCCTCATCCTGATTTGTCACCACCCTTGATGGAAAGCCACAACATTAACATTAAGGTCAAAATCCCAACACTGAGTTTCAGGAGCTTCAACACTCTGCACTATGTGACAAGCATAAATAAGCAAATCTGTGGCCACAGTTAACCTTTAGGCACCATGCATCCTATATATAGGACAGATGTGCCACTACTCCCCAGAGTATGCTTTTCATATATTTAGTCAACAAATAAATTTAATTATTTTTTTAGACTTTCTCTCACCATCTTCATTTATTCCTCCACAAAATGTCGTGTATTTCCTAATGTTATCCTTCTTGGTTCATAAAATATTCACATTTTACATAAATGGTGTGATAAACTGTAAATGTCCAGGTCCAGGGCCAAAGGGTTAAAGCAGTCTTAATTCTCAGTACATATGGCAGAAAAATGAAACTGTGTGGCAATTTTAATAATTTAATAAAGGTCTGCCATCTCAAATATTTAAAACATCTGTACAATGACTCAGACACTGCTAGAAGGTCAGAGACAAACAGAGAACCAGACAAACTACGGAACATTATTTAACAGCTGCAGACATTTGTAACCTAAATGAACTTCATGTCACATAACTTTCATGGTTGCTCTTGCACTGTCTCCCTAGACTCTCAGAGACACAGACAGTCACAAAGTATGATCCACAGAACTGCTACAAACACTACAAATGCAATGCTTCTTGAAGCCACGAACAAGCGTGTGGATTTCAGATTTCCGTGACATGGAGAAGAGGTGGGTGTGTGCAACAAGGTTCAAATGAATGTCCAATACTGTCACACTAAAACATGGACCAATAGTTGGACCAACAGAGCAACAAACAATGGCACCACTTAAATCCATCACTTTTAACCAAATATTATTGCAGTGATGAAGGATGATGAGTTGGATGGACAAGTAGCATGGACAGGAGAGATGAGTAACAGGCACAAAATGTCAGTCAGCAAGTGTTAAGGGAACAGATCACATGTTTGAGAAAAGCAGGGTGTGAAGGGGTAGACTGCACACAGAGGTAGACTGCACACAGAAGTAGACTGCACACAGTGGTAGACTGCACACAGAGGTAGACTGCACACAGTGGTAGACTGCACACAGTCACAGGCCAGTTGTGGAAGGTTCTGTACAGTGGACAATAAAATTTCAGTCCTATACGACTAGCCAACTTAGGGCTAGCTGTGTTCAGTCACTAAATTACTAGGAGCAAGGGCTTAAGGAAGAGTAAGATATGCAGAGAACATAACAAGCATTGGGCGTTGATGTTCTAACACAGTGTAGTTGTAGTCTTCTGAAATGTGATGCTGTGCTGTTGGGTGAATGAATTCTTCAGGAAGCACTCAGTTCCTGAAAAGGAAAGCATATGATCCTCACAACATCAGCAACCGCTCACCCAGTGTCACAGCATCACATCCCAGACACCACAACCCTCAACGTGCATGTTGTGTCAACCAAACTGCTCCTAACAAATTAACGAAATGCACAGAACATTTTTAAACACATACAAACTGTATGAACAAAATACAGAACTATATCTGGTACATGCCGGTACGTCAAAGATAAATGTAAAGTTGTGCCTGCATATAATTCAACACAACGCCTTAAAGGTATACGTGAGAGTGGTGGTATGACTTTGTGCATTGGAAGGAACTGGTAAAGGTCAGTGTACTGACCATGGTATGAGCTGAACAACCTGAGAATCACGGTTCAATTCTTCTCTTCACGTCCACAAAAGGTCTGGGCCCACATAACTCTGTCCCACAGTGGTACAGCAGTTCACGTACTGCTGAGGTTAGAAATGAGTGCAGCCAAACCTCCACACTGCCACATGTCCTCATGGCATTCACAGGGACTTGAATGTTACACCTTTACTAGATGGAGGTGCGCTGTCAGCTTCACACCCTGGTACCTACTGGACAGAATGCTGCGTGGGTCCCTGGTCCCAGGGCCAGCAGATGCTTCAGAGAAGAAAAAGTTTTTTCTCCCTGCCAACAACAGAACCCTGATTCCTTCAGATGTCCAGCCCATTGCCAACTCACTGTAGTGGCTCAAAGTGCAAGGGTCTGTGCAGTAAACAAGATGGTCTGTGCAGTAAACAAGAAGGTCTGTGCAGTAAACAAGAAGGTCTGTGCAGTAAACAAGGTCTGTGCAATAAACAAGATGGTCTGTGCAGTAAACAAGATGGTCTGTGCAGTAAACAAGATGGTCCACACAGTTCAAAAGGTGAGGAACACTGCATAAAGGACTGTTTGACTGCAGGTCATCAGAATGCTTGTTTCAGTTTCAACAGACATTGTTGGCCTGAACTGCAGGCAATGTGTACATAAAAGGAACACGCAGGACACTAGCATCATTAAAGGTGTATGCTAATCATGACTGAAATGCAAAACAACAGCTATGCATCTATTTCCAACAGCATCACTACAGTGAAGTCACTCAGGGCTCAATGAACCCATTCATATCAGGATATCTGGGCACAAGTCTGTTTTCATTTAATGACACTCTCAGCAGTTCATGCTGTGCAGCTTCACATGATAGCAGCATCAGTGCATGGTGAATTGTGAAAGACACAAGACAGAAGCTTGCACAGCCGAACCAAAATACTGTCCGTGTACAAGACCCGGACGTTCTGACAGCAGTTACTGAACATTTGACTTATGCAGGATGTGTCACTATGTTCTTATGCAACTGCTTTACATGTTGCTAACAGAGTGCCTTAATCTAAGGGGTAAAGCGGTCAAAGAAGATTAACTGTTTCTTGGACTGCTTGACCCTGAACTACAACATCAGCAACTATTCAACCAACAGCACCATGACACATCCTCCATGATTCAACAAACGGCACGGTGTCACATGAGGCAAATTCCCAACTGACGCCAGCGCCATATCACAGATAATTACTCAACCAATGGCACAGTGCCACATCCCAAATAATAATTCCAGCAATGGTACAGCACAGTGCCACATCCCAAACTTCTGTCTTCTGGAACAACTGAGGTAAAGTCACAACAGCAGTACAGGACCCAGACTGTAAGCTGCCACCTCTCACACACAAGAAGCAAGAGTGCTAGCCAATCAGTGACAGCATTAAGTGCTCTAGATGTCTGAGGTTGACAACTGATATCAGACAAATGTCAACTGCAGTCAAATATCTTACATCATTGGAAAAATATGTTTGGTTGTACTACAATAGTTAATTACATTTCTTCAACATTATTTTCCAGTACACACTGATCGTCATGTCTGCCTGCACTACAGCACAAGCACTTGGCATCACAAGTTGTGCCCATATTTTGCAAGTCACTGGCACAACAAAAACACATCAACACCTTGGAAAAAAAATATGTATGCATCACATTGTGCACATTATTCACAAGCACACACTGCAGACACATATAACATTTTATGAATATATAAACCAATATATATGTATGTTGCTGCATGTTGCAGTACACCCATACCATTCTGATGTCAGCCTGCAGGTTATCTTCCAGCCATGCATTAAAACAGAAAATTGTATATGAATTAAACAAACACATGTACAAATATGTATGAAAATTTCAACATCTGACTACATGTACCCTCACACAGTGTTCTATCCACTTTAATGACCTGCTACAAAACAGTCTACAAGTTCACCTGATGACGGTGTGGCTGCACTGAAATCCGCGGTAATGCACGCACGTATACACATTCTAATGCATGTGTTCAAGAAAGTCTACAGCTGCAATAAGCTGTTCTGTACACAACTTGACATAACAGTCAGCACTTACATCCTTACATAACAAACACACAGTTACCAACATCTCACTCCTCACAGTCTTTGCTCTCTGCAAAAGAACTGCAGATAAAGAACAGTTTACACTCACTTCTAACCACTTAGTCCACAAGCTGTGTGAACCTAACTGGACTGTCGTCATGTCATCAGAGGCAGTCAATTAACATTACACTTACCAAATGCTGTCACAGTGCCAACTCCCCACAACTGTAAATGCCCAGTTCACTGCATATAAAGATGATACCATTGTCAACTGCAGTATGATGATACTTCACCATCTTTTTCTCTGATTCTAAATTCCTTCCAGCAGTGTTCTGAACCCCTTTTCACACACACACACACACACACAGTATCACTTGGATTCAGAGAAAGTGCATGTCCATTTACAATGTAACACAGTTCTTATTTCATAGTACATCACCAACTACATTTAATACAAGGCCTTTTTAATTTCAAACAAAACTTATTTATTCCCTGCACAGAAAAAAGTAGAAGAGAAAGAAGTTTACCAAGACATTTTTGAGCCTTGTGAATTGTTTGAAAATGTATTAAATATATATCATCTAACAGTCCCACCCACCCTTTCCTGTGAGTATTCACACCACCTGCCTTGCAGTAAACAATTTAAGAACATCACTCAATAACTTGTAAAAGGAACATATCTACAATACAGTCACCAGTTGTGTGTGTGTGTATATATATATCGCTTACTTCAAATGTTACCTGCACTTGCTAGACATAACATAAACCAGTCTACCCTGCCTAATAATCCTGTTGCTAAAATCTTGTTACTGTAATTTACAGGCAAAACACCTTACACAAACCATATTAACCTCCCTAACTGAACTGGTCACCATATTGTGCACATATACCAATGAATGCACAGCCAATGTGACAGAAACGTCTAATGAACAAAATAGCCATAAATTATTCAAAAGACCAGGTAGTTTTTATGCAGCAAGTTGATCTCCAGGAATTCATTACACAGATATTTAATATCGTAAAGCCTGTTGCTAATTCATTAACAATTTTCAACACATTTAACCTCTAAGGAATCAAATTTTGTATTTACATGTATCACTAATACCAAACAGGCCCCTCAAACGTTCACTGCATTCTCAAAAAGATCAAGTAGTCGTTTTATACCCTTGATTTGCTCTGCTAATTTGTATATAGGTTTCATCAATTTGCTTAGTTCCTCACACTTAGCCATTAGCTGATACATGGCCTTTATGTTGGAATCCACAGCATCACAAGTCTTACACACTGCATCACGATACACTTCGAGGCATTCCACTGTCAGAGCTGACACGCTTCGAAGAATACCAGCCAGGTTTTCTGTCAATGTATCTACAGAAGTAGCAACCCTACGAACCTCTGTCTCCAAATCATTTAAAACATTCGGATCAATGACGGGTAACTGCGGCATCAGTGCTTGCCTGTATAAGCACGGTGTTGAAATCCGAGATCCTGGAAATGGGGGTGTATCTCCTTTTTTTGTAACAGGACTGGACAGCTTGATTTTTGTTTCCAAGTCTTCTGCCACAAAAAGAACCATGTCACCTTCCTTCGTTACTGTACCTTCCAGACACAGATCATCCATTGGTTGGCGAGATGAATTACTGTCAATATTGCTGGTGGTGTACTGGCTGGATCTCCTAAGGTCTAATTTGTCCGGTCTTTTACTATCGCCATCTTGACCGGGTGCTTGAAACCTCGGGCTCTTCTCAATAGCACCTTTCTTACCGGCTAAATCCAAGTCCGATGAGCCAGGTGACGCTGCTGAAGAACGGTTTTCAGAAATGGAAACATCTGGTGGGGAATTCTGCGAATCGAAAGATATTTCTGAATACGAAGCCGTCATTTCATTAAGTCTCTCATCGTACATATCAATAGTTGACACGCACTCATTACGAGGCGATAAATGTTCCAACTTATTTGATAATTCTGTTGCAAATTCTGGATTAAAAGTTTCAAACTCATTTTCAAATTGCGCACCGTTCTCCTCTTTATTCTTCGCGATGTCCATATCCGCCATACTGCACGAGAAGGTAAATCAGCTGTTGGCCCTTCGACTCTGATAGTCGATCCTAGTTTGTAACTCTCCCGTTGAAAGTGGCACTGAAATTAGCACCACTGTACCCGTCGGGGCGGAACTGGAAATGCACGGGGTGGAGTGTTCGTATCTGTGCCTTTATCGACAGTGAATATTTTCGTACTTATTGTCACACTTTCCAAAAACATACAATATATTTAAGGTTCTCACAGCAGCGATTTTGAATTCCATGGACTGCTTTACCTTGATGATAAATGCGAAAGGATCCTTCGGAAAATCTGTAACTAGCACTCAACACGACGTAATACTCCAAATACTTAATATCACATCAAACCCACTTACCACATATGGCGGACCGCGCCTTTGAAACCCCTACTCCAATGCAACCCCTTGGTACATAATTGTTTTACGAGGTTTAGACTACAATAGACGCAGTTAAATTTCTGCTGCTTTCAATTTGCGCGCTAGTATTCGATATACGAGCCCCAACACTGAGTGATTTACTTTTTAGTGTGTACCAAATGTACGTTTTACGTGACATTCATATTTGTAGCAAGGACGGTGCCCAAATTCTATGTATTTTTAATAAAACTTTAATAATATAATGATGCATAAGTAAAGTAATTGCCATCGGTGTATTGTTTAACACTTATGTAACATCTAAAGCAGGCATCTCAAAAGGCCATCCCCAGCGCAGCAAAATGCGGACTCCAAACTTCTAGGGGTAATATAGAAACGTTAATATAAAATACTATCGTTTGGACAGGCGATTTTCTCTCGGCTCAGAAGACAGTCTCGCCGCAATCCCAGATGACCGTTCAGAGAACAGCAATAAGGTAATTTGTGGTCCTTACAAAGGCCTAGCTGAAGGACAAACTATCGTATCCAACTTTCCAGGCGCTGTCACGTACTGCCGCCAGTCTCTGGTGCTATACCTGATACAATTGGCCGTGGTGGAGGGCTGTGGTTAGAAAACCGTTACGTTTGGGGTGCGGCCCTTCGACTTTGCCCTGTACAAAAATTGATTTTTAAGCACCTGATGGGAGGTAAATAACTGTTTAGAGTAAAGTTTTTGACTCTTGAATTAATTAAAATTTTCAGCACGGGACGTATTAGGCATAGGTGCAACTTGGTTAATTATTTTTTTTAAGCTCGTGGTTCTGTGCATCGTAATTCAATGTGAATAAAAATCCAACAGATGCAACAGTATGCAGATATTTATTTACTGCAAAACTACTCTACATGTTTTGGGTGTCACAGCACCCATCATCAGGAGTATTAAAA
>Ga0123357_10002893_pt1 | contig 19342 bp, 8 predicted proteins | sample TergutEmb28metaG_FD_89873 | JGI IMG/M metagenome (GOLD analysis project Ga0123357, IMG submission 89873) | Embiratermes neotenicus P4 segment gut microbial communities from Petit-Saut dam, French Guiana - Emb289 P4 | ecosystem: Host-associated > Arthropoda: Insects > Digestive system > Gut ...
AGAATCTTGTCAGCTTCTTTTTTAATCACATTTCTGTCTCCTGAGATTGCAACGTCTATTAACATACATATTATTATTATTAATGTATATTATTAATTAACGCACAGTATAATTGCTGTGTTTCTAATAAAGGTCTCCTCTAGAAATGCGATAAGCAACAAAATGTGGCAGTAACTGGGCCGCTACTGCTTCCTGTTTCAAAAGAAGACTGTAAAACGTTCTGTCCAATGTCAAGTATTTACCCAGGCACCGCCAGTCCGGCGCTCCAGTAATGAATATCCAGTCAACACTTCGCACCGCTCCGATTTGTGTAAAAATGTTTCACTGCAGTGGCATTTGGTAGCAACGGTAATGCATATACAGTCTGCACACAGTAGGTATGTGCTATATATATGTATATATTACGCTCAAAGATCGAAAAAGCCCATTGAGCGGAAAAAACGACCATAGCGCTTTGTGGCATCAGAGAAACGGCTACAACGCGAAATTGCGTGTTGTGGCTGTTTTTAAACAACCACAACGCGTTGCGACATGACAGAAACAGCCACAACGCGAAATGTCTTTTAGGTGAACTGTTTATAAGTTTAGTAATTTATTGATAAAAATACACGTAACGTAGGCCTAATGAAGAAAAATGGCGAAGCTCATTTATTTTTGCGGGAGCTGTTAGAATGACAATTAGAATTACACTTCATATTTTTCGAAAGACATTTGCACTTTTTATCGGTGCAGTACCTCTTACAATGGCAGCTTACAAATCCCTGCTTACTTCCAGACGTTATCATTGAGGCAGACCGAAGAGATAGTGAACATCATGTGCCTCGATGAAGTTGTTGACAGCAGCTGTGAATTCACTGCTAGCATATAGCCGCTCAAGTAGGCTTTCTTTCGTGCCCAACAGATAAAGCCCAGAAGAGCTGACATCAACGACGACTGTTAGGACATTTCTGGGGGCTATACGACCTCGATCAAGGTCAGGCACCCTGACCACAACGTTTGTCCCATTATCAACCGCTGGTTGGAGAGAGAAACCATATTTTGAGCTTGTTGTTCCTGACCAGATTTTGCACTTTCTCGCACAATGTTGATTCGATTCTTCCTTACACACAGGTTGCAAGCGACTTTCAGTCCGAAACCCTCACTGTCTTGACTGACACCTTGTGGTATTTTCATGAAGTCCGAACTCGTTGTGGTCATTTCCTTTAACAGCCACGACATCATGGCACATCTTCACATGCCACAACGCGTCGAGGTTGTTTAAAAACAGCCACAACACTAAATTTCGCGTTGTGGCTGTTTCTCTAATGCCACAACGCGTTGTGGTCGTTTTTTCCGCTCAATGAGTGTTTTCGATCTTTGATCTTAACATACACGTATATACAGACGTAATGAATGTTACAAATTTGAGTTTTTTCTGTAACACTAAATAATGTTTAAAAACCTTTCATGTAACGGAAACGAACGGTCACTCACCGTCGCCGGGCCAGCAAATACCGATCAGTTCAATATACCTTAGGTGTATCGAACCCCGGCGGTGACGTGACAGTTCGCTGTACTTAAAGGAATGTTTAACGTGCAACTTGCCCCTACAAAACTGAGTGATTACAGATATTTCAGCTCTCACTCGAAGCTTGAATGTTCACCGGCCGTTACGTATCTTCAACGTTAAATTGTGAAAACAGTACATTGTTAAAAAGTGACTGTAATACAAGGTGGTTCAAATATGACCGGGACTGTTTGTGTGTATATCTGGCGACATCAGTCCCTGTCATATTTGAACCACCTTGTACATTGGCAATGCTGTACTGTCTGCTGATAATTAAAGGTAAGTCGTGCTGACTGAGTTTAACATTTGCAAATTACTTAACTGGTTCTGAAGTTAGTCAAGAAATTCCCCGCACTTGCAAATTACAAAATTAAATTTATCCGAGTAGAGCGAGACTTTTGGAACTGATATGGTAACTTTAATAGAAATTCTAAATTCGAGTATTTGACTTCAAATTACAAAAGGGGCAAGATAGTAATTTTATTTTTATGATAGTGTAACCACAATTAGAACATTACTTACACTTGTAGTGCAATACTAGTTAGAATAGAATAAAAGTTTATTTTTTTTATTTGTGGTTGACTTATTGTGGAATCGGTTAAGTGAATGTTTTATTTTGTCCCGTGATCCTAACTACTAAACCTTGTTCATGTCAGAAATCTTCTGACCGGTGGCAGACTCTACCGACGTGCTTAATATTATAACCAGTGCTAATACGCTCGCTACCTGCACCCCAGTGCCACGTGGAAAGAAGTTAGTAAAATCTAGCCAATTCAACTAGGGCACTAGGAACAGTGACACCGGTAGGACGAACAGCATCCCGGGGGGCACAGTACAGACGTTGTTCACAATATAGAGACGTTGGTCGGCCAAAAGAAACAAAATGACGGACAGCAGTGAACGCCACTTGCCACAGATTCGCCAGCACTGATATAGATGGATAAGTTGACAGGAAACTGGAGAAGACTGCGTAGTGAGGAGCTTCATGATTCGTACTCCTCAGCAAATATTATTCGAATGATCGAATCAAGGAGAAAGAGATGGGCGGGCATGTAGCACGTATGGGTGAGAAGAGCTTTTGGTGGGGATAAATACGGCTTGGAAGGCCAAGGCATGATGGAGGATAATATTAAAATGGGTGGTCAAGAAATAGGGCGGACAAGGACTGGACTGATCCGACGCAGGACACGGACAAGTGGACACCATAATGAAACTGCTGGTTCCACAAAATGTGGGGAATTTGACCGGCGGAGACACTAGTTTGTCGTCCAGCCGTACTCGGCTCCGTTCGGTGATGAAACCTGATTAAATAACAAGCAGCAGATAAGCTGATAGCCGGCTCAGTGCACAACACATATCAGTAGTGACATCACGCGGCTGCATGACGGACGGCACTTCTCGCGTATCATGGTGAAGGACCGCCTGCCTGACCTGAAGCTGGTAGGTGGTACGTGGTACAGCACATAGGCCTACAGCTTGTACATCAGGCGACACTTCTCAACAGTTGAGAGGACTACATGTTTCGACCTGTTTGACTACGTCATCATCAGGACTAACTACACACAATCGTTGGAGGATACGAAAATATTTACCTGATTGTAGTTATGTTAACACAAGGCGTTAAAAAAAAGTCGCCTCATTTTATCCTGTCAAATATCGGTATATTACGTAAAGCTTCTAATTTCTGTGGTGACTGCTGCTGTCAGTGTCCTGTACTACATTATTAACACAGAGTTCACCGTGTACAGTACAGGGTGGTGCAAAGGTCACTTGACACTACAGACTGTCACCCCATCTGCATAGTAGTCTACATATTACATTATCTCTCTAGCCATGCTAGGAAATGAGCACTTAACTATTGTGTCGTGCTCTCTCTCTCTCTTTCTTGTTTCATTGTCACCAAACACACAACAGGAGCAGCAGTTTTGTTTCATTTCTCTCCGCTAGTATTTAGCTCTAATCTCTCTGTCCGATAAACATTCATCCACTTTCCCTCCACATGTGAAGTGTGTGATGCTGTTGGCCGATTTTAAATACATCCGTAAATTCTCGATAAATTTTAGTAAAACTCAAATACCAAATTTCATGAAAACCTGTTCAGTGGATGTCGACTCACACGCGGACAGACATGAAGATGGGAGAGACCATATTTCCAGCTTCTGATTGTGAAGGTGCCAGAAATATCACACCAGGGTCAATGGAACCTATCCTGAGTTGAGACTATAGCAAGATTGCCAATGGCATATTTCCTGCCGTAATGTAGAGAATTTAACACGGCGTTCTTTACGTTCAGAATGCCATGCGCCTTCATGGTGCACTCGTAATTGACATATCCACTGTTGTCACCATTTACCTTCCATTCCACATTTCTCTCGCCAGGGGCGGATCCAGGTTCTGTGGGGCCTGAAGCTTGTACAGTTTGGGGGGGGGGGGCCCGTCTTTAAGAAAAAGAATACAAAATTATGCATACACAACTAGGTACGGAAGTGAATATTTATTTAGAATCAGAAAAGAAATCACAAATTTTAAATTTAGAAAAGCTGACAAATACTACAGATATCACAAACTCCAGAAAAATAACCAAATATTCTTAGTAATTAACTTCTGGCGCTCCTCTAAAATAACTTTCTCCCTACATTTTTTGATTGTATATCCTCTGATCACCTCTTCATATGACAACAATATCTTAAATATAATTTTCTGTAGACAGAACAGAAAGACAATTCAGTGTTTCCTACAGAATGGCTAATCAAAATTTCGTTTCTGTACTATTGATTGTTTAGGGAAGCTTCTTTCGGCTTCACAACTTTTGTTGGTGATGTCATGTAAAGTTTTAGGATTGTCCAGTTTGGGGAAACCTCTAGCAAGTTTGTTTCATATGTGAGTTGTAGGATTTCAGGGCACTGCTAGGTCCCACCCAGGGCCTTGGAAGAAGCCTGTACAAGTGAACAGCCTTGTGCCTTAAGCTTCGTCAGCTTCACGGTTAATCCGCCCCTGTCTCTGGTACTTGTTCAACTTTAAATTTCACATTTAAACACTTCATATGGCAAATGCACACTTTCCAGGCTCAACGTTCCAGCGGCAGCCACAGCGCACATGGAGCAGTCTGTGTGGATTTTAGTACGACATCCAGTGAAATTTGTCAGTTCCTTGGCAAGGTCAGTATGAACAGCCTAAACACAGTACTGTAGGTCAGGAGTACGGTGGGCCAAACTGATTGTTTGGAACAGGCCGCATGTCATGTATGTACCATCACTGCAGTAAAACACACCACTAAGAATACCTTAGACCGGGGCAGACCAACATTCAGCCCTCGGTCACCTGAACAGTTTCAGAAATATAATTTAGCATGCATAATATAACAGGTCTACAGGACATAATATGACAGGTGTATTAGCACAGAAAATGTTAATAAACTACAATTCATCACCCTAAGACAGCACACAGTATGTTTCGTCCAGTTCGGTACAGCCTACTTGTACCTTGTCACGTAGCTGCACTTGTAGCATAACTTACTGCTGTAAATAACGGTGCTGCAGTGCATTCAGTCCCCCCCACTTCAGTACATGTATAGACAGGTGTAGCCCTCAGATGAGCCCTTAACGAATTATGTGGCCCTGCTATGGGCTGAAGTTGGCCAGCCCTGCTGTTAAATGTTAATAACAAAACCAAAACACAGTCGCAGAAGTCACTTGACAAGAGAGGCAGCATGTTAACTGCACTGTACTGACACAACACCGACATTCACTGACTATTCAAAATACTGTCTTCATCCTACATTGACACATTTTCTCAGTTTTTCTGGAATGACTCCAAATATTGTCTCCAAAAGATGATGATATTATCATATGTCACCAAGCACATTGCAGTTATTGAACTTAAAGCTTACTGCATTATTACCTCTTTGCTGACCTATGCTGTATGTTACCGGCCAGGGGTAGCAGCAAACTTTCTGAGCTTTAAGGCCCATGACAGAAAGCAATTCAAAGGCAAAGAATTCTTTAGCACTGGCCCAGGTCACATTCTGTAATCAGAAGACATCACTGAGAGCACTGTAGCACACGAACTGGTAGATAGTGTGTCTGAAACCTATTACAGATGATCTTACAACACTTCATGGTTTACCATATACTTCTTTAACACTCCAATGAACACCCATACAACACACATTACAACAGTCAACAGAAATCCATCAATCTAATCAGAAACTGCAACATGTTTGGCCCTTGTGATACCATCCTCAGGGAGACATAAATATGCATACAATGGGAAAATATTAAGGGCAGCACTAACCAATACACTGTCAATGTTGTGGGAGTAAGGCACTGCAGTCCTCCGCAATGTCAGGAACTGTCTACCCAACAACACAATGTAACATCCCAGCTTCTGCTACAAGTTATTAAGAAAATGACCTGTGACATTCATTTTGTGCTTCCAGGTGGAGAGGATTCAAAGTGAAATTGAAGTCATCAGCACCACAGTCGATGACATCAAGAGACTCAGTGGCATCATGTTGCTGCTACCTGGGGGTAGCGGACGTAAGTAATGTAGACTGTCCCGATTGCCTGCACAAGCATAGTGTACAAATTTTAAAAGTATGTCTTCAAGCTGGTAGTGGTTCAGGGCTCTACAGTGCTAGATGTTAGGTGACCACAGCACATAGAATTTCAGAAGGCCATATTGTACCTTCTTTGTATCCTAAATCCCTGTTCCTCAGCCAGCACTTCCTTACTTACCAGACAGCTCACTAACTGCCATCAACAAACACTGCAACTGCCATTGAAAAGGCGTACAATTGACTGCACACATCTGTGCTGTGATTGGTGTGGCATAAGGTAAGGGAGTAGGGCTCAAGGGGGCAGGTCTGTGGTACCATGCTAAGTGATTCTGTTCGTAATGTAATATTGAATAACGGGATTTAGCATGACAGCTTTTGTTTCTACTTATTTCTAGGGTTTTCTGTTCTCCATTTTGATTGTTGATGCTTTTGGGAGCATATCTGACTTAAAACTCGGCAAAAAGTGGTAACAGTTCATAGAAATACCTTCAAAGTGTGCCAATATGTTGTGATTTATCTGGTGCACACATCATAAGCAACAGCACTTGTGGAAATTTTAAGTTTGCTAGTCATAAATGCACACAAAAGAACAGTTTGGCTCCTAAATTTTTTAACTGGTGCCTAGATTCAAAGAAACTATGTAATGCTGTGGAATAGCTGATAATCCACTGGCAGCAGCTCTGCATTTAAATTTCTTTCCATCGCTATTAATTGTGTGACTCAGAGGTCTCAAGAAGCTACAGAAAAGCAGCGGTCTGTTGTGGCAACCATGACTTTCCTCACGTTAACAATTTCGCTGGCAGCATGATAAATGTAACAAGTTTATTTCCAACTTCACAGAAAGCATTACAGAGGTTGAGGACAGGAAGGGAATCGTCTGTCGGACCATCAGCAGGGTTCAGAGCCATATTAAAGGTGCGTACAATGTGGAACTGTGACAAGCAACCCGCAACCCACCAGACTGTTTCTGAATGCACTCAAATTATACCCCTCCTTTAAAATGAAGACTGCTTTTTAGTAATGTGGCAAACTTCGCACACAAAGTTAGATTCGGTGAATAACATTTGCATTGTAATGGGCTTTGTGCATGCTGCATGGGAAAACATCGTATGCTGGAGACTTTACAGTGGGAGGAGTAAGAAAAATACAGAGTGGTAAGCTCCACCATCACTCTTACTTGTTGAGTTCTTATAAAAATAATTGTAAGTGTATTTCAGTCACAATTTTATTAAATGAAAGTCTGTGTATTTCTGAAAACAACTGTCAGTGACAAAGAAACAGTGGCAAGCTTCTTACTGACATTCTTACAACATTAATGTCCTCCAAATTAAATTAGGTTAATAACTATATTAAATTCTATTGCATCAAGAGTAGTAATTAACTAACAATATTTTGTCTCTTAATTAATTAATTAATAAATAAGGCTTTTACAGTTCAACTACAACTCTCTGGCCCACAAAGGGTTTGCAGATTTTCAAATGGCCCTAGTGCAATAAAATACTGCCTAACAAGATGAAAGCATAGTTTTGTGACATCTGAATATGTTGTAAGATGTGACTTTTAGGGTTCTCACAGTGGTGTTGCTGAGGATTCATGTCTGTGGGGTGTGACACTGCGTTGTTGGGCGAGTGGTTCTTGACTTTCGGACTGCACCACAACCCCTTGAAACGTCGAGACCCACTCCAAAAGTGATGTAGTGTCGCACCCCAGGAGACGTGAATCCTCTCCTACAAGACAGATTAATACACTTACATGTAATTGCAACTTTTTAGAAATTGAAAAACTGATAGAAGAAGACAAAGATGTGCCTGTTGACAACTTATCAACTCTTGCAAGAATTCAAAGAATCCAGCACATGATGTTGGTATGGATGTTTGCCAAAACAGTAGGCGACTACAATGAGGTCCTTTTGAAACATCAAGAAAAGTGCAGAGCTCTCATGCGACAGCAAATGATAATACGTAAGTTTAGCTGGTTACAAAACAGGGTGCTGAGGGGAATATCTTGATGTAAAATGGAGGAACAGTAGGATGGAGATAAGAGCATAAAAAAGTCCTGCAAGATGAGTACTCTGAACAGAATGCTGTATTTATCCAAATGTAATTGGCCCTGTATATAAGACAACCCTCCATCCATAATACTTAATTTTCAGAAAACACCAATACAGAAGAGGTCAACTTTCTATGCAATCATAAGTCTGCATCACATTTTGCAGATGATGTCTGAATAAACACATGTGCAAGCGATTTAGCATGTACTTGTATGGGAGAGATCAGAAATGTATACAAAGTTTTGAGTAGAAAAACCGAAATAAATCAATCTGCACACAGACAGGAGGATGATATTAAATGATATCTTAATGAAATAGAGTGGAGTAAATACAGCTGAAACAGCATAAGGGATGTTGTGAAGCTGGTAACAAATGATGTGTATCATGGTGTTTTCATGGCATTGTGGTTGAGGACTGTTCTTATGGGGTCTGATGCCATGTCACTTGGAAATCAGTTCTTGACTTTTCGAAGAAATACAGTGCCTTCATTTTCAAGTGTCCCTGCCCCTAGATCCATGGAGACGAAGCCACCATGTTCCTACCAAATGGTGAGAAGCAATTACTTAGTGCTGGGACATCGTCATGGTGATGTTCCTTCAGGGTACATATAACTGGGGAATTTCTTGACTGTCAGATTCTTAAGAACTGAACAGTTATTTAATGAGGGAGTGAAAGACATGTCACTGAATGGCAACACACAGTAAATTACATGTGTCTCTTTCTTTCTTTTTTGTTGCACAGTTAACAAAGAAGGCACAAGTGAGGAACTGGAGAATTTGTTAGAGAAAGATGGAACAGCCGTGTTTGTAGACAATGTAAGTATCCAGGGAGTGGATACAGAACATTTAACTTGAAGAAGCTCTGAGAGCAGAAACACAATTCTTAGTTATGCAGAGTGTCACAAAATACACCTCACTTGTCCAGATTGTTGCAGATACACTGGAAGCTCAGCTGGCCCTGGCAAATGTCAAAGCAAGACATGAAGAGATACTGAAAGTAGAAAATTCTATACGGGAAATAAGGAACATATTTGTGCAGTTGGCAATATTGGTAGAGACACAGGTAAGATAAGTTGGAACTACTGATTTTTATTTCTGTTCTTCACAGTAATTTGTGTGCCAGCACTGGGTCAAAATACACAGCTTGTATAACCAAAAAATCATTTGTGGTGCTGTGGTGACAGTGTAGATGACCCGGTAGACACACCAGTAAAGGCTTGTGTATAAAAGCACGGTTGATTGGGTGAGAAACTAGCAGGAACAATGTGCAGTACAGCTTAAAGATGGTGAATTGGTGAACCTATCGCAACAGGAATAGAGGGACATGAAGGACCTCCTCTTGTGTACTTCACACTGCATAATGATGCAATCAATGCAAAGCTTTACTGTCAACAATTCCAAAGCTCGCAAAATCAAGACCAAACTTCAGGGTGAACCTCACTAATGACATCATCCCACTGTCCCTGTGCCATATGAATGGAGTGGCAGAGCCAACACTTAGTGCCATGTGATTACAGATATCTTTGGACAGTTAAATAAAGCCCTCAAATGTTGGACAACATGCTGAAGGCTGTGATGCAGTACTTTAGGCAGCAGCCCAAGGAATGTTTCGCTAGTGGGATGTGCCAACTTTAGCATCAATGGGATTCTTTTCTAAATGGCCATGGCGAATTTTTCCTGACTGCTGCAATACATTCACTTGTGACCATTCTTGAATGGGTTTAGGTTGTGTGCCTATACACATACATACAGAGTTGCACAAAACCTGGGCATTGGGTCATCCAGAACACTAAAATTTGTATGGTGACACCTGATATCTGTGGGTCCCTAGGATAGAACTTACGGCATGTCACCAATCTGGCACCTAGAATATGACACAGCTCCTAAGCTTTTGAGAAATGTATGCAACATTGTTTATATATATATATATATATATATATATATATATATAATTACTGCCTTCACTTTGTGTGCAGTTCAGTTTAAATAAAAAATTTTCAAAAAATCCACCCCAAAACACAGAACTAGGAATCAGTGCATTACTGAACTCCTAAACCCAAAGTAAAAATTAAAATAAATAAGGTATACTTTATATAACAGTACTGCTGGTACAGCTGAAGATTCAGTTCCTCTGGGATGTGACACTGCCAGCAGCCCGAGCAGAATTCTTAAAGGTACTACGAGTTGGAGATAGAGGAACTACTCAGTCAACATGGTGTCACATCCAAGACACTTGAATCTTCAGTCATTTTGTCTTATACGTCCAGACATTCAACACAGCAACACACATTGTACATGCATTTGCTTTAACAGGGCGACAGCATCAACAGAATAGAGTTTCATGTGACGAAGACCGGAGGGTACACGGACCAAGGTGCTGCAAAGCTCCAGAAAAAGAGAAAACTGAAAAGGAAACGCAGAAAGGTGTGCCCAAAATTTTAAATACCCAGCGTAAAACTGTTGCATGTAACTGCTAAATGCTATTTGAGATGGTCATGGTAGTGACAGCTAAATTGTTACAGGACTGCGTGCATACCAATGTTTCAGAGGGGCAAAATGCCTCCATTTTCAGGGTAGAAGATGAAAACCAGCAAGCACCTGCCTACCAGAACACACAGTGACGTAACTTAAAGCCAAAAACTTGCAATAAAAAATGTTGTACTGGCAGACAAGCAGAAAACACATCTGCAACTTCCACTTCACATTAATCGCCCCATTTTAACAGCATATTTCAGGATAGAGGTTACAAGTATATTGACAACTCGCAACAATTCCAGTGTTTCTTGCAGCAGCATTTCCTTAAATGTAATTAGACCACAATAACAGAAACTCTTTATTCACTGTGACAACTTTATGAACATACATTCTCACTAACAAATGTTCTGTTACTTATTGCTCAAAGGCAGCATAGCAATTGCTTGATGCATTAAATTCAGGGAATGATTGCTATCATTCAGTTTAAAAACTTTTTTACTTGTCTGCTGGTATCTAAAAACATATGGATTAAAACATACAAAACTGTAGTATTGCCAGTTGTTTTGTATGAGTGTGAAACTTGGTCTCTAAATCTCACAGCACACAGACTGAGGGAACAAGATCTAAGGTACGAAAGGAGTAATGAGGGAAATATCTGGGCCAGGGAGGGAGGAAGGGAGGGAGGAAGGGAGGCAGTGACAGGAGGCTTCAGCAGGTTGTATAATGGGGAGCATGGAGATTTTGTACTGGTCGCTGAATATTACTAGGGTGATCCAATCAAGGGGAATGGGACGAATGCAACATGGAGGTGCGAGAAGAAATAAAAAAATTTAGTAAGAAAACATAGAGCAAGGAGGTCACTTGGGAAACACAGGATAGATGGAAGAATAATGTTAAAATGGAACATCTGGATCCATCCTGGGACTAGTGGCGAGCTTCTGTGAACACAGCATTGTACCTTTTGGTTCAACAGAACGTGGCTGTTGGCTTTGCAGGAAGGGCTCTGTTCCAGTGTCAGGTGGTTCAGATGTTAATATAGAGGCAAAGAATTTGGCTACTGCTGGTCGCACTGCCATGTAGTACTGAGACACAATTCTCTCTTGTTTCAGATAAATTACATCTGCATTATCACCCTGGTGATAATAATTGGCATTGTCATTATTCTGCTCATTGCTTCATTTTAAAACCATCAGCCACCACTTCTTACCAGCTGGTTTATTGTAGGGACATATCTCACTCAACTGATTGCCCACAAACGTGTGGCAGGATATGAGAAAAGAGAACCATCAAATAAAATAAGGACCCTGTATAACATAATTTAAAAACGTTTTCACATGAAATGACAGCAAATAAAAATAGAAAGAAACTGAAATTCTCTCAGCGGTAAGCCCCAGCTACATCCATACCAAAGATGATGTCTGCAGGTACATCTGAAAAACAGCCAAGTACCAGTCACAGTGCAGTACAGTGTTGCAGTTGTTACTTTGGAACTACTGTCTGTCTGTTTTCAAGCTACAATCAACTAAGTGTCGTTTTCATCATCAGAGTATATTTAATTTTACATTTACACTTACCAGACACAATTAACTGCACTAACCAGAATTTGTGGTCTTCTGAATTTCTCCACACTAATGGCAGGGGACACCATAATTTAAAAAAACCTCTCTTGAACCTTCCATCGTACCTATGTAACTGTCTCCAACTGCTAATAATTCTGACACTTGAGACTCTCACAGCTGTGTTGCTTGCAATTCTAGTCTTCTGGGATATGACACCGTGTCATTAGGTAAATGGCTGCCGGAGCACTTCAAGCAGAATTCAGCTCAGAGTGTTTGACCCTGTAATGAAGGCACTATGACCCTCTGACTACTCACAAAATGACACAGCATCACATCTGTAGAAGACTGGAATCTTCAAGCGTACAGTTCAACAACTGCAGATATCACCTGTGCTGTACATAGCCCATAATTTTGTTACTGTGTTTGGAACCCATCCTGAGCCACATAAAACATAACCTTTTCTTTTGGACATTGGACGTTGTCTAATTTTTAATGAACCAAAAATTACCTGAAGATGACAGCAAAGCCGGCTGCTGAAACGTCGTGCTTAATTAAAAATTAGACAACATCCAATGTCCAAAAAAAAAAAACAATGTCATTGAGTCATGCAGCATTGTCAGTGAACAACAGAGCTGCATATAAATCAAGTCTGCAACCTGCCACTCTGGTTCTTCCAGATCCATTTTAATATTATTCTTCACTTGTGCCTAAACCTTCATATCGACCTCTCTCTCTCCTTACACTGTATCTACCCTAACACAGGACCAGAATTTTTTCCTAATTTATCATCCAAAAAATGTGGTCACCTTAAAATCATGCACACAATTAAACACACTCTGTGAAGGTATTTTAATGAAAACTGAACAGTGTGCAGGGAGATTGACTTGTATACATGTAACTATGCAACTGTCCAATTTCTTAACCAGTGTAAATCATTGGCATAACAATTAAAAAGCTACAAAATGTAAGAACAGTGTGTACGTTAGAGCACATTTGCTCCACTACATGGCGTCCCACTCCTCTACCTGTGTGTGTGTGTCTACACAAAATATACATATTGTTGTCGTTATATTCAGTATTCAAGACATTCACAGTTCAACACACACACACACACACACACTCACACACACAATTCTTGGCTTTAGATCCTCAGGATCTTCTTTCAGAATCTCCTGATTCACTCTTCCATATGTTTAGACTAATACAGTCAATGCACATTCCATGGTTAATCTAATTTAATGTAAAAAGGTAAGTCAAATGAAAACCTAAAAACATTTTTTACCAGGCGATATTGTGCAGACAGACTCAGTACACCTTTGTCATATTTCAGCATGCTGCCACACCTACCATACACAGTACATATTTTTGCTGTGCCTACAGCTGCACACAGTAGGGTCTCAATTTTTTCAGACTTCTAAGGCTTCCATTTGATGCGTCCTTGTACTAAGTAAATCATTTAACAATACATGACCAGTTAAGCAGGATTTATGTTTGTCATGACAGCCTTCTGATCATAACACCAAGTAGCTTGACAGGCAGATACCAATGCTGCAGAGAAACATGTTGCCTGCAGTTTCAAGACGGAAAGGTGACAACAGAGATAGCAGTTTCCTCCAGAATTTCTCTATTTACTACCAAACTACATGCCATTGCATCTGACAAAGCCAAAATCTTGATCAAACAAATCACAAATTATCAGTCTTTTAGATTAGACTTGATGACATCTACAAACTGAAAACCACCTAATTGAATGACTACTAATTAACAAAGTAATCCCGTGCAGCAGCGCCATTCATCAGAATATAAGACTCGCTTAGCAAATCAAGATATTTGCCAACTTTTATAGAACCAAATGTTTATTACCTTGTTCACAACAGACCACCACAGGTCCATAACCAGTACAAAATTAATCAAGTCAATGCCTAACACTCCATTTATTTGGAGCCCATGTTCATATCATCGCCCTGCTATGTGCAGGTCACCACAGATGTAGACCATTCGCTGCCAAAACATTCATGAGTCTCACATTTCATTTTATATACAGCATTCCTAAATTAGTTACACAAAAATCTGCTGATATAACTTCTGAACTAGAAGTAACAAATAGGTCAGGTACGTTTCAAATTTGCACCTAGTCATCAAGTTTTCATTCAAACCGCCAGATAGCATTCCACTTGTGAAGAGGTGCTTAGAAATCCTGCCAGTCATCATGGACTGGACATGATGGAACGATAGCTTGGCCACCATGACTGCCTGATTTAACACCCCTGGACTTTTCTGTGTGTGGATACGTCACAGACAAGGTTTTGCTCCACCTCTTCCTGCAAGGTGGAAAGAACTAGAGGCACAGATAACAGAATCAGTGCAACCATTGAAGCGGGCATGATTCATAGGATTTGGGACGAAATCGCTTACAGATGGGACATCTGCTGAGTGACATGAGGAAACCACATTGAACAGCTGTGAATATCTGTAGATGAAACCTAAACATATACTGCATTTTGTGACATACCAAAATACTCTACGTTTTATACTTTCTGTGTTACTATACATTAGTTTTGTATAACTAATTTAGGAACATCCTGTATAACTGCTGTATCTGATGCACAATTACTGTATAACCTACAGATGTTTAAACACATGCAGAGGAACACAAATGAAACTAGTCTGAATCAAACTGTGAATCTTCCTGCACAGCAAACCTGTCAATAAAAACAACTGAAGCCAAACTCCACGCAACATCCCATAATATACTCGTCAATGGTAGTTTGGTTTGAGACATTCCAAAAAGAAATAACTTCATTATCAGCAGAAAAATATGGAACACAAGGACCTGCCAAGTTCACTGAACACTGACCCTAGAGGTCATGATATCTTCCATCAAACTGATCATTTGATACAAACAAACTGACACCATGCTACAGCACAGTACATTGGTCTGTTAATGCCATCAGTGTGCTACAGACTTCTGTGTGGTTCATACTGGTACTGGGTTCATTTTCAGCGCATGTGAGTGTCATGAGTGCTCTGTTATTATTGTATGGTTCCTAACACTGTGTTCACAGCCTCTTCGTGAATCCAACTACTAACTCAACCAGTGGTTCTTAAACTTCACTGCACTTTGCACCCCTTTGGTTCTCAAAATATGTTCCTGAACCCAAACCAGAATTGTTAAAGTAGGGCAGTTTTTTAAAAAAAAAACAGGTTATAGCATAGAATTAAATATTTATATTGATTGCACAGTAGAATTTAAAAAGTTTTGGCATGTCTTGCAGCCCCAGAAGGGGCATCTCACACCACAGGGGGTGTGGGCACCCCAGCTTATGAACTGTTGATATAAACACATAAACAATATTCTTCTTCTCCAGGCACTACAACCCTTCATGAGTTCTGACCTGCTCCACAATTCTCTTCCATGCTTTTCTATCCACAGCCATCTTACTCCAAATCTATACTTCATATTTCCCAGCTCCGCTCTGATATCACCCTCCCATCTTAACCTCCACCTACCAATCCTTCTTACTGCAATTGGTCTCCACCCTATTATCCTTTTCACTGTCTCTTCTTTGTCCAGTCTTACAATATGCCCAGTCCATCTCATTCTCTGTGCTTTTATGAATCTAACTACATCTGCATGTTTGATTAGCAAATCTATTTCCTAATTAGTTCTTATTCTTCAGCTCCCATCTTGATTCTTTATTGGGCCATACATCTTCCTAACTAATTTCCTTTCAAACATTCTTAATTTTTGTTCATGTATGTCTGTCTTTTAGTAACCCAGGAAACATACACAATAAAAATGTATAACTTTTCCTTTGGTTTTGTACGGGTACGAAACTTGATCTCCCATATTAAGGGTAGGACATAGGCTGTGTGAGATTCAGAACGGTGCTGAGAGGCATATCTGGACATACGGGGAGGAAGTGACAGCAGGACAATAGAAAATACTGCATAATGAGGGCCTTCCTGATTTGTATCCTATGACATATATTATTAAGGTGGTCAAAGCTAGGAAAATGAAATGGGTGGGGCATGTAGCACACACAGGAGAGAAATAATCAGAGGGAGGAGGCAACCATTACAGAAAAGAAGTCAATGATTAGTGAGGTAGGAAGGTACGATGATAGAATACAGCCATAATCAGCACTGAAGAACATCATCCTGAAATGTGTAACAGCTCAAATGACAAAAGAGTTCAACACAACTCAAACCATTCAGTAACTTTCAACTAACACACATGCTCATAATACACCATTTTTTAATGTAAAAATCCAGCTAATTCGCCGTATATGTCAACACTACCGCATTCACACTATTACATGTTTCAGCCGTCAAGGGGCCATCCTCAGGGAGTACTGATACACTTTGTGAGTGTAACAGTGTGAATACAGCGGTAATATTGACATATACAGTGCATCAGTCAGATTTTTACATAAAATGGTGTCATCAGTGCATGGATGTGGACAAACTAAAATCTATCTTACACCATTTTCAAGAAAACGCAATGTACTATATTTTAAGGTCTAAATTTAAATTAATGAAAAAACTTCAAGTGACATAAATAAAAAGCATTACATGCCTTTTTCTTACTGTTGTTAATATAGTATTGTTAACAATTGTCACTATTGAAAAAACTATGAACAACCTAATATTAAAATCTGCAAAACATGATGTACATAAACACAGCCATTTGCTGTAATGTTGGTTGCTGCAGCCCCTGCTCTGAGCCACATAAATCCTATAAACATGCTTACAGCATATTTTGTAATATCCGTTTTAACATTACTATTCTAGACCTTCCATTTGATCTCCTCCCTTCAGGTGTTCCAACAAAAATTTTCAATGCATTTCTCATCTCTCCCATGCATGGTACTGTACCGTACCATTCTGTACTGTACCGTACCGTACTGTACTGTACTGTACCTGCACTGCCAATTGTACCCTCCTCAATTTGATCAGCCTAATTACATTAAGTGAAGGGTACAGATTATGAAACTTCTCATTCTGCATCTTTCCTCCACAGACTACCAATGTGTTGATCACTTTTCAGGGCTATGGCACACCAGGCACGGCTTCTCAGTGGCGGCAGAAACATGGGTAAGCAACATGACTCAGAGCAAGTCTTCAGGTTTTCAGAGTATTATAATCAAGGAGTTCCCAGTGTTTAGCAAATTCATAACCACTGAACCCTTACAGATGGAGGTGACACAGTCTTTTGAACTGTCAGGAACTGCTTACCCAGCAAAGTGTTACATCTCAGAAGACAAGAATCCTCAAACTGTTTAATTATTTTTGTCAATCTTCTATCCACATGTTATTACAAAACAGACCGTATGACTTGAATTCAGCAGGTACAGGTGAAAATCTTTTAACAGCTGCAGTAACAACAAAGTGCACTGGAAGTTAATCTGATCAGAATGAAACAGACAGGACACTTGTCACTTAAGTAATGTATGTAGATGTTTTTATGGCCATTTCTTTTCACCATTGCTCTAGAATGGTTATGACCAACCTGTGGCCTGCCGGACTCACGTGTGCAGCCCACGACTGTTCTGCATGAACTCAAATTTGCTCCCCCATTAAAATGAAGGTCTTCTTTCTTTTAGTAATCTGGTGAACTTTGCAAACATAGTTACATGTACTAAACAATATTTAAGTTGTAATGGGCTCTGTGCACAGTGCACAGGCAAACATCACATGTTGCAGACTTTACAGTGGGAGAAGTGAAAAAAATGGAGTGGTAAGCCTTGCTTGTTCAGTTTTAAGTGTGTTCTAATAGGAATTAATAAAGTGTATTTCACTCACAAATTTTATAAAATGAAAGTCTGTGTATTTCTTCAAACAATCACCAGTGACAAAGAAACAGTGGCAAGCTTCTAACTGACATTCTACATTCTTAAAATAACAGAAGTCCTGAGAATGAACTTATAATTAGTACATTAATTTTGCTGCTGTAATACAAATAATGAAATAACAGTAATTTTAACCCCTTTTTCACTTACCATAAAATAAATGTTCCTTAATAAAATACAACTTCTACAGTGTGCAGCCCACATAGGGTTGTGAGGACTTTAGTGGCCCTTGTACTATGTAAGGTTGCTATGAACTGCTTCAGTGTGCCATTATGAAGGTCCAAGTGAACCAGGAGGGACTGACATTAAATAGGACACATCAGCTGCTGATCTACACTGATAATGCTAATTTATCAAGGGAGAATATAAATTCTTTAAACATAAGAAGCTTTAGTACATGCCACTGAGGACGTTGGTCCAGAAGTAACTAGTGACAAAAATAAGCATGTGCTCATGTCCTGTAGGATGAAATAAAAACAAGAAGGTAGCTAACAAATACTACAAAAGTTTGGTAAAGCTCAAACATTGGTGAGCGAATGTAACAAATCAAAACTGCATGAAGAATGAAATTAAGAGAAAATTAAATAAAGGGAATGCCTGCTAACATTCAGACCAGAATCCTCGGTCTTCCAGTTCACTAAGTGAAAGCATAAAGATGAAATATACATCACTAAATTCTGCCTGTTGCTGTATATGGGTGTGAAACTTGGTTTTACTATGGGTGTCAAAGAAAGAGTGCTGAGTAAGATATTTGGGCCTAGAAGGGAGAAGGTAACTGGACACTAGTGAACGCTGCACAATGAGGAGCTTCATAACTTGTACTGCCCATCACATATTAATAGAGTAATTACATCAGAAATGGACAGGGCATGTGGTACATATGGGTGGGCAGGAAGGGGCCATAGCGGGTTTTGGTGGACCTTGACAGTAAGAGATCACTTGGAACACCTAGATATGGATGGGAGGAGGATAATATTAAAGTGGATCTTATAGATAGTAACAGGCTTGGAGGGCATGAAGTGGAATAATGTGACTCATGAGAGGGACCAGTGGTGGGCTATTCAGGACAAGGAAATGAACATTTAAGCTCCACAAAAGTTTGGATATTTCTTGAATAGCTGAGGAACTAGTAGCTTTTCAACAAGGATTTTGCTGCATACAGTTAGCAGGCATGGTCAGTTGACAGCAGCAATGTCACTCTGCTCCATACAGTTAGCAGGCATGGTCAGTTGACAGCAGCAATGTCACTCTGCTCCATACAGTTAGCAGGCACAGTCTGCTGACAGCAGCAATGTAACTCTGC
>Ga0123357_10002894_pt1 | contig 19338 bp, 13 predicted proteins | sample TergutEmb28metaG_FD_89873 | JGI IMG/M metagenome (GOLD analysis project Ga0123357, IMG submission 89873) | Embiratermes neotenicus P4 segment gut microbial communities from Petit-Saut dam, French Guiana - Emb289 P4 | ecosystem: Host-associated > Arthropoda: Insects > Digestive system > Gut ...
AGGAAAAAAGGAAAAAAAAATTAAAAACACCTGGTTTTTAGGGGCCCAAAAAAAAGGCCCCCGGATCCACAAAGCAATTGGCGAATTTTTCCCCCCCCCCCCCCCCACCGACATGTTACTAAACAAGCTACACCCATTGATCTATGATAATTCTGTGATAATTTCCTTACGAATCAGTTTCTTTTGCAGTATTATAGCACATTTCAGATGCGTTGGTGTTAGAGTGTTCGTCAATAACGAAAATAACACATACTTCATACTTCGCCCTTTTTGGGACCAGGCTGGATTATGGCTGAATTACTGGCGTTTCTGATGTCCTTGCTGTCTGCATAATGAAAGACGCAATGATTCTCAAATACGATGTTTATGCATTACTGGACTACGGCCTCTGTAACTGGAAATGGAAATATATGCGTATTTGGTTCTTAAGAATCCGTCATATAATGTGTTTCGAAGGACTATTTGGTTGTTACGTTGGTGTAACTGTAAATGGAGTGGTGTATTTATTCGATTTACTTGGACAGTTGTCGACAGAAATTATTATTATTCCATATTGAACTGCCGAACAGAATTACTGAAAGTTTCTTCAAATCCACTTTTAGTTCATGCAGCTCCATTAAGATAAGATACGAGAATGAGTCGCACCCAAAAGTGCAGTGTCATCACAGCTAAGAGGTTATGTTGGTTTGGAAGATCGACAGGTAGGATTACTAATTTCGCAGCAGGTGAATTAGCAGTTTAACTACAATTCCAATTGTGTATTAGTATGAAAATAGTGTGAAATTATTTATTATTTTTATCAGTTTATATTCAAGTTTTTTGTGCTGAACCGCGTCATTCAATTACTGTAGTCGAGTCAGGTGTGATCCGTTTGGAATTTCGTATTAATAGCTGGTAAATCGTATGTTGTTTATACCTAACATTTAGTATCGTTCACGTGTGAGGGGTCAGATTAATTCCACATCCATTAAAGGTGGTGGAGGTAATGGTGTTGAGGAAATGACCGTACAAAAAGGTTAATTAAGGTCTTAATTTCAGTTTGAAATGGAATATTTGTAGCGTTTGTTATGTTAGTACCTTCAAATAACCACTGCAGTTTGGTGCATTATAAGTGCAGCATGAAATGATATGATGTTGAGTTATGACACTGAGGTTTATTGTTGTGTCTCCAGTATTTTCATGAAGGAAGGCCGGACCACCTTACATGTCATGGAAAAAGTTGTGATGTAGCGACTGATCTGTGGATAATAAAGGTAAAGTGGTGTGCAAGTTGGTCCCTCTTGCTGTTGTTTAGCAATGCAATGAAATTTACATGCTGTGCAAACATTTTGGTCACATGCAACTTAACTTGCACGGTACTGAAGGCATAGGATCTACAAGCCTTTTGGAAGCCCTGGTGCTGAAGGCATGGCAGTATAGCCATTGAGGGCAAGGAAATGCCATTACCACAATTAAAGTTAATTATTTTAAGTTTGGTTTGGTTTGTAGTCATGAATAAGTGCATATAATTTTGCTTTAAGTTCATTAGGAATACACTCACAAGTTAGGGAATTTATGGTCTTCTGGAATATGATGTAACATAGTTGGTATCTGTCCTTGAACCTACATGATACCCTGTCACACAACAATACTTTTAGTGCTCATTGCTACACAGAAATCAAATCTCATATAGGAAATGAACTATGAAAATTTTAAGGTTTTTGTGTTAGGTGTTCAAATGGGTGGTCTTCTGGGTTTTCACACTGTGTAGTATAAAGAATTTCTTTCAGTGTTCTGGAACCAAATTCAGGCACTGTGAGGATGGTCACCACATATTTTTCTGAAACTTTGGAACGAGTACTGTATATTACACGTAAAAACCCAGAAGACCGTCATTTGAAAGAATTAACTGGTTTATCCATAGGCCTGAATAATGATTTTTATCAGGTATTGATCTTGTGTTCTGTTGTTAAGTAGAATATAACATTACAAAATAATGAAGATTTTAAGAGTAACATTTTTAGTTCTTTTAGCTTTTTATTGCATCTTTGTCTGTGTCAGGTGAAACACTTATTTATTTATTTATTTATTTTTGTCCTGAAGATGGAGGCAGCAAGCTCCACCAGAATGGACACATCATGTCTCAGAAGACTTGAGTCTTTATCAGCATTACTGTGAAAACCAAAGACCTTACTCATTATTTTATTATGGTAGGATCTTTTAGCTTTGACGTGCTGTAGCATGTCGAAGTCTGATGCTCTGTATAGCAGTAAATTTGTATCAGTAGTAAGTTATAATGAAGTCAAACAAGGAATATAAAATTTAAAGTACACATTTGGAAAATTATCGTATTCTACTGAAACACAACATTCTGCTCATATTTCTTCCCTGTTTACAGTCAGAGTTTTCAGAATTGGTGAGTCATGTAAATATGTTTGAAGGATGAATGAACTGAAGCTGTGTCTGCCATCAGTTTAGAGTTAAGATACTTTTGTTGTGTTTGATCATACAACACGTATACAATAACATAAATTATTCACTCTATTTGTTTAGAATTTTGAACATTATGAAGCTGTTGCTGCTTAGGTTGGGACCCTATTGTAACCGCCACCACCTCCTGGCACTGAGAAGATTCAGCTCAGCGCCAAAAATATGCATTGTTGGAAGTGGACCTGCCAGTTTCTACACAGCTCAGCACCTAATTAAGGTCTGAGATATTGTCAGAACTTTAATGAGAGTGGCACTAGATTGTACCTTGATCTTATACCAGACTAAAGAACTTCCTTACGAACGTCTGTTTTGTATTTTGACCGAGTTTGAGAAAAAGTCACTGCCAGATTTATTCAGTATAATCTGTATGGCTTGGTTCATAGGTTTGCTCTGTAAGTTGAATGAACTCACCTGTACAGTAGCAGTGGCTGTGCCAGCAGTGGGCATTGTTATATCCCTGTTGTACAAGTCAGAGCATAGGTCTTACTATATTGCCTGTACTGTAATCTGGTCACCAGTATTTGTATGTACTGTAATACACAGAAATTATGAAAGATTTTCTGTGAGTCTGAGTACAGAGAAGGGAGAGTGAGTTTTGAATGTTTCATTTTGTGTCTTTCAGACAGTTCCACATGTCGAAGTTGACATTTATGAACAGCTGCCTGTCCCATTTGGTCTTGTACGGTTTGGAGTGGCACCAGATCACCCTGAGGTGAAGAATGTGATAAACACATTCACTAAGACTGCTAAGAGCCCAAAGCTGAGATTTGTCGGGAATGTGACACTTGGTCAGGACTTATCACTGCAGGAACTCAGAGATGCATATCATGCAGTGGTATTGGTAGGTAGAACTAACAACACATTTGGTTACAATGAAAACCTGAGGTATAGCTACTCAGTTCCTGATAACTTGAGCTTGATACAGTTAATCCCCTATTGATATCTGGAAGTCATTCCATAAGAGCAGAATGCACAGTGAGATGCCAAATAAAAAAAAAAAGTATTTTCTAATGCTAATAAATGTTATTGGGAGTATGTTATTTATTCATATTTGTCTGACAGGCCTTAATATATATGGTAGGTAGTGATGCATTTTTGTGCAATAAATACAATAAGAAAACAAATAAGCTTTAAAAGCTTATAGAATGTATATTTGTATAACAAATTAAACAACAAAGGTGAAACATTCAGGCCTAAGTCTAACAGATTATGCATGCCTTAGTGTTAAAGATGCTTTGTTTATTCAACAGTGTAAATTCAACTCACTGGCAACATTATGAAAAATGTGGTATTAATATTTCACAGCAGTTCCGCGAAAGTACCATTTCCTTTTAATAGTTTACATATTCTGTTCAATAATTGTTTTCCACGAGGGTGGCTGCTAACAGACGGAACGTATACGAGGTTAAGCAGCGAGATATTGTGATATGAGTGTAATTATTAAATGTGTAGTTAGTTGTTATTAAATATATGCATCTTTGCTTTGTTTACTTTTGTGCAGCACAGAATTGTTATTTTTGGTTTGGGTGAGGATATTGTATGTTCATGGCAGAAGGGACTGTATACAGCATTGAAGCTGTATTGGCAGGGTGTTTAGCTGGACATTTGTTTTGTTGAGTTATGTTTTTCTTCTTTTTCCTTCTTTGCTGAAGAAATGTGCTTTTAAGAGGGAGCGTGAATTGCATAAAGTCACCTGTATTTTAATGGTAAGATAAGTCTGTACTATTCATTGCATTTGCACCAGTGCAATTCTGAGGTAATGCAACTGCCATGTTCTAGATAGGCTAGGTGTGAGTTTGATTCCTAGCAGCCAAACGTTGTAAAAATATGTTTTTTTTGCTGTGTGTGTGTGTGTGTGTGTGTGTGTCACAATGTGTAACATCTTGAGAATCCTTGAGTGAATTTTTATGCAATTTTTAAATTGGGGATTCATACTAGAATTAGACAGTACATCCAATTTTGTTTAAAAATCAGACAGTAACTGGCACCTGAGATAAAGATCTACATGCTTTCTGTCCTAAAGAGTAACTGGGTAAACAATGAGCAACAAGTGTTATGAATAAAAACTATAGACTATGAATGTCAAATTTTGGGGCAAGAGGGTTACCGTGGGCCAAGAGACTTAAAGTTGGGCTGCAGAATATTAGAAATAAGTATGCTATTAATAGTCTACTACAAAAGTACCTGAAGTTAGAGAGTATAGTTGTCCCTTTTTATGCTCAAAGGAATAGGGGGGACAGTTTAGAGATATAGCTCCACTCTTTCTTAACCTTGGCACAAGTGGAGAGATGGAAGTGAATAGTAATCTTCATGCTTCAGTTTCTTTACCCCCAGAATAGCACCCAATGTCCATTAAATAGGAGGCTGGGTGAGCCGCAGGGCTAGTCTGGATGGTTGTGGAGAAGAGATGTCTTGCCCATGCCAGGATTTGAAGCCTGGACCATCCAGCATGTAGCAAATCATGACAATGATTATACCCTGCCCCAGCTTTCAGCAAAATTACCATATATAAAATAATTTATTTTTAATGTCAAATGTGGATATAAAAAGAGGGGGCAGATGTGTTTATAATGTAACATTGAGGCATATTCAAATTTTGGCATCCTGGACTCTTCTGAGGTTGTCATACCATTTAATGCACTGGAGGTCGCACTTTTTGTTGTTGTTTACAATTGTGCATAGGCCTATATTATACACTGTTTTCATTACTATTTGGTTGTCACATTTCTTTGCAGAACTTTTTATTTTGGTGTCTGTGTTGAGGTTGTCAGTGTTAAATCAAGAAGGATGAAATGGGCATGCATGTGGCATGTATGGGGGAGAGGGGCATGCAGGTTTTTAGTGAGGAAACATGAGGGAAAGAGAGCACTTCAAATAGGCATAGATGGGCTACTAATATTAAAATGGGTCTTAGAAATATACCACAGGGGCTACAGGCTTGAATAATCTGGCTTAAAACAGGGACAAATGGCATGTTCTTGTGAACATGGTAATGCACCTTCAGGTTCCATACAATGCAGGGATTTTCTTGACTGAGTATTTCAGCAAGGTCTCTGCTTCATGTTTTTAGTTAGTTAGTCAGTCAGTCTTTCAGTCAAATATACCAGTCGTACATTCCCTCAAATATTCATATTGTTGAAATGTTTTCTAACTGCTGACTTAGAAACAATACTTCATGCATAATTTGTAGGTACACTCATAATCTATCTGCTGATTCCAGCAGCTGTGTGGCCTAAGGCATAGGTCTGCAGCCACTTCATTGCTATGATTGTGGTTTCAAATCTCTTATGTCTGCTGTGTGTTGTGTAGCAGCAGCCTTCGTGATGAGCTGCTCACTTGTTTAGAGGAGTTCTACTGGGTGTGTGTGTGTGTGTATGTAATTACATGTGATCTATAAACCTCAGTAATAAGACAGCCTATGCCCAAGTTGGGCTGTTGCACAACAAAGTTAATAATCAATCTACATCACAAATTTCGTGTCCCTATACATAAGCGATAAATGTTAGATATTATGATTGCACATTTTTATTTATGCCTCATATAAGTTGTATAAAGTAATAAGGAAAATGAGAATCAGTTAAGATTGTTCAGCATCAGTTGTTATTAGTTGCTATTTCTTGTCATCATGTACTGTCAGAGGCCACTAGGCAGTGTTCATAACCACAGTAGTTGTAACTGTACGTAGGTCATTGTGTAACTTGCCTGTTATTTTTTTGTCTGACTTTAACCAAACTTTGCTTTTTGGCAGTTTTTAGTAAAACCCCCAAATTTAAAAATTCATGAAAATCCATACAACAGAAACCAAGTTCCATGCGGACAGATAGGTGAAGAGGAAGAGACAGAGACAGACACGTAGAAATGAAACTACCAGCTGCTTTTTGTAACTTTGTGCATGTGCCTAAATAGAAATCTAAATTGAGTTATCCAGTCAGGTACTACTCTCATGTCTCATCGATAGTCCGAAGATTTTGGAGAGTGGCACATTTGGCTTATTAATGTCAGATTTAATATTTTTTATTAATGACACTTTTCTTGTTTGATGACAAATATGTGACTGTACAATGTGAACAGTATAAACAACATAAAATATGTGACTGTAATTTCTGGTGTTTATGAGCTCTTATACCATTTCTTGAATAAATACAACTGTTCACACAAATATGTTGTACCAAACATTGCACATATTTGGCAAGCAAATTGAATAACTTTGGAAATCAGTATGCAGGTGAGGAGGTATACAAACTTGGCATTTCAGCATCACTCCTTTTTTCATTTAGAACTGAATCACACTGAAATCCTGGGAAGTCCATTTGTACATGTTCATCTGCTTTATCAACACCAAATTGTACTGTGCAATAAACAGAGCAGATTTCACTCTGCCAATCTTAAAATCTTGAAATAGATTTTCAAATTTGATTCTCAACTTATCCATTATTTTCCAAGCTTGATTGAACTGTAGGTTTGACTGACTCAGATATTTGGTTTGCACGTTCCAAAGTGTACTAAATTTTTGTTTTTTTATGTATGTTCCCCAGAGTCAAAGTTTTATCTAAAAACTTTCATATTGTCATGTGATGATATTAAATTCTCTCATATTTGTAGTTTCACTTGTAATTCAGTTAGGTGCTATGTATTTTTGAACAAAAAGTACCAGATGCTTTTGCCATCTCATGTTTGCATGTTGCTAACATGCTATTGTTTTGTTTCCAAAAGTATAATAATTTCACATATCACATCATAAAATGCTTTCAATGCCTTGTGGTAGGATAACTAGTGAGTCTGAATGTAATGTGGCAGATCTTCGTACTCATGGTCCATAATTGAGAATGACAGCAAATGTTGGTGATGCAGTCCTTTGGAAAAAATATATTTAACAGTTGACACAAGTCTTTTAAACGTGTTCCAGTCTTATTATTTTACTAAACGCAACATTGTGGTGTACTGTGCAATGAAAACTGTGAATTTTACTATAGAATTTTTCATTTTCCTGCAAGACCATTTTTACTGCCTACCATAGGATGCACTTCATCAGTTACAATGCACACAAGTTTGTTGAGTGGAGGGTTTTATTTTTCAACTAAATTATATGTTTCACGGGATATGCAGTGGCACAGTTGGTTGAGGCACTGAGTTACTGGGTTGCAAGAGAAAAGGTCATGGGCTTGATTCCTGATGGGGTCATTGGGATTTTTCATTGACTTAGTCCTTCCAGCTGCAATATGGCCTTGGGGTTGACTCAGCCTATTACAGAAATGAATACCAGGGATATGTCCGGGGGGGGGGGTAAATGTGGCCAGTGTGTAGGGCTGACACCTGTACTACCTTCATGTACCAACTGTCTAGAAATTCTGGGAGCCTCAACCTTTTGGAGCCCAAAAGACCTGTCCAGGCCTGCAGTGGAATAGCTCTTTTATCTGTCTCACAGAAAGTGTCTTCTCCAGGAAAGTTCTGTGCATAGGAATTAATTTCAAAAGTTCTTCATTAGTAACAATATTTAAGTTACAACTATGAATAAACACTGGAAACTAAGCGGAAACTTTTAGACTTACACTTTCATTAACTGCTATTGAGGAGGCTTAAAAACATCATAACCTGATTTTAATTGATTTCTCATCATTTGCTGTTTCATTTATATGTTCAGCCACTGTGTTTATACTTAGGCCTGTGTTTTATATTTCTTGTACTTTTCGTGGCTGGATTACTTCATATCATTCTATTAAAGAGACTGTTTTGGTTGAATCTCAGTACACATCTTTAAAGCAATATTGCTCAGTGTTAATGAGTTAAAATATGTCGCAGACAGACATTATAGGTCTTCAAGAGTGAACACTGTTTTTGGTGTCAGCTTTTGGGATTTTTGCCCCACTGTGTGTTGAAGCTCTTTCAACATTTTGGTGTCTGTTGTAGTCACCATCAGGTGAAATGTCAAAATAGTAATGTGGCTAAATCGCCAAGCCACAGCAACTCAGTGCCCATCTAAGGAGATGAATATTGTAATGCCTGTCAACCATTCATAATTAATAATTATACAGTGAAACTTTGTTGTTGTTCTAATTTAATTCACAGTTTGGTTTATAGCTTGGGTCATATACCATTTTGTGTCATATTCTTTTTTCCCAAGACACACTGGTTCCTGTGTTACAAAAGAAGCTTTGTTATGGTTATGTTCAAAAACCTCACCATTGGAACTTATTTTTCTCTTGTTAAAATGAAGGCATACAGTTTAGCCTTTTTACATTTAATTTTTTGTTTAAATAATCCGTGTAGATGAGCTGTTCTTGGACAGATTGGTCGTTTAAATTGTAAGTGTGACTAATATTAGTAACCTATTTTTAATGCTTGGTGAGTCTTTAAATGTAGGAATAATTGAAGGTAACAGTAAAGTTCACCCAATAACAGGCCATGAAGGACCAGAGGGGGAGTAGAGGTATAGTTCTACTCTTTCTTTAACCTCAGCTCTAGATTGGGGTGGGTCATCAATGCCATGCCCTGGCTGCTTCACCCCCAGGAAAGAGACCTGGAACCCACTGTATAGGAGGCTGGGTGGGCCTCAAAGCTGGTCTGGACAGGTGTGTAAAATCTCGCCCCCTCTGCAGCATTTGATGCCTGAACCATCCACCATGTAGTGAGTCTCTATACCAACTGCCACATTAATACACACTGTTCTGTCTAACACAGTTCATTATTTCTTCACTGCTCCATGTAGCTTTGAAGAAATAATAAAATGTTTTGTTAGAACAGTGTGTGTTTACATGATTGACTAGACACAATGTGATGGTACCAATAAATATACTGACTGCTGTCCCAGCCTATGTAGGAATAAATATGTGTGTAAATAAAGTGACTGTCGTGTTGTTGACAGGCATATGGTGCGGAGGAGGACCAGGAGCTAGGTTTGGAAGGTGAGAAGCTTAATAATGTGTTGTCAGCCCGTCAATTTGTGGGCTGGTACAATGGACTGCCACGGGACAAACACTTCCCTGTTAACCTGGATGTGGAGGAGGTGGCAGTACTGGGACATGGGAATGTCGCACTGGATGTTGCCCGCATCCTGCTTACGCCTGTCGACAAACTTAAGGTTGGGCTCATTTACACTTAGGCCTGACATGATGAGCACTCCAGTTTCTCATGTAGAAATGTAAGAGTTTGGCAGGTGCAGACATGTTCATTAGTATAATCAGATTACCGGAGCAATTATGTACAGTGAACCCCCAATTTTACGATTTTGTAGGGCCCACTTCAGATTGAATGCGAAATTGAAGAAAGTATAAATCTGTGTAATGTACTTTTGCAGGTAAGTAAACAGTGTATGTTGCCCTATCACAAAAGTTTGCCAAGCCATTAATATATTAATGTTTTAACATTAACATTGTAAACACAGCGTGGCATGTTCATGTAGGAGGCAACTTCCTCACAGTATATTTTCCTTGAATTCTCAGTCTGTATACTTCATTTTCAAGTTTGTTGCATTATTACAGTAATATTGTGCTTAATATCATTTGGCATATGTATTTTCTGGCTGCTTATGTTCCTATCACTGTGTTCAAGAATGTTGCATTATCTTCTGCAACTTCTTCTTCTGGTACATTCACCTGCTAGCCTGACACATGGTGAACAATGTGGACTGTACAAATCTTGACAGAACTGTCAGGCCTCAAAGTTCACTGCAAGAGGTTTACACTTTGCCAGCCATTTCCTCTAAATCTTCTGTCAGTTATAGTGTGTTATAATCATTGATGTAGATGTGACCAGCTGAAAACCGTACTTTGTAAAACAGTTTTTGAGAGTAATTGAAGTTGTCAGCTTCCAGGTTTCTGCTGCGAATTACATAGCAAACAGGATATCGAGCTTCATATGTGCAGTATGTTGCAGCAGTCGTCCATATGACATGTCATCTGTCTTTTAATGAACTGCATTCTGTAATGGCACTTCCATCATGGATGATTCCTAAAGCTACGGCCCTTAATGTGGCTGATACAGTTAGCTTGGAGATACGTAACTTGTATGTGCTTGAGAAATATTGTGTGCTTCAAGTAAGCAGCACATTATCTCCATGAAAAGCATGATATTTTAACGTTTACACCTACTTGCTTGTCCAGTTGTGTAAGGCAGGGGCATAGCTAGGGTGGGGTAAGTGGTGTGGCTGCCCTAGGCAGCATAGTCAAAGGAGCGGCAAAGTGAATATTTTTAAGTGAAAAAATTTTATTTTCTGCATTAAACCAATTTTAAATTACTGATACAAATGAAAGGAAATTCAATAAATAATTGTGATTTTTTAAGGTGATAATTTATGTTGGGGACAGCTACTGTGATTGCTTGTCAGTCATCAAAAAGTCACTGGTGTAAGAGAATCTTTAAATATAGTAGTAGTATTGTAGCAACTTCTATTGGCATCATATTTTGTGGGCATTGTTATAAAATTTTTGAAGTAATGTGAACTCTTATGTTTCCCAGTTGCAAGTGGTATCACTGTATCGCATGCACGGAGCACTCCACCACCACATTGTGATTTTATTCTACCATGGCAAGATTAAGACTTTCACCAGGTTGCAGACTGAAATACAAACATATCACATTCTTTAATCTCTTGAAAAATTATAATTTTTCCAGTCATTTGCTATTTCTGATACACCCAGCTTTTACCTGCTGTTTCAACCACTGAAACCTGTGCAGGTGATGTGCAAGGCCTTCTCCCTGATGATAGTGCTAGCCACAGAGATATTACTGTCACATCCTTGCTTGAACCTTGCAGTAAGAGCACATTTCATGTTCTTCAGCAGCAACTCTTTCAGTGATTTTGGTTGCTTTGGCAGAGGCCCAAAGTGGATGTATCTTGTCTCAGTTGCTTACAGGTTATTTCACTTGTGTGTTTAATGCAGGCAGTGAAAGTTGTAACTGTGATGCAAGGTCAGCATGTTCTCCAGTATGTGCATCAACTTTAGATAAAATATCTGTGTGATTTATTACATGTCTTCATCATTTGCATTGATTCCATCAACCACCCTTCAGCTTGAATAAATTTATTAGTTTGCTGGGACCTTATGACAGTCACTGGGGTTCTTTCTGTAAGTGGTGACAGAGTCTTACAGGGACTTAAAAATAGTACAGTGAATGTGAGTGATGTTACCGGATTCTTGTAAGGGCCATACAGTAACAGTGACTATGTGTAGTGATACCTGATTTCCTGCAAGTGGCAATAGCATGATAATACAGTAAAGCCCTTATGAATTGAACGTATGTACATGATTATGATACTACTGGGGTAACTTGTTTTACAAACTGCTGAAAATGGATTAAAATGTGAACAGATTTTGAACAATTCTGTGGGTGAATAAGGTTTTGAAAACATGATTTTTATAGTAATAGGATGATCAAACTCAGACCCATGAGGATGAGTCTGTGGCCTGGAAGAAGTGAAACAATTATGTTATGTACAATAGTTGATGATTTTTGTAGAGTACTGACATCACAGAGCATGCTCTGGAGGCACTGTCACATAGCAGAGTTCGACGTGTGAAACTTATTGGCCGGAGAGGTCCGTTGCAGGTTGCATTCACCATTAAAGAACTGCGTGAAATGCTGACCCTTCCAGACTGTGTGACAATGTGTAACCCACAGGACTTTGAAACTGTCCGTTCTGCAGTACCAAGTGAGTACCAAGGCTACTGTCTGCACCATTTTCCAAGTACTGGCTTTTGAAACAAAATATGTATAATAAATGTGCCTGTTTTCTTCATGTGTGATCATGAAATTCATATCAGAACATGCAGTTCATACCATTAATGGCTACAACTGTAGTCCACAGCACTTTTTTTGTACTGTGTTTGTATTTAAATCTATGTGACTTTCATGAAAGTGGCAGAGCGATTTGAACCAAGTTCACATGATTTGATAAATTTTATGAACATTTCTTTTGCCAAATGCCCTCGTTTCAAAATGACAGACATACATGTCCAGTGTACCACATTTACCCAAATACAAGACAAAAATTTTTCTCATAATTCATCATCTGAAAAATGTGGGGCTTACCTTAAAATTGTTCACACAATGAAACATATTCCATGTAGTTGTTTTCCTGAAAACTGAAGATTGTTAAGGCGAGCATTTTACATGCTGGGTTGTCTTGCCTTTAGGTAAAGACAGTAGAAGGCATTATATATGCTTGCTGAATAAAGTCCTGAAGCAATCACTGTAGTGGTTGAACAAGCCATGCTCATTTGGTGAGATTGCCCTGTAGAATGACATTATGTCCATTAATTTTTGAAGACTTTGTCAAATGGCACTCTTCTTGCTGTTGCAGTTTCATTTAAATGGATGGCTGCAAGTCCCAACTGTTGCAGTGTTATGTGTAAATTTGTGTTTCTTGTAAACTGCCACTGTGAGTCTGAAATTGGTAAATGGTTGTAACTTGATGTGTTGTTACCATTTTAATAGTTTTGGATGTGTGATACCTTTCAAAGCTCTCAGAAAAATATGGAGGCTTTCCACACCTTTTCACACCTTTTCACACCTTTCCACACCTTTCCACATCCTCAGGTTATTTCACTTCTGCTTCCATATGAAGTGCAGCCCTTGCAAGGCGTAGCAGGGTGCTCTTCCTTTCATGTGCATACCATAGTGTTTGAAGTGTGGTAGTTGCATCACCAGATGTGCTATGGTCTGGCAAAGTAAACAATTTCCAAAGATTTCATTGAGATCCAGTTTAAATTCTGCTTTGTATTTCATAATTTTCTTATAAACAACATGTACATGGAGCTTGGCTGTACGAGAACAAAAGTTTTCTGTAACTGTTCACAAATCTCACATGATGGTGAAGAAAGATAGAACCTGTTCATATCTGTCCACTCCATACTTTTCCTTATTGTGTTCCTGCATACACATTGGAGTTGCATCTTACATGGGGGTTACATTCACAAGACAATGCATAAACCCAAAATTGTGTGTAGTTGAATTACCCTTTAAAATCCCTTTGTCCATGAAGTACACGTCTTTTTGTATATTCCCTGTAATGTGTATGTGTGTTACAAAGAGTACATTCCGTACAAGTCAAAGACTGTATAATTCTGTTTTAACCTTTTGGTGCCGGAATTATTTTTTTAATTTTTGCACATCCTGTATATACAATGTGAATAATACAGGAACCAAATATGTTAGATTTATGAAACGAACTGCATTTGGAAGAGGAAAAAAATGGAGAGTATATACCATGTTTAAAATATTCAGTACCTGTATTTGTTGAATAAATATATAAAATGCAACATTTAGAGGTTAGAGGTGCGGTACAACAACTATAGTCGTCGTTAGGCGTCAAAAGGTTAATTACATAAGAAAGGGGAAGATGAAAGAATGAAGAAACAAAAGGTTCTAACAACACGTATGCTGTCAAGATTATCAAGTTACTGCTTTTCTGCATGTGATTTTAATTTTTATGTGAAATGTTATATCAACTGTTGGGGGCCATTAGGGCTTGATGTCGATCCAGGAGACACAGAGACAGGCTTGGGTGATGGAGAGCAAGTTATAAAAGAACACACTTTATACAGTACACACTGTGAGACATGGAGAATTTCAGGCTTCAGTGTCTCATGCCATCTGTGGGCTTACGCTCACAGAGTGAGTGATGTGATATGTGGAATTGCCTGTGCTATTTGAATTTTAAAATTTTATTGTTATTCTTTACTTGTGTATTTATTTTATTATTTATTTATTTAAGTTTTGGATGAGTGTTTGTAGTTGAATTTGCATAAGTTAAATCTGTGTATGATGCAACTCCACTGTATTTTGGTTGTCTTAGATTTCCTCCTTTACTTTGTCCATCAGTGCCACATGTGAGTTATATACATCCTCCATTTTCTTTCATTCAAGAGTCAGTAAGTCATACCTGGATTGTCTCATTGCTTCTCCTTTCTTTTATTTCATTTTACTCAAAACTTTGGGCACCTTACATCTCTGACGGTGTTTTTGTAAGTTTCCATGTTTTTGTGCTGCGAATGCTGGTACTCCATCTCTCATATCTGATAACTTCAACACTGGTCTCCTTCCCACATATCTGTAATTGAATGAGTGAGTATGGATGTCCAGTTAAAGAGCCTTTGTTAGCCATGAAATGTAGTCATACATCTCAGAAAACACAGTAACATTAATCCACATTTTTATTCAAGCTATGCAGATACTTTGGTGACTTTCTTTACAGTGTATCTGACAGAAATGACTGTAATTATTGGACTATACAGAAGAATGTTGTAGAGATAAATACAAGTAAATTACTAACAATTGGATTTTTGATGTAAACTGTGTGCTTAATCACTTCAGTTTCACATTTACAAAAGCTCTGAGTGCGATGCATCATATTTTCTCAAACACCAGAGGTACAATTTCAGTCTGGCCTTGATGGTGATGTACTTCTTGTAATGAGGCCGTAGGGTATCTTATCAGAAGTGTGTGCGTCCAAATAGGATGGGCATATGGATATTTTTTAGGAACATACTCTGCATGAATGGTGGAAAATCTTGAATGAGATAATGCAATGATTCAAGAAGATAGATGGATTATTGTCATAGATATAGCTCAAAAGTTGGACATCAGCAGTAGATGTGCATATTTCATCATCCACCATGTCCTTGGGGTGTCACAAAATTTGTGCAAGGTGGGGTGCCAAAGAAACTAACAGATGAGTATAAATGGGCATACCTGAAAACATAGATGCAGTTTTTGCAGTTTTGGCAGGATCGAGGAGAATAATTTATGCAGTGGATTAGCAAACTGAAATTTGAGTTTCTCCATAATTCAGCATACAATCCAGATCTTGTCCCTTCTGATTACTGAAGAAAGATGTAATTATGGACACTGCAGGTGATTAAGACACAATTCATACTTGGCTGTGCACAAAACTAAGAACACTATTTCCACTGAAATTAGGAAACTGGACTGAAGTGATAAATGTGCATGGAGGAACTCGAGGGTTATTTCAAACACTTTGACTACATTTTACCTTGTGTGCCTATTGCAGAGTGAAAAAGTAAATAAATTTCCCATTTTGAATTTCCCTTGTAGATTCATGTCATATGCATTTTGATGAATTGAACTAGACATATGAGAGTTGCCACTTCAACTTTGTTAGGCTGACTGCTATATTGTTTTGTGGAGCATGGAAGGTTTTATATTCAGTATGGAGGTGGATGTACTGCACTGCACTTCTCACTGTCATCAGCATATTACTTTTGTTTGCTGCGGTGTTTTATCTAAAGTGCAAGAATGGGGGAAAACGTAACATATGAAATTTCTTACCACAAATAGGAGTTGCTTTTGTGACTCTTTTTGAGCAGTTTATTTTCACTACCTTTGTTTTCATTTGGGTCATTGTAAAGAATAAGGCAAATTAAGTCCTCATCTCATCTGGATTAGTATCAAACCATGAATCACAGTATAGGGATGAGATTATCAAGAAGTTCTTAGCATATGTGTGTCTCTGTGTATTGAGCTTACCCCAAAATTCAACGTCATAAATGCTGTGGAGACATCACTGAAACCACAGTTACACAGCTCAATTGTGCTGAAAGACGATATTATCTCATATTTGTGTGTATCTGGTTGGCTGTCATGAATATGTCATTCCTGTTCAACTGCCTGTTGCTTGTTAGCCTGTTGTATCATACCAGATGTAGCAGCCACACCTGGTTTGTGGTGCCAGACATGAGGATCACTGACCAGACAGCAAAGTTTCATATTTCAGAAGCCCACAATAGTTTAATTCACATTAGTGTATTGTTAATCCATTTCATTCAATCACCTGGCATAGGACAGGTCAATTTCAATCAACATGACCTTGTTAAAACTACATAAACAAATTTACACCAACAATATATAAAATGATAAATGACAACACATCACAGTCTTCTGTCACTAACAGGCTAATATTAACTACCTGTAACATGACATATATTCTTCCACTGAATAAAATGTATGTTGTAACAGAAAGAATCTCAACGCCCTTTTAAAGAACTTGTTATTTTCTGGTTCTTTTATATTGCTAGGTATTTCATAACATAATTTCATTACCACATCACCTACCTTTTTTTTTAAAAAAGCATCTGTGTTATAGAACTGAGTACCAGGCTGCAATTTCTGTTGTGTGTCATAATTTCGAATTTCTGGATTCTACTTCATGTTTTCTCTGTTTCCTTAAGGATAGCACACAGTTTCAATTATGTATATGCTAGCTCCTGGCAGTATATTCAAATTCCTGAATTCCTACAAGAAGTTTGTTTCCTTAAACCCAGATTATTTGCATAACCCTCTTTTGCAATTTAAAGGTTCTTACGTTTTTCAGTGTCACAACCCCAAAAAGTTAAACCATGGTGGAAATGGGGATGATAATTAGTAGAGTCGCTGCTGCTTGTGACATGTGGGCCATTACTTCCTTTAAGGGTTTTGTAATATAACATACTTCATTCAGTTTTGTGCTTATTGACTGTACATTAACATTCCAGTTCATATTTTCTGTGGTATATGTACCTAAAAATGTGGATTTTAATTTGTAGGGTATATCCAAATTATTGAATTTGTCTGGTGGTTTTATTATATTTCTCTTTTGTTTGGTATGAAAAGACATTGCAATTGTTTGTTCAGCATTTGTCTTCAGGTTTTAAAGTTAGAAAACCTGTTGTGTTTTCATATATTTAATTAATTAGTTAGTTAATTGATTTAACCTGATGATTACCCCATAGGGTTGAAACATGTTCCTGTAAAATTAATACAAATAAAGTTGTGTTAACAGTCCATACTTACTAATTATAATAAGGTTACCTGTGTGAAATTGTGACTGCAGCACTTCCATCACTTTTTCATTTTATATTCAAGGGCAGTCTTTATTGTTCTGAAAACCTCAAATGTTATATTGATTTGTATCGTCATTTGATATGCTGGCAGTCATGATTCAACAGTAGAAATGAGTAGATTGGGAATAAACTAAAAGTAAAACATATATCTGGAGCACATGTATACTTAGCAGAATTGTTGTTATAACATCATGAAAGAACTGGTATTTTCATATTCATACAGATTTGGAGCGCCCGAGACGTCGCCTCACAGAACTGCTGTGTAAAGCTGTAGACATGACTCCTTCTGGAGACGTGGATGCGAGCTTAAGACAGTTCCTGCTTGTGTTCTTTCGTTCACCTATCAGTTTCCATCACTCACCAGGTTTGCATATATTTATGGATCTAATTAAAGTGACAAACATGTGAGCAAGTTAACTGCAGGAAATCTCTCAGATTATTTCACATTGTTTGTGAATATAGGAAGAGGTGTCATTTAATTCACTAATTTTAATTGTATAGAAGTATTTATTGTTTCCTTGGGTGACTTATGGTTTATTTTGTGTTAGGGGTAGGGATTTTTTTCATTTCCACCCATCCAAACTGTCTTGAGGGCCCACCCATCCTCCTGTTCTTTGGCTGGGAGTGGTTGTTTCGTTAGGGATGAAGCAGCCAAAGAGCAAAAGCTGATTATACTTTCTTGTAGTATGGAGCTATAACATCACAGCTCTGTCAGCCATCATGGTGTGCTACTTGATTGACAGTGTGGGCAACTATGACTTTTGCTTTTATCTACTTTTTTATTTATTTGTGTATTTAAGAGTTTTCCTCTTTGTTCATTCTTATTTGTCTTAAACTTGTAAATATTTTATCATAATATTTGTACTAAAGTAATTTTTGTGTGAAATGTGTTACTTGTATTAAATTTTGTGTTCAGAAGGTGTGTTTTCCTTTATTTGGGTACCAGTGATGGCTTTTTGTTTGGTTTACAGTCAGAACACAAATAGTGACATTTGAGCGGACCTAATTTCCATGCACATTGTGGTTTGTGGGTTATGGTGTTGTGTTGTCTGGTAGTTGGTACCAATGTTTCTGGAGGAACACACTTATTTCATCTTCACAGTTGAAGTCTTGTACCCCAGAGATGGAGCCAGTGTGCACTATCTACATATGAGACTAAGAGTGATTCATAAAAATTGCTCTCTTCTGGGATGGTGCTGTTTAGTTTGGTAGATCAGTATCTACATAGTTGATTCATAACTCATTGGACCACTGATATATCAAAATCTTTGCGCAGGAAATGTGGTAATTTATCAAGTCCTGAAACTTGGAGAAGACCATAGAAATTAACTTTGCATTCATGGCTATATGCAGATAGCCACAATTAATTTAACACACAAAGTGCTCTGCATTTGTAATTTATTTCTGTATTATTTAATTGTTTATAGGTTTATAACTTTTATTTGTGAATGTTGCTTTGTGACATAATCACATGTGTGCATGTTAGTATATTTCAGTGCCGGTGGATGTACTAACAGATGTTCCTTGGGGGGGGGGCACTGCAGCCTGACAACCTGACAAATCTTTTATGTGATTCACTTTTCATCTGAAATCATGGAACATGTAGTTATGTGTATATATATATACAGGGTGTCCCAGGAGGAATGTGCCAGACTTCGGGAGAGTGTTCCTTATGTTAAAGTATACCGATATAACCCAAAACACCTATATCCAAAGTTGAATTGTTACGGAGATAATGGCCAGAGAAAAGTGTGGTCTTCTTGCAGTTCCATGTACTGCACCTTTTCAGCTGACGCGTTACATGTACTCTGCGCATGTCGTTGAGACTGGAATGCAGTCAACATTATGCCTGCGTGCCCATGTAAAGTGCTTGGAACCCTAAGGACGAATACGGCGTTAATGCAAGTGCTTATGTAGTTCAATGTAATGGCTTTATGTCACTCATATGTTAATTACATGTTAAGTACAGATATTAACATTACAGAAACAACATATTCCTGCCAGTTTTAATATGTATTTGGTAATCAATAAG
>Ga0123357_10002895_pt1 | contig 19337 bp, 19 predicted proteins | sample TergutEmb28metaG_FD_89873 | JGI IMG/M metagenome (GOLD analysis project Ga0123357, IMG submission 89873) | Embiratermes neotenicus P4 segment gut microbial communities from Petit-Saut dam, French Guiana - Emb289 P4 | ecosystem: Host-associated > Arthropoda: Insects > Digestive system > Gut ...
GTATGTCTGTAGTTATGGACTTGCTGTATGGCCGTGATGTTTTGCATAATTGTATGTGATTTGCAACTTATGCTGGAAGCATGTATTGCTTGTAAATGTCTGTGCTCTTTGTGTTATTCACTGGTAAGCTGTAACTGTGGCGAAAGCCTGGCTGTGGCCAGTGGCAATAGAGCAGGACTGAACACACATGATTTGGAGTGCGTCCTTATGTTTTGGAAAGATATACGTGAACAGTACATTGGGCGCTAGTCGCCGTTTAGTGTTGTAATAAGCTGTATGTTTCTGATGTTAGTTCTATCAGTGTGAGACTGGTTTTGTATCTTTAATATAATATAGATTTACTTTGTGCATTGGAACCTGTGTTGCCCGCGAAGGCTGTTATTTTATGAGGTTCGATATTACATCTCCTCCACGAGAGCCTATCGTTGCGGAGGTCGACCGCCCAAACGACATGACGGGGGCATACATAGTGCCGAGCTCCCACTGTTTTCCACCTAGTGGGGCTCAATACTGTCAACTTAAAGAATAATGTTCACCTTCTTAATCATATAGAACTTTGTACTGTTGTCACAACATAAAAGAAAAATCCAAATATCCAAAAAATAAATTTCAATGTTGACAGTCTAGTTCCAGTACGCATATGAAAAAAATTATTTGCTCTGTATTCAGGCAAACTGCTTAGTTTAATGGTATACATTACAATAAATCACAATGGCTTGGAACTTAAGTGTGTCAGTATTTCAATGTACTTACTAAATCCTGTCTCTCAATATGAGACATTTTTTCTACTATGGACCACAGCCAACGTTTGAATTTCAAAAGACGTTCACTTGATTCACCAGATTCATCATTGAAACTTGTATATGAGATGAGCACAGCCACATTGATGTCACCAACACCATTCAACAACAGTCGCAGATCTTCTGCTGTAAGGCCATCCAGTGAACCAGCTGGCAGAACATCAAATACACCAGTCCGCAGTGCCTGTATCGAGCACAAAATGTGACATACACGTACGTATTTTATTTTTAAGTTGTTCTTATACAGATATGGATTTGATACACTACAGCACCATTTTAAGGTGCTTTTATCATTACAAATACACTCTACAAACAATGAAATGAAAATGTCAACAGAGATCACAAAATTACAACGAATACCATATTAACTCAAATTCACCATCTTAAATTTTCAGGGTAGTACCTCTACAGTACATGTTTAACTTTATGTATGATAATGAGGCAACCATCGCCGCCACCACACACCACCCCTTTCCAGATAATAAGTTAGCATAAAAAAAGGTTATATATTATTTGGATAAAATATAGTATTTCAGAAACTGAGCCCACAGCAATGTGTACAGTAATTTCTTACATCTCACAGCTCATCTGATACAATATGACAATCCTATTGTTTGAAATTTGTGCACGCCTGACGAACTGGTCTCTTGGGCTCAACATATCCACCAAAAACTAATGATTTGTAAAATGTGAATGCAAGACTAATGCCAGAGCAAGAAATACTTCTGTATTAACCCTTTGGTACTGAGCGTTACACACATATAACATGCACTGTGATGCTCAGAATGTTGAATACCATATAAATAATCTGCTCTTAAGCAGCCCTCTTATGCAGGGAGCATTTAAATTACAGGCCTCTGCACAACACTACAGGCATTGAATTCTGGTGCCAAAGGGTTAAGGACAGTCTACTACTTTCATCTAAATGTCAAGAGAGTCAGCCAAGCAGTGACAAATAATTATAATAAAAATAATTAATTTCCATCAGATCAGTCATAGCGATTTAAAAAACTCTCATTTTTATTCTTGTATTCCCCTGACAAATGCCAGCTCTTTCACATGCGTGAGTTTGGTTTTACCATCCAAATCAAAGCCCCAGCACAAATATATGAGGGATACAATCTCCAGAAATTTCAAGTACTGTAATGCTTCATAAAATGACTGCTTCTTTTCAGAGTAGCGAAGTGAAATAAAGTGAAGTGAACAAAGCAAAGTGAAGTGGAATGAGGTCAAGTGAAGTGCATTATAAAGGGGGGGGAGTCTTTATAGAAAAGGTTTATAGTAGTAAGTGATGAGAAGTGAAGGACTGGGGTGAAAGCATGAGTGAATTAATGATTGGGAGAACAATTACAAGAAACTGTATGCAGTACTGTCTTACTTGGGTGTTTTTACCTTTTGTACATGTCGTATTCTAATTTGTCTCTTGTGTATTGTTTCTAGTTTTAAGTTGTCTTGTGTGTAATTGTTGTTGGTTGGCCATGTGTATTGTTGTAGTTGTCTTGTGTGTATTGTCATCTTATGTGTATTTGTTGTACTATGTGTGCATTGCTGTTTTTTACTTTAGAAGCTGGAATGCTGGCTAGAATTCAGTATTCGGAAGGTCCTGCAACTGGCCACCTCGACACAGGTTTTTCTTAGTTTCCCTGTTCCTAAAAGCAAATGCTGAGATGGTTCCCAAGATTCGAAGTTGCCACTACATGCTTCTTATGTAGCCCTCCTGACTTAAATTTAGTAGTAACCAATTTCATATTTTGTATACATGTAAAATAACCACTGCCACTGGGTAACAACCCAATTGCAGTAAATTATTATTATTACTATTATTATATTAAATATAAAAACAATTATATCACAATTAGGCACTGTAATTTCTCCTGCACATTTTTAATTAACACATGTTACCATGGCATACTACAATTCAACATACCTTCTAATAGACACTGTTACACATTATTCAACTAACCTCAAGAGCTTTTTCCTGTGCTTTAATCATGCGGTATTCTGCATATTTTCGCACATAGTCATACACATTCTGTGCAGTGACCTCCATGTCACGACCACCAGAGACAAGTTCCATTGTCCCACCACCTTCTTCTACACTCAAATCAATGCTGAAATGTAAGAAGCAAACATGAATGTATAAAGTCAGGAAACCTATAGGGATGGTATCAGCCCTTTAGTGCCAGTCTCGGTGAATTGATTTATGGGTAATATAAGTTCACAACTCCCCCCGTCCTGGGCAGTAGTTGATTTTTAAACCCCATCATCAGTGAAGAATTAAGGATAGTGGAAATGATGAGGACAATTCTGAGTGAAAAAGCCACGCATAAGTGTTTACTAAATTTAGAGTAATGTACTGACTATATATTTGTTAACAAGAAGAAAATTTGGTTGATATGCTCCTTCCTAAGGGCAGGAAGAAAGAGGTATGGATCACCTACTGACTGAACCATCACTGTTACATCCTACACAACTGTAAGCTACTACAGTACGTTACTTACCAGAGGGTCCTCTCTTGAGGGGTAGGAAATTGGGGGAATGCTTCTTGGTGGTACAGCACACTATCAAAATGTGGTTCATGAGTTAGTGACAAGCAACTGGCAAAAACTGGTCATAAGCCAACAACAACAACAACAACAACAACAACAACAACGATGACAACAACAACAACAACAACAACACCTGCTTCCACAGGATGATGATTCGCCATAAAAACATTGCACAACAGAATGTCAGTTAGGCAGAGGGTGGAGCTGCAATGCATGGCTAACCCCACTTCTGCCTAAAAGGCAGCAGCTGTGCTGAGACATTAGATAAATGACCGTGTGGCATAGCAACTGGTGAAAGTGTTGAAACTGCACAGACACATTTCAACTACATGCAACTTCAAGGACTCGATATGCCTTAGCGCCAGTCTACAGTGTTCATGCAGGGATATTTATACTTGGTATCACAGCCCCACACAAACAGGACAATTGTGTACCCTGACAAAGACTTCACTGGACATTAACCTTTAAAAGAGTTGTGTTCACAGATGTGAAAACATGTAAAAAAAATACCCCTACAAATTCATTTAATATATTTAGGCAACAGGAAATTTACTGCATTTTTAAGACATGCTGCATAATGTGTATTATTTGCCATAAAATGTGGATGATTTCAAAATTTTATCTTTCTCTGTTCAAAAGATATTAAAATAAAAAAAAAACAACCTGGCTGTTTAAAGGTGAAAAGAGAGATATAACGGACAGTCAGCTTTACAGCACTACACTTGGACTTCAGTGGACATGCATAATGTCAGGATGAGCCACTATGTGATTGTGAACAGCAGTGGTTTGCTTCCCACTTCATGCAGTTTACCTGCTTTTCCAGAAATGTCTTAAAGATGGCATCACTGTAAATGTATGTCAAGTAAACCTGGTACTGTAACTGTGAAAGAGCAACAAAAACACTGCAATATCTGAAAAACCATACCTGAAGGTGAGATCAAGTGCAGAAAAAAGGCTATTACTGTCTTTAGTTTCTGCATCCACCACCAGCTGCCGCAGACTCTCATATATGACTGGATCAAAAAACGCTAAATCATGAAATCTAATAGCTCGACCAAGGATATACTTCATCACGTGACGATTCAAGAAAATGGGACACAGTTCATTCTGCAAGAGGCACAGGCCAATCAACCTGTAACCAAGTAAGTAAATACATGCAAACATACATAAATATCATTATCAATGAAGCACAAACAATACAAGCATGCAACTTGACTTACTACTTCATGGATAGGTTTAAAAAGGGGCAAAGCACAGCTATATTCTACACATGTAGGATAGTCTGTACAGTATTCAATACATTTCTGAAAAAATCTCCATAACATCCCATATATGTGGACAGAGAAGATGAAAAATTAAAAGAGCACACAAGCTGCCATACTACCCTATTTCTAAACAAACCTTGTCACAATATGTAAAATATATCACCTGTTTTACATGCTAAATCCCATAATGCAAGAGGTCAAAATAACCTCAATTCTTTTCATTTACTTTGTTGGTGTATCACTAGATAATAACTTTCCTAGTAATACACATCTTGGGATTCAGAAATATCTTTGCCCATGAGGATGACTGTTGCTTTACGATGTATTATTTCTGAATGACATCCTACAGTTCTGAAATAAACTAAACTGTATTCTGCTCAACACTGAGCAGACCCCTGTATCAACTAAGGTAGTGTTGCCTTCCAGCATGTCTGGACAATTTTTGATCACAGCTGGTGTACCTGCTTAAATTAATGTTATGTTAGACATGATGCAGAAGTTTCAGTACCTTCCAACATTGCGGAATGCATTCAGTCTCTCAAAGCTGGCCTTTCCCTGACGAGGAGAATAGAATCCTCTCTTGCCAGGACAGTAGAACAAAGGTGAGTTGTCTTCATTATCCTCTGCTGGTTCTTCAGTTTCAGAACTTCTTGATGCTCCACTCCCACTTTTCTTCCCTCTTTCTAGCAGGCTCACCACATCCAAATCTGAAGCACACACAGTTTAGTAGCTTCAGTGCTTTGTTAAATCTGGTTATACAAATGGCAATAAATTACATAAAAGCAAACTGTCACATGACATATTCAGTTATTTTAGGACAAGAACATATCTGTGAATTAAGATCAGGCTGTGTCAGTTTTCCAATACTTCTCTGCAGTCCACCTTGCCATTACCATGAAGAAATATGACATGTGCTGGGTAGAGAACGCTGTATGAGACATGTGTGGAAGTGAGGTACAGTTCAATGCATTGTTAACCTCAGGGTGACCTTCCAGCTATGACCACCTCACATCCAGGGTGAAAACATGATACTGACAAGACATGGAACTGGGTGGGCCCCAGCACCAGTATGGATGCAGGAGGGTAGAGAAAAACTCTGCCTGCTTGGAACTGACCCTTCATCATTGAGCCACAGCATAGTCTAGGGGTGCACAAATCCCTGGTGACTCAATTTTGTACTGCAGCACCTAGTGTAGAAATTCATGTCACCATTCTGGTACCTAGAATTTTGAGGCTGCTCCTAGATTTCTGAAAAATCTGTGTACCCCTGGCCTAGGGACTATAAAAAGCTGTCCTGGATTATTATGGGAATAGGGAAAAATAAAAAATGATGGGTTACATAATGTATTCCTTATCTAGTCTCTTAAGAACAACGTCAAGACAAAGGTAAGCCATATCTGTAACAACCATCAGAAGAAAGAAATGCCTACATACATGAACTCAAATATACAAAAACACTACACTACATGGCAACCAATGGTACAGAACTACTGCTTCTAGCTTTTACCTGAAGATGAAGGTAGCAAGCACTGCTAAAGCTGTGGTACTGATCTATAAAATACATCGCATTACATACCCAAATAGAGTAACCTTCATAGCTGCTACCATCAGAACCTCAAATCTCACATGTATAAGATTACACTGCAAAACATGCCAAACTCCTTTACTTCAGTGATCTAATTTACTTGTTTTGGTACCAAATTCCTATCACTTCAGCCATACAATTGAACTGACATTTATTTTCTGTCATGGTAACAAGTGTGATCTCAATGGGGATGAATCATTTTAAAAAACAGTGTGATCTTACTGAATACCAAGTTATTATGAGGTATTGTACAAACTCAACAAAAAGCCATAAATTCTGACACTCCTGCACCTGTATTCTTCTGCTACTACATATCACATCACATGACAGACTTATAAAATTTGTTACATAAATGAGTGTAGTGGATGACCTTGCTTGTAAACTTTGTTTTAGATGAACTGGTTATCTTCCCTGATTGATATGCAGCACCTGAACACAAATGCCCATGACAACTGTGATGAGATCTCTGACAAATTTCAGACTTTTCCACTATCTTCCTTATGGAGAAATTAAAAACAGAGTGCCTCTTGGATAAGCTGTTCCTGAACAAAACATTCTCCTGCCTGAGAAGCTGGATTTTTTAAAGTCCAGTCAAAACACACCTACTGAATAACATTAAACTTATCAGCACATAAATGTCCTGTTGACAATATTTTCCCACTTCAAAAGTTCTTTTCATTTCTCAGTAGTATAACTGTACCATGGTTTGATAACCAAATGCAGACCACGCCAGTCCTTGAGTGTGAACTAGCAACTACTCTTTTCCCCAGTTCTTATTATTTATTAGCATGTCACAGAGAGAGTAAAGCAAGATCTGAACTGTACGTGGAAGACTGTTGCTGTAAAGGGTGATATACTATGACTTAAAGAGCATTTATGACCTGTATAGTGAGAAAGTGAGGCAATTAAAGAAAGTACATCTGTGCCACACATGACTTCTGAGTCTCAGTTTTTAGGTGACCAACCATAACTTGTTGTATGAATTTTTATTTAGCACTGTCTAACTGCATATCCAAATTGCCCTGATAGTATATATTTGTGTTATCATACTTGAAACATTAAAAAATAACTGCTTTGGATCCAAAAATGAACATAATTTTTACATTTCCCTAACAAGAAGTTTTCCCCTCTAAGAGTTCCTTGTCACTGAACTCCTCATGCAGGAAACATTGTACTGCATTTTCCCACTTATCTCAGAACATATGCAGGTGCCATCTTCTTTCTTATGGACATATGTTTCTGTGGCAACAAAGCAGCAACTGTTTCATCACAAGGTCTACATGCATTACGTACAGTATATATTATGTGAGTAAATGGAAAATGACTTAAAAAGAAACTCCATGTCAGATTCGCCCACCCTTGTAACTGGTGTTGTAGCATGTGATTTAAAGTAGTGTAGTGTCACTTTCTTTACACTCTCCTTAACAATTAATCATTTCCACAATTTTTATCCCTTTAGAATGAAGGCTGTCACAAATGTCACATAAATGACTTTATTTTTAAATTTATATTTTTTGTACTCTGACGTTAATAAATGAAATGTCAGACACCGACAGGGAATGAGAAACACTCCTCAAACAATAAAATAATTTACTATGATCTCCAGAGAAAAAATGCCAATGTAACGAACTTATAACATAATGAACTTCCATGAATGGCTTATATTCACTGAGCAGATCAATGAATTTCCTGTTATAGTAAGAGTTATGATTGATGAACAACACCTCTTGGCTCTTTCATTTGTCAGTTCAATCTAATTCATGTTTTTGCAATCTACTTCCCTAAGATTCACAGACACACTTAACTGTTAGTACCAAAACTTCTCTCCTTGATCAGTGCTTTCAGAAGGTTTTTCCATCCAGTCTTTCACATACACTTTTCAATTTTCTCTCTCAAAACACTACAATGTTATAAGAAATCACAAGAATGTAGTCAACTCTAATGTACTAGTAGCAAGCATCATGAGCAGCAATTACAATGACAAGGCCTGGTTATCATTTACATTATAATCATCTTCCCAGAACCTGAGAACTAAACTGAAATCTACTCTACTAAAGACAAACAACCTGCAATTTACCTATAAGTGCCTCAGATGCAAGCTCTTGTCCATGACTCAGTATGAGCTCCATTGCCTCCTCAACCTTTTGTCGCAAAGCATCTTCTGAAGCGAGAAGCATCAGGAGTTGGGCTGGTGTCAATTCAAGGAGCATGCCAGTGATTTTACTAGCAAATGTTGGGCGCAGAAGCTGTACTTTTGGATACAGGCGATCTCCAAGTTGCTGCTGATGTAATGTAAGATGTTCATTGTACCCACTGCTTCCACTGCCACTGCTTCCACCACCTCCTCCACCACCACCACCACCTGAGGTGGTGTTAGTGCCTTCAGCACCAGGTGGGAAAAAGGGACGGGCATCATAGGATAAGGAACGGCGTGGTTCTCGACAACGCTGCGATGACCGCTGGACCTAAGAAAATTTGTAAAAGTCACATAAATAGTTCACGGGACATATGATGTCACATACTTCAAACTACTACAAAATTTCATGTATTCAGTATATAAAACTATTATCGAAAGAGCAAAAAAGATATGCGACACAGAAAGCACGTAATTTACATTACCTGAGCATGTCGACGCATGGTCTCCCTCTCACGTGTTCTTAATCTTTGAAGAACATTGTATGGAGCATACTTCGTGCCCACCTGAGCTGCTTCCAGATTTGGTAGCTTTTCATTGGCCAACAATGCCTGCAAAAGAAGCTACATTATTACAAGGAAAATAAACCTTCAAATTTAGTTTCCTGGGATGTAACGCTGTGTATGTAAATAGACACCAACCTTTCAGAGGAACCTACTAACTTGATCTCTAGTGGGGTCAACCATGGGAAGGTGCACTAACATAAAACCTTCAAATAACCAAAATCTTAGGCATTTTATATGTATGTCATCAGTATTGCTCAATTTAATTTTATACAAAGAAATGATTAAGCTACATATTAATTTACATCTTTGGGGTTGCCTGATTTTGTGTCTGGGTAAAACAAGGTAAAAAAAACTCAATGGAAACAAGAATTAAGTTGACTAAACAAAAAAGGTTATTTTAAGCAGAATATATGGCAGTGGAACATAAAATTATGGCAAACAAACAAAAACAAACAATAAATGTAGAATTAACCAGTTCATATACATTTACCATCTTGTTGTGGTCACTTCATATACATTTACTTTTATTCTTTTCTTAATCCCATACCTACTGTTACTGTAATAAGTCACACCTCATAAGGAATTATGTTCAAATCACTGGAATAAGGCAGTAAAGTCCCTATTTTTGACAGCAACCAAGCAGATTTTTAAAATATGACATAAATTAATTTCCATAGAATACAACTGTAAATCATGCATATACACTCACCTCAGCTATAGCAGTATAAAAACTTCGAGTAACACCTGAGCCTTCACCAGGCTCATCTTTAAACATAACTTTGACTCGATTGACAGCCAGTGGTGGTTGTGAACCTGAAGCTCTACGGTGGTAGTTGTTGTACTGTGTATTCAACTCCTTCATTGTCTGTATTATTAACTGCGCTCTTTCCCTTTCAACCTGCAAAAGTTTACAAGCAATAACATTACACTGTCCACATTTGCTAGCAACAAGAACCATACAAATTGTACATCAGAACTTTGCTATTTTTCTTGACACTTTATTCTATATTCAGAGTATGCCGAAATATATAAGACAGTTCTTCAATTCAAGATCCCTCTGGAGACTTTAACACAAATCAAGTTATTTCAAAACTTTTAAGTCTTCTTGTAACACAAGACAAGCCAAAAACATCAGTTTTTAAAAACAGGTGTTTCAATAATTTACAAGTTACTGCACATAAACAAAAAACTGCCTGTGAATAAGACAATGCACCATTTTAATGGTAGATTATTTGGTTGATTTCACTGAAGAAGAGTTCTATAACCAAAGATCTTTAAATTTATTATAAGACATGAACTACTACTGTCTTTAAAATTGCCCAGTATGTACTGCAATGCACTTGCAAATCACACCATCACTGTACTGACAAGCAAGTTGTACATCCCTCTTTACTTGCATCCTAATTCCCATTGTATTTCAATCCTTAGATCATCTTCAAGATTATATGGGGAAATAAACTTTCAAGGTTTCTTTTCCTCCCTAACAATGTATCTTTCTCTACAGGCAATGTTGGCCAACGAGAAGCTACCAAATCTGGAAACAACTCAGGTGGGCACAAAGTACGCTCCATACTATGTCCTGCAGAGATCAAGAACACATGACAGGAAGACCATGTGACCAAATGCTCAGGTAATGTAAGTTATGAGTTTTCTATGTTACAGACCATTTATGCTCCCCAGACAATGGTTATATTTACAATATCTGGCATTTTCCAACTGCCAGAAGTATGCTGCATCCTTCATGATTATGTCTTACACATAACAAACTGGGTATAATTTAAAAGAAGAGTGCACTGGCCACGGCCATGGCAGAGCACTGATGTGAACAACTGAAACATGGAGATAAACATTTAACTGAACAAAAGTGACAGTACTATCTTGTAAGTGTACCTGAAAGCTATTTCCTGCATGGCTCATCCTTCTGCCCTGAAGGTGGAGGCACCAACTTCCTCCACAACTTTGCTTCATGCCTCACAAAACATGATGAAAGTTATGATATAAGTAGAGCCATACACAATTTGCTTGTGTGTACTATGACTGTATGATTCTTAAGAGATTATGATAGTATGGTTGAATTTAGCACCTACTTGCAAATCACAACTACTAGAGAAACAAATATTCAGCTGTTCTAGGATGTGATGCCATGTAGTTTGGTAGACATGCAATAAAGTTTCAAAGATACCTGGTCTCTTCATCTTCTGGGTAGAAGACTGAGCCATGCAGAAGAAAGCAATCAATGACATAGCACAGACAGAGAAGGAGAGACACAAACAAAGGCTTGAAGCTATGAAGACTCAGTAGAAGTGGCATATGTTGACTGGCATGCCAGTTTCTTCCCACATGGCTAGTTACCTTAACTGAAGATGAAGGCAGCACATTCCCCCAAAAGATCACTGCAAATCCACTGAACTACACAGTGTCACATCTCAGAAGACAAAAAATCCTCATAGCTACTGCCATGAGAACCTTAAATCTAATGTACGAGGGTTATAGTACTACCTTTGTCAATGTCAGATCTCTTTGTTGGGCATTACGCAGTTTTTCCATTTCACGACGAAACTTGGCTTCCTTAACAGGAAACCCTCCAAGCTCAGACACAACAGAACCAGGCTCAAGACCCACATCTTCCATGAAAACACGTCCAAAGAGATCTAAAGATAATCTCCAACGTCCAAGTAGAAGATCATGAGAAACAGACTGACCAATTGTAGGATGAGGCCTATGAAGGAAAATACTCAGCATAAAAAATACAGTACTGTCTCCACTTCATGAAGGATTCATTGTCAGAAACAAGATATGAAAAAATAGAACTGAAACGGAAATTATGAACACAACTTGTGAACGTGTTCCTTACTAAATTCAACAGAATTGTTTTTCTTAAAAACGACTTCCTCTGAGCCAGCATTTTACACATTATGTACAAGGGCTAACAGGTACTGCCAAAATCTGTAGCGAAACAGAATACTTAGCAAACTCGTCATATATGAATTCTATGAGAAATTTTATAAAAATATTTCAAAATTTAAACATCTATATGACACTGAAAAAATGCTTCATCTTCGGTCATCAAAATTACCACAGACTAATTGAAGCTGGAATTAAATGCTTGGTGGGAGGTGCAGATGATGGGAATTTAAATGAAACCTACATACGGAGGGCTATTAAATGCCATCACCTTAACCTGCCATTTGACATTTTGAGCATCACACAGTGTGATGAGTATACCCATATCTTTACACTGAATGTTAATGTACCTAGGCTGATCGTGTGTCCGACTTGTCTCAACAGTGACATGGGCAGAGATCTCATGACTTCCACCTACGCCATCAAGTCCGTGACCTTCACCATGTTGCCGCGAGTCAGTTGTAGGGACAACCAAAACGTCAGGTGCATCAGTGCGGTGAGAAGCAACCTGTGGCAAAACAAAATATCATCAACATCATCAACAGCAACAAACTGTTATTGCTGTTGCTGTTGTTATTCTCAAGCAACAGACTATACAATATCATTTAAATCTTGAAGTATACAATATAATACCTAGGGAAGAGTAGCTTGGTGCTTTCAAACAGGCATACTGTTACATGCAAGGATAACCAAGGACAGGCAGTGTCAAATAATAAGTAGTGATATCAATAATCTGAAATGAAGGGAATAAATGTACAGGCAGTCCTGGACTTTCAGATATCTGACTTCTGTACAACCTGCACTTGCGTACATTACAAATTCTCACCCTTCGTCCATCTTTCATAAGCTGAATTCACTTTCATACACAGCTGGCTAACAAATATTTTAAGCTATCACACAGTTGTGTTCTAAAAGTGAGTCCCAAACTGTATTGTGTGTCTACGAAATGCCAGAGAGACTGATTCTGGACGCCGCGCAGTCTAAGGTGTTGGTCTGTGGCCACTCACTTGCTGAGATTGCAGGTTCTAATCCCACTAAGGGCATGGATGTCTGTCTCTTGTGAGTGATGTGTGTTGTCAGCTAGAGGTCTCTGCGACAGGTCAATCACTTGTCTAGAGAAGTCCTGCTGAGTGTGGTGTGTCTACGAGAGGGATTACACAAGGCTACTTTACACACTTCTTGCCAGTGAGTTCAGTCACCAACTACTGAGCGAGCAGCAAGTAAACTTGCTATGCCTATCACACATAGGAATGAAAAGGCTGGGCAGTCAGCTAGGTAGCCCTTTAGTTTGTCATTTGACATCTCAGAGATGAACTGAGGAATTATAGTATTTTATCACAATGTACTTACTGGCCGTATCAATACACTGAGTGAGTTTACATGGCGGGACAGCATACTAGCCAGCAACGGGCCAGTAAAGTTTAAAAGACTTCAACTTCACTTGTTTGGATTTAATCACCAGCGAGTTCAAAAGTTGCTAGTGAACTCACTGGTGAGTAGTATGCAGAGTAGCCCCATGTAATCCACGGCTAGCTGTGATCACGACATATCAGAAATGATGAAGCCTAGGGCTCTCCAGCCATGAAAAATATGCCACAAGAAGTATCCGATATAAGTAGAATTTGAGGCATAACGCAACTCTGGAGAGTATTTGTATTTTTTATATTTTGAACAAAACCGATAACTTTGACGTTGGTGTGGATGGTTGAGTTTTCATGTTGAATGATTTTGGTGAGGCCTTGTGTTCTTTGCTGCTGGCTATCCTGGCCACTTACTCTTGCAACATCATCTGGTAGAACAAAGCTGACCTACATCATGATGGTGGCAATACGTAATTTGCGTGTAGAATATGGCCACTGCACTGTAAAGCAGATACATGAAAATGTTTTAAACAGTGTTGAGAAGGTTACTAATGGCTTACGAGTTTCATTGGCCATCCCTTATATAGCCATCAGAATTATGGAGGATATCAGCTTGCTGATGGTGGAATATCAATGACTACCCTTCATTGAATTAATGCAAGAATGTATCATAACTGTTGCTACAAACGTTTTGTTTGCTGCCCATAAATAAGGATTTTTTATGTACCTTTTAAGCAATGGGAACAGAACCCTGTTATAAAACGTAAGTCTATTGCTTGACTTAGTATATTTTGACTTTCATACAGGTTTTCAGGAACAAATTGTGTATGGAAGTCAGGGACTGCCTGTATATACATTCCAATTAAACTTACATGACTCTTAATATTTTTGCAACATGTGAATTGGGAGACACAACTAAAACTTAAATACCATTTGGGTGTGTCAACACATGTCCTTTCCTTGGAAGGAAGTGGGTACAGAGAATGTGTGTCTTTTTCATATAACAGTTCTATCACTCTGGAAGGGGAGAAAGATTATGAAGGTCATACAATATACATAGCAAATAAAAACTGCATATCCTTGATGTGGAACTCTGTAACATAAAGAAATGGAAATACACATCTAGTGCATGATGATTATGTCCACAGCACTACACACCATTTTCCTGGCAGATAAATACACAATCATAAATAAACAGCTGGAGCTTATGCAAAATTCAGTCAAATAGTTTTCTCTGTTGCATAAATGGAAACCAAGAATAAAATAAAGGGGCCTGACAATGGTACAATATGTCTGAGAATATTAGTTTTCAGGATTTGGTCCACTGTTTAGTATTCTGAATAGAATGCACTTCAGAAAATAAATCTGTTTTCTGTCTACGAAGGAACACAGTCAGTCCTGGAAACAAAACTATATATCACTCATGAGAATGTCAACAATAGCAGCAATGCAGCTGAAATTAACTACATGTGAAGTAGACAATATGGGCACAGAACAGAATGTACAATATATGGCAAATATGAATTACAATTAACACATTTCTGTCTTCATCTGGCCTATTTGTGACAATAAATAATAGATTAAAAATTCAGCCTTAGTTACAACATTCAAAATCAAACACAAATATAACAGAAATACACACGATGGAAATTTAATTTCTAAGATGCACTGAGATTATGAAGGGAGGAGAAGGCCCGGGAGTGAGAAGAGAGAGTCAAGGGGGAATTGGTAATGTGTAATTCCAAGATGAAAACAATGGGTATCAATGGAATGCCTAGGAGAGCTCTGAAACTGTAAGTTAAAGACAAAATACCTAAAGCAGGGTACACTCCCAGTAGAAGCTGTTTATCCATGTGACTGACAAAGTGAAGTTGGACGATAACTGTCAGCTGAACAAGAAGCTAAAGAGTGACGGGCAATTCACATTCAAGTTGATTTCTGTTTCACTGATCCTCACTGACTGGCAAAGTTCCCAGACGAAAAATAAGACAAATTCCATGCCAAACGGAAATTTATATGTCATAATTTCAGGGTGGTAAATTGTGTAAAAGAACACATACATAACATAAATGTTGACTTCACAAGAGTCCCAACTTTTACACAAAACATTCTTCATTAAATGAATACCTAGTGAGTTCAATATAAGAAGTTAAATTAGACCAGATCTTTACTGAAACATAATGTAATCCTCAGGCACCTCTTAATACATATAACAATTGTTCATGTACATAATTCTATGCCCACTTTTGTCTGCAAATAATTCTAATGAAACTTTGTATAAATATAGCAACTGACTGAAGATAAGACCCAGCGCTCTAATTTTGCAACTATAATAACAGCTTCGTCTTACACTTGAAGTAGTCGGACCCGGACCGGCACGAACTATAACACTTTTTACTGGGGGTGTTGATGGCAATGGTGTTGCCGAGGGGTTCTGTTCTCCAAAGCAAGCAATAGCATTAGCTAGTGCTGCTGCCACTTTTCGAGGAGAAACGATGATTGGGGCTCGGTTTTGCTCCACCAGTTTCCGATTCTCTTCAGACGAGGATGTATCTGCTAGACAAAGTGAAAAGGTATTCAGTAAAACCCTGGTTTCTAGAGGGACCACAGAAAATAAGTGGGGAACATGGGAAAGTGACAATTGTGGGAAAGTTTCCAAGGTGTCAAGAGTAACAGTGACCACAATAAATAAATACTTGTGGAAAAACACTGCACAGGGAAATGATGGATAGAGGTTACCCTGTACTAAGGTGTTATGCACATTCAGATCAGTGTTGCCATTTAATTTTAGTCTGTCAAAATTAATTTTCAAAATATCACGATAATCTGAAATCTGTGGTAAATGTTCTGGTGCTGGAACTTGCTAACATGAACCAAATGAACTTACAAGAAGACAGGCAATGCATGTATACATGCCCATGCAACCAGTTGCACTGGAAAAGCAATAAGTATCACATGTTCTACATGTGTTGGCAGCCTTAGCTATCCAGCATGCAAAGCACATGTGCCATATTATCTTGTTTGGCGTGTCTGGCTCTACAATATTTTTCCACATTATCTCATACATGGCACAACTAAAAAAAAAAAGTTACTGAACCTAAAATGTGTGTTTGATTTTCCTCTACAACGTCTGTCTGAAACATTTCTCATTCTAAAAAGATGTGAGTGAGATACAATCAAAATTGCATGTTAGACTTTGAGTACAGTACCCATTATTCTTGTCAGAATTTAATGAAACCTGATATTTCTAGAAGGATTTTCAAAAAATACTCAAATATCAGATTTCATGAAAATCTGTCCAGTGGGAACAGAGTTGTTCCATGTGGACAGACAGAGAGACATCGTTAACATTTGCTTTTTGCAATTTTGTTAATGTGAATTTTTTTTTTCTGAAGTATAACATCAATCCCAGAGTCCAAGTTAAGATAAAGGCAATGTGATGTGAAGATTAGGGACTGTGGACATCACATAAGGATGCCAGGTCTTGAAAACAGCCCTTGCAAGGGTCAAAATATTAATTCATGTTCTGTGTAAGTAGTACACTTTATGAAAGAAATGCTTGTACAGTAAGCACCTTTTGTAAATAAAAATGTTTACAGTCGCATTTGAATGTGGGAATTTAAATCAAAATGCTAATGAATAACTTTTTAATGAGTATTTTGTGTATACAAAATACTGAGGTGGTGGAGCACACAATGATCTGCTGAAATGACATATTTGACCTTCATGTTAATGCTTATTACCCTTACACATTAAATAGTATATTCACACTGCATCAATATAATAAAACTACAAAACAGAGCAAGAAATGGTATGCTCACCAGCAGTAGAAGATGCTACAGTGCTCCCAAGTACCAACTCCTGTAAACCTGTAGCTGTTTTAACTTCAACTTCAATTCCAGAAGTTTGCATACCACTTGGGCCTGGTTTGCTAAGGTCAGCTGGTCCTTCAGACACAACTATTTCTCCATGTGCCTTCTTCCTTTCACTAAGTGCCCGTGGCTGTCCACTTGCAGTCAAGCAAGCGAAGGCACCACCTGAATTAGAATCTGAAACAAAATCTTCAAACTCCTCACCCTCAACTTCCATTTTGGTAACAGATGTTGAACTAGTTGATGGTGCTGTTGGCGGTGGCGGTGGCAGTGGTGGTGGTGGTAGGGGTGGGGGCGGTGGTGGTGGTGGTTCCTTGCTGAATGACAGATCCTGAGGGCCTTCCTCTGTTGTTGGTATGAGTGGTGTACAGTTTAGGTTAACTTCTGGACTTGGAATATTTAACTTCATTTGTGCTGTTTCCTCCTCCTCAATCTCACGGAACAGGTGGTCAAATGCATCAAAATTTGTTCTGTTGGGAGAAGGGAAAATTCTGCTGAAAATGCCAACAAGAAGTACTGTGAGTGCCCAAATGAAGCAGTGGACATGAATGTGTGAGCAGGGTATGTGAACAAAAAGTTGGCAAATATGAAACTGAGTAATATGACAGAAGCAATGAACATGGCAAGGTTGGTGGAAATGAATAAAGGCCAGTGACATAAAAGAGAAAAGTAACTATACAGAAAATGAGGTCCTCCTTTTGTCTGAAAATGGAAAATGGTCCTGTGATTGGGATTAGCTCTTTCCAGTGCACCCCTCAAATTAAATCTTCCACTTGAAGAGAGATGGAAACAGAACCACCTTCCAAAATGATGCACTATCTGCATAAAATCTATGCACTGGATAATGAACTGGTCTATACTGAAATTTTAAGGATCCCACAAACATAAAAAGATAGACAATTACATAAAGAAAATCAGTACCTGTGAAATGTAAGTTGTTCTTTGCTCACGTTAGTATCCTCAGTAACAGGTTTACTAGGGCCTGGCTGGGGCTGTGGTTTGGCATTTACTTCTGTAGTAGCTGATGAATGTCTTTCTTCCATGTCACTGCTTGTACTTGGCCCAGGTCCCAGATGTGTGTTGCTAGCTGCATTCATGTATGGGCTTCCACTTGCATTCTCTGCAGTTCTCATAGACAGGCCAAGTCGGGTTGGTAACACTTCTAATGGATTATATGTTCCTGGTGGACCTGTGCCTAATAAAACAGGGTATGTATAATTAAAATTTTGGGAGAAATGAATGGAAAGAGTAGGGAATCGAATGCGATGGGTGTAACCCATAGCAATCTGAACATGGAAATGAACAGGAAAATCTACTTGTCAGGAACTGAACCATGACAGTCCAATCTGTAATTAGTAATTTCATAATGACTGTGCTACTGTGTCATGCTAAGGACAACCCTCTGTAAGCAGGAGTGGGCAAATTTTATGTTGTTCACTGTATCTATGGAATTCTTACTACTGTCCCTCTACATCCAAGAACAATTTATTCAGTTACATCCAGAAGGGGAGGGGGGTACTTATTCCATTTTTCCTTCACCCACTCTACGGACCATGTTCCACATATTTTGCAGACAACACGAAACTGGCACATTCTAACAACGCAGCCATTACATATCAAAACGAACACTGTACTAACAGATTCCCACTTCTTGTGCTTAAAACTTGTGGTCTTTCTCCCACCTTGCACCACACTAAAGCATTTTCTATATATCATACATGGGCTCTTCAGTTACAGTACGACAGTCATTTAAGACTTGTGGTAAGAGTATAAAAACATCCTTAAGTCAAGTATTCTAGAATTATTTCTGTCAGACAACAGTGAATAAGTTTTCAATAAATACAGATGGTTTTCTTGCTTGCAAGGCAAGAGGCCCAAAAGGTCCAATGGAATGTAGGTCAGGTGGACTCCTGACATGTACTGCTTGCCCCACCCAATCAGTCATCTTACTGACTGAGCCATCCTCTTCTATATTCTGTATGTAAGAAGTACTGGCGGTCTGACAATGAATAATCTTACATCATATGATCCAAACTATGCTCTGTATTTTATGTATAATATTTAATATATATAATACAGTTGCATGGAAAACGTATGATATTAACCCTTTGATGCCTAACGACCCCTAAGTGGTCATACCGCACCGCTAACCTCTAAACGTTGCATTTTATATATTTATCAACAAATACAGGTACTGAATATTTTAAACATGGTATATACTCTCCGTTTTTTTCTCTTCAAAATGCAGTTTGTTTCATAATTCTAATGTATTTGGTTCCTGTTTTATTCACATTTTATATA
>Ga0123357_10002896_pt1 | contig 19337 bp, 12 predicted proteins | sample TergutEmb28metaG_FD_89873 | JGI IMG/M metagenome (GOLD analysis project Ga0123357, IMG submission 89873) | Embiratermes neotenicus P4 segment gut microbial communities from Petit-Saut dam, French Guiana - Emb289 P4 | ecosystem: Host-associated > Arthropoda: Insects > Digestive system > Gut ...
ACCGGCAGCAGGAATTAAAATAAGAACAAAAAGCGTTAATTGCCAACTGATAATAGACATTCCTATCACATAAATCAAAATCATGATCGGATTCTTAAAAAGCATATCCAGCGAACTCATGATGGAAAATTCAATTTCATTCACATCACCTGAGATGCGGGATATAATATCGCCTTTCCGTTCTTCCGAGAAAAATGCCAGAGGCAACGAAATGATTTTGTCGTTGATTTGATTGCGCAGGTCGCGAACTACGCCCGTTCGGATAGGAATCAAGTAATAATAGGAAAGATACATCGTTGCAATACGAATAACCGTAGTTGCAACCAGATATACTGCCAGAATAAATAAAAGATAAGATGCTCCTTTTGTTTCAAGAACGTGAGAAAAATACCAATTAAAATCATTCGCTACAATATTCTTCAAACTACTCAACGAGCTGATTGAAGATAAATTAATCGGCATATACGCATAAACTTCCTTATTTACTTTAAAAATCAATTTTAAAACAGGTATAATTATTGCAAAAGAAAACAGGTTCAATATTGCCGTCAAAATATTCATTATAATGTTGAGCCATAGATATTTTTTATACGGCGGAACCAAGCGCTTCAAGACGAGAAAAAATTCTTTCATTATTTTATTAAAAAAACGGCGCAAGTTAATCAATATTTTCGGAATATGCAATTTTGTTAAAAAGGATTAATTTGTAGGGATTTATTAAACTTATTGATATAGGGTCAGTCTAAAATAATAACGAAAAATACATATTCTATTTTTATGAAAATTTTAGGAAATTTCTTTTTCTTCGTCTTGTTTTGTACGCTATCTGCTTTTGGTCAAACAAATCTAACGTTATCAGGTATATTAGTTGATAAAGCTAATCATGAACCGATTCTATCAGGCTCGGTAGCGTTGTTACATGCAAAAGACAGTACGTATGTAGACGGAAACATCAGTAATGCCAAAGGCGAGTTTTCTTTTCAAAATCTGAAGCAGGGTAATTATATTGTTAAAGTTACTTATGTCGGTTATTTAACACTTTTCAAAAATGTTGTTTTGACAGGAAAAGATGCGGTTACCCGTTTAGGAGAATTGCAGATGGCGCCAAATGATGTGCTTTTGAAAGAAGCGGTTGTTGAAGGAAAGCGCCCGGAAATTTCCGTAAAAAAAGATACGGTGGAATATGACGCCGCTTCTTATAAAGCCGGCGAAAATGCCGTTGTGGAAGATTTATTGAAAAAATTGCCGGGGGTAGAAATCGATCAAAGCGGAAATGTTACCGCACAAGGAAAATCAATAACCAAAATGTATGTCAACGGGAAAGAATTTTTCAGAGATGATCCTACAATTGCTACAAAGAACATTCCTGCCGATATTGTTGATAAAGTACAGGTATATGACCGTAAATCGGATTTGGCTCAAATGACCGGATTTGATCCCGGCGATGACGAAACGGTCATGAATTTAACGGTACGTCCCGATATGATGCAGGGAACGGTCGGTACGGTACAATTGGGAGCCGGTCAGGATGTGCAAAATGATAAAGACTTGCGATACAACGAAAACGCCTTTGTCATGCATCAACGCGGAAACGATAACTATACGCTGATCACCCGTATCAATAACACCAATAATATGGGAGGAGCCGATATTACGGGCGGCGGTGGTGGCGGTAGAGGTGGCGGCGGCGGTGGCGGCTTCAATATACCGGGAATCGCCCAGTCGCAAAACTATATGTTCAGAGTCAACAAAGAATTTTCTCAAAAATTTAATTTAAATGGCGATGTCCGTTTTAGCAATCAAAACCGGAGCGTACATTCCGATGTTTCTCAGATCACCTTTGCTCAAGCGTTGACACAACAGGAAATAATCAATCAGGATTATGATAACAGGGGGAAAAATTTTAATTCTAATTTTAAAATTGATTGGAACCCCAATCAACAGAACGCTTTTATTTTTAGTCCTACTATTCGTTTCAATCAACCCGGTCAAAACGGATTGACGTTTGACAAACGGACTATTTTGGACGATCAAACTGTCCTGCTGGATTCAAAATCGCTCACTTCATCGACGGGAAATACATTTGCGTTGAGTGGTTCTTTATTGTATTCTTTCAGATTTCCAAAGGCAGGCAGGGTATTTAGCGTCAGTTTGAGCGGAAACTATAACAATAACAATTCACACCCGAATAATATGACGTATTATCCGGCAAATTCGCTGGATTCTCTTTATTCCAGTATAAATTTAAATCAGAGAGCTGAAAATAAGTCTTTAACAAATGGTTTCAGTTCAACGTTTTCATACGTGGAACCTATTGGGCATAATAACTATATCCAATTGGTATATAACTATTCTTATTCTGAAACAGAGAGCAAAAATTCTACCTACAACATCATGCTGAATGCTCAAGATTATATGGATGTTTCAGACATGCTACCGTCATTCGATAGTGCGATTATTGTTCCGAGTCAGAGTTTGAGTGTGTTGCGAAATGCAACGGATCAACGGATAGGACTTAATTTCAAAGCCGAACGGAAAAAGTTTAATTTGACTTTCGGGTTCAATGTCGATCCGTCGAAAGCGACGAACGAAACCTATCAACCGAGCACTAACGCTCTTTATTATCAATTGTTGCCGCCCGACTTTACCGGAAGATTACCTATTATCAGAGGAGATTCGCTGGTTTCTTCCATTCCGATTAACGTAGTCAATTATTCTCCAAATATCAATTTCAGGTATAACCTCGATCAGCGATCCTCTATACGGATTATCTATTCGGGTACTACAAGTCAACCATCGGCGGATCAGCTTCGGGATTATCCATACGTGGACATCAATCATCCCAACGACCAAACGCAAGGCAATCCGAATCTTAAACCCAGCTATACCAATAATCTCAGCGCGAATTTCAATAAATATGTTCCATCAACTCAACTGATGTATGGATTCAGGATGAATGGAAGTTATGTTCTTAATGATATTATTACAGTTACTCAAGTACAAGGAACCGGAAACGGAATCGGAAATCTGACGACCTACCAAAATATCAACGGCAATTGGAATTTATCAATGTCGGCGATGATTAATAAGCCGCTGAGTAAAAAATTCTCGATAGGAAACACCGTTTCGGCTAATTTATTAAATAGCAATTCCTATATAAACAGCCAGATGAACACGATGCAACAGAGAGTGATTCGCGACATGCTGAACTTAAGATTACAATTGAACGATAGTCTTTATTTTGGAACAATAGGAAGTATTACCTATAGCCCTGTTTCCTATACGGCTGTTCCTCAAAACAATCAGAAACTCTACAATTATGCTTGGACTGCAAATATGATGTGGACTTTTTTGCCGGGGTGGATCTTTGATAGCGACGTTACGCGGAATTGGATAAACGGCTATCCTGTCGGATATAATGTTAATCAAACAATTTGGAATGCTGCAATTACAAAGCAAGTATTCAGCAAACAATTTGGTAAAGGTTTTTTAAAATTACAAATTTTTGATATTTTGCAGGATCGAAAAAATATTTCAGCTTCCCAATCGGCAAGCAATTTGCAATTCTCTCAGACTAATGTCATTCCCAGTTACTTTTTGGCAAGTTTCATCTTTCGCTTTTCCGTATTTCCAAAATCCAGTTTGCTGAGAGATAGTAATATGGGTCCGAGAAGAGGCGGCTTCGGCGGCGGAAGAGACGGCTTTGGCGGCGGTGGCGGCGGAGGCTTTAGAGGTGGCGGCGGACGACCGTTCTAAGTAATTAAAAAGGAGGCTGTCTCAAAAGAACGCGGATGACACGGATAACGCGGATTTTCACAGATAATATAATCAAAAAAATTATACTTGCATATTGTCCCAACCATCGAAATAATTATGTTATCTTTGCATGAAATAAGTCAAAACGCAGCAGCAATAAGATTCAAATATCAATTATGGATGTAAAAATTGAACAGTCGTGGAAAGAGCGGTTGGCTCCCGAGTTTGAAAAGTCCTATTTTCGGACGTTAACGGACTTCGTCCGGCAAGAATATGCTACTCATAAGATTTATCCCAAAGGAAGTCTGATTTTCAACGCTTTTGATAAAACGCCTTTTGACCGGATTAAAGTGGTTATCTTGGGGCAAGACCCTTATCATGAGCCGGGACAAGCGCATGGATTGTGTTTTTCCGTCAACGACGGTATCGAGTTTCCACCTTCGCTCCAGAATATTTATAAAGAATTGGAAAACGATTTAGGCATTCCGCCCAAGGCTTCGGGCAATTTGGAACGCTGGGCGGAACAGGGCGTTCTGCTGTTGAATGCAACGCTGACCGTCCGCGCGCATCAAGCCGGTTCGCACCAGCAAAAAGGGTGGGAAGAATTTACGGATGCCGTCATTCATCGTGTTGCCGAAGAAAAAGAGCATGCCGTTTTTATCCTTTGGGGAGCTTATGCGCAGAAAAAAGGAGAATTTATCGATCCTTTCAGGCACCGGATTTTGAAGTCGGCTCATCCTTCGCCGCTTTCCGCTTACAGGGGTTTTTTCGGGAGCAAACCATTCAGTAAGACGAATCAATATCTGATTCAGACAGGGCAAACGCCGGTTGAGTGGTGATGATTATTCTAATATTTTTTATACCTTTGTTCCATTCCATATTATTAATTTTTTACGATGAGAAATCTATTTTTTATTTTTATTTTTCCCCTTTTAGCCGGTTTATTGCATGCGCAAAACGGGAACACTCCGATTCAATTGAAAGATATTGTCGAACGGAAATACGCTTCGCAAGGCGTAGCTGAAATGCGTCCGTTGCCGGATGGCGAATCCTATACGATGCTGAGCCGCGACGGGAAAGCGATTCTTAAATACGCTTATAAAACCGGTAAGGTTACCGATACTTTGTTTTATACAAAAACCGTTCGTGAAACCCAATTGGATAAAATCGAAGGATATCTGATAAGCACTACCGGATACCGGATTCTGGTCTGGACAAATAAAGAGTCGATTTACCGCCGTTCGTGGAAAGCCGATGTCTATGATTACGATGTCAGGAGGAATTATTTGAAGCCGCTGTCAGATTCTGGAGGAAAGATAATGATTCCTACCTTTTCGCCCGATGGAAGAATGTGCGCTTTCGTAAGAGATAATAATATCTGGCTGAAGAAATTCGACTACGATACCGAAGTGCAGGTAACTAAAGACGGCGAAGCGGGAAAAATCCTGAACGGAGTCACCGATTGGGTCTATGAAGAAGAATTTGCTGTTATCAACCTGATGTCGTGGTCGATTGACAGTCAGTTCCTCGCTTTTGTTAAATCGGATGAATCGGCGGTTCCGATGTATGGTTTCACACGTTATGATGGAAAACTTTATCCGGGAACGTATTCCTACAAATATCCCAAAGCGGGAGAAAACAATTCGACAGTAGGTGTTTACGCTTATAATGTAGATACAAAGGATATTAAAAAGATGAATGTCCCGATGGATGCCGACGGTTACATTCCGGCTATCCGCTTTACTGAAAATGTAGATCAATTGGCGGTAATGACTTTGAACCGGCATCAAAATCAATTCAATATGTATTATGCCAATCCGAAATCGACTGTTGCCCGCTTGGCTTTTCATGACGAAAATAAAAGTTACATCGATCCGGATTGGATAGCGGCTATTTGTTTTACGAAGGATAATTTTGTATATGTCAGTGAAAAAGACGGATTTGCACATGCTTATTTATATACGATCAACGGCATTCAGGAGCGGCAATTGACTTCTGGACAATGGGATGTTACGGCGCTTTACGGTTATAATCCCGTAACGAAAACGGCGTATTATCAATCGGCGGAGGAAAGCCCTTTGCGCCGTTCGGTCTATAAAATTGATGCTAAAGGAGTTAAAACCAAACTTTCAACAAAGGACGGAACCAATTCGGCGGATTTCAGCAGCAATTTTCAATATTTCGTCAACACGTTTTCCAATGCAACTACGCCGGCGGTTATTTCTATTCAAGATGAAAAAGGAAAGCAACTCGTTCTATTGAACGATAATTCCGAACTGCAAAGCCGTCTTCAAGCGCTCCGTTACCCGCAAAAGGAATATTTTACTTTCACTACTCCGCAGGGGGTTGTTTTGAACGGCTGGATGATGAAGCCTGTCAATTTTGAATCGAACCGGAAATATCCGGCGTTGATGATTCAATACAGCGGTCCCGATTCACAGGAAGTCTTAGACCGGTTCGGAATAGATTGGGACGTTTATCTGGCTTCGCAGGGTTATGTTGTCGTGTCGATTGACGGACGCGGCACAGGCGCTCGCGGCGAACAGTTCAGAAAATGTACCTACCTGAATTTGGGGAGTTTGGAATCGGACGACCAAATTTCCGGAGCACAATATTTGGGAAGCCTGCCTTACGTCGATAAAGACCGGATTGCTATATGGGGCTGGAGCTACGGCGGCTATAATGTTCTGATGGCTATGAGTCGCGGCGCCGGCGTCTTTAAAGCCGGAGTAGCGATTGCGCCTGTTGTCGATTGGCGGTTTTATGATTCGGTTTATGCCGAGCGGTTTATGCGAACTCCTAAGGAAAATGAAAGCGGATACAATGCTTCGTCTCCTCTGAAATTGGCTAATAATTTGCAGGGAAGGTTGTTACTGATTCAAGGCACAGCCGACGATAACGTGCATTTTCAAAATTCAATTTCGTATATGCAAGCGTTGGAAGAAGCCGGAAAACAATTTGATACACAAGTCTATCCGGATAAAAATCATAGCATTTTAGGCGTAAATACAAGGCTTCATCTCTACAATCGCATCATTGATTTTTTGAATAAGAATTTGTAAATGGAAATATTGAATGAACATGTCCGGAAACCGGATTGGTTGCGGGTACATTTGGGAAACAACCGGCAATTTTCGGCTACGGGAACGATTGTTGCATCCCAAAATTTAAATACGATCTGCCAAAGCGGAAGATGTCCGAACTTGGGCGAATGCTGGAATCAAGGCGCCGCCACGTTTATGATCGGCGGCGATATCTGCACCCGTTCCTGTAAATTCTGCAACACGAAAACCGGAAAACCTTTGCCTTTGGATTCGGAAGAACCGGCGCGCGTGGCGCAATCCATCTGGAAATTGAATTTGAAACACGCCGTGATTACTTCCGTTGACCGCGACGACTTGCCGGATGCCGGCGCCGGACATTGGGCGGAAACCTTGCGGCAAATCAAAATGTATAACCCTCAAACCACTTTGGAAGCGTTGATTCCCGATTTTAAGGGAGACACGAAAAACATTGCCTGCGTAATTGAGGCGGCGCCGGAAATTATTTCGCACAACATGGAAACCGTCCGGCGGCTGACCCCGCTTGTGAGGAGCGCTGCCCGCTATGAGCGGAGTTTAGCAGTTCTGAAACAAATCGGAGAATCAAGCGTGTTCGCTAAATCGGGATTTATGCTCGGATTGGGCGAAACGGAAGCGGAAATATTTGAATTAATGGAAGATATATTGTCTTCCGGCTGTTATTTCCTGTCTATCGGACAATATTTGCAGCCATCCCGAAAACATTTACAGGTCAAGGAATACATTCATCCTGAGATATTTGAAAAATACAAAGAAAAAGCATACACGCTCGGTTTTCGCCATGTAGAAAGCGGTCCTTTGGTTCGTTCGTCGTACCGTTCGGCGGAATATTTGAAGCAAATAAGAGAAAATTGCAAATAAAATTATTCATCATGCAGGCAAATTCCCGATATGCAGGTTTAACCGATGCGCAAGTCATTGAAAGCCGCAAACAACACGGTGAAAACAGTTTAACTCCTCCCGAAAAAGAATCGTTGTGGAAGCAGCTCCTGGAAAAATTCACCGAGCCGATCATCGTCATTCTGTTGGTAGCATTGGCTTTATCAATAGGAGTTTCGTGCTATGAATACTTTTCGGGACATGCCGGTTTGAGCATCTTCCTTGAACCGGCTGGCATTTTGGTTGCCGTACTTCTGGCTACTGTCGTCGGATTCTTTTTTGAGTTAAGCGCCAACAAAAAATTTGAAGTGCTTAACAAAGTGAACGACGATGTGTTGGTGCGAGTGATTCGCAACGGCAACGTCTGTCAGATTTTCAAAAGAGAAGTTGTTGTCGGCGATACAGTCATTCTCGAAACAGGCGAGGAAGTTCCTGCCGACGGCGAATTGTTGGAAGCCGTTTCGCTGCAAATCAACGAATCTACGCTTACGGGCGAGCCTGTGGTCAGAAAAACAGTTAATCCCGCCGATTTCAAAGCCGACGCTACCTACCCGTCTAACTGCGTCCTGAAAGGAACGACCGTTGTTGACGGGCATGGCATGATGCGGACAGTGAAAGTCGGCGACGCCACCGAATACGGCAAAGTATATGAAGGCGCACAGATCGACAGCAGCGTGAAAACGCCGCTCAACCAGCAATTAGACCGGTTAGCGGGATTAATCACCAAATCGAGCTACGGCATAGCTGTTTTCATCTTTATCGGGCGTTTAGTCAGTTATTTTATCAGCGCCGGCGGTTTGCACGTCGAAGATTGGATTTTTTTCGGCAGTTACGCGCTCAATTCCATTATGATAGGCGTTACGATTATTGTGGTTGCCGTCCCTGAAGGATTGCCGATGAGCGTTACCTTAAGCCTGGCATTGAGTATGAAGCGGATGCTTTCGACCAACAATCTTGTCCGCAAGATGCATGCCTGCGAAACGATGGGCGCGACGACTGTCATTTGTACGGATAAAACCGGTACGCTTACGCAAAACCAGATGAAAGTCTGGAACTGTGATTTTTATGATTTTTGTGATTTTTATGATTACATTGATGACAATCACATTAATCATAAAAATCATAAAAATCACAGTTCAGACATCATATCCGAAGGCATCGCCGTCAATTCAACCGCTTACCTCGATTTTTCAGATCCGGACAGAATCAAGGCGCTGGGAAATCCAACCGAAGGCGCTTTGCTGCTCTGGCTGCACGAGAACAATGTCAATTACCTGACTTTGAGGGAAAATGCAGAAATTGTCGAGCAATTGACTTTTTCGACCGAACGGAAATACATGGCGACGATTGTCAATTCGCCTTTGCTCAAGAAAAAGGTAATGTATGTAAAGGGAGCGCCGGAAATCATCCTCGATTTATGCAAAACCATTCCCGTTGCAAGGGAAGATATACATAAGCAATTACTTGATTATCAAAACAAGGCGATGCGAACCTTAGGACTTGCTTATCAAATTATCGACGATGATGCGGTTTATATTCACGAAGGCAAATTGCAGAATACTAATCTTACGTTTATAGGCATTGTCGCTATTTCCGACCCTGTCCGCGCCGATGTTCCGGAAGCTGTAAAAACTTGTATTAGCGCCGGTATCAACATCGTTATTGTTACAGGCGATACGCCCGGCACAGCAAAAGAAATCGGTCGCCAAATCGGTTTGTGGAAAGAAAACGAACCCGAAGCGCATCATTTGACCGGAATTGAATTTGCGGCGATGGATGATAAGGCATTGTTGGAAAGTATTTTAGACTTAAAAATCATGTCGCGCGCCCGCCCGATGGATAAACAGCGTTTGGTTCAATTGTTGCAGCAAAAAGGACAGGTCGTTGCCGTAACCGGCGATGGAACAAACGATGCGCCTGCCTTAAACGCCGCGCAAGTAGGACTTTCGATGGGCGACGGCACTTCGGTAGCCAAAGAAGCAAGCGATATTACGATTGTCGATAACTCGTTCGCCAGTATTTCGCGGGCTGTGATGTGGGGACGTTCGCTGTATCAAAACATTCAGCGATTCATTCTTTTCCAGTTGACTATCAACGTGGCTGCTTGTATTATCGTGCTGATTGGAGCGTTTCTTGGCACGGAATCGCCATTGACCGTCACGCAAATGCTTTGGGTGAACCTGATTATGGATACGTTTGCTGCTGTGGCATTGGCTTCGCTTCCCCCGAACGAAAAAGTGATGCAAAACAAACCACGGAAAACCGCCGATTTTATTATCACTAAACCGATGTGGAAGAGTATCTTAGGAGTAGGAGTGTTTTTTGTTGTTTTATTGTTCGGATTATTACAATACTTTAAACATGCCGATATAACTACTTTGAAAGACTTCAACCTGATTGAATTTGGCAAAGCCTTCTTCAATTTTGAGAGCGGCAATGGATTATCGACTTATGAATTATCCCTGTTCTTTACGATATTCGTCATGCTCCAATTCTGGAACATGTTCAATGCCAAAGCGTTTATGACCGGAAAATCAACTTTTGCATCTATTGGAAAATGCAGCGGATTTCTGCTGATAGCCCTTGTAATCCTTGTCGGTCAATGGCTGATTGTCACCATCGGCGGAAAAATGTTCAATGTCGAGCCATTAAAACTTGTGGACTGGGGAATTATTATTGCCGTTACTTCATTGGTACTGTGGGTTGGAGAAATTATAAGATTGGCTAAAAGACGAAGGGGGGGCACTCTAAAGTATTTTTGAACGCAGATGACTCAGATAATACGGATAATCGCTGATTTTATATTATTGATAATTAATATGTTATCTGCGAAAATCCGTGTTATCTGTGTCATCTGCGTCCTTTTGAAAAAATCATTCTAAGGAATGAACAACCAATCCGGAACGCAACTTCGGTTCAAACCATGTTGTTTTCGGCGGCATAATATTTCCCGTATCTGCAATATCAATCAGTTGCTTCATCGAAACCGGATAAAGCGCAAGAGCGACTGCCATTTCCCCGCTATCGACGCGGCGCTTCAACTCTTCCAATCCACGCAAACCGCCCACAAAATCAATGCGTTTGTCGGTACGCAGGTCTTTAATTCCTAAAATTTGGTCGAGAATCAGATTGGAGGAAATCGTAACATCCAAAACGCCAATCGGGTCTTGATCGTTATAAGTTCCCTGTTTAGCGTCAAGCGAATACCACTGTTTGTCGAGATACAGGGAGAAATTATGCAGTTTCGCCGGATGATAAACGGTCTCGCCTTTGGACGTCACTTGGAAATTTTCGCTCAGTTTGCGGAGAAATTCTTCCTTGCTCAAACCGTTCAAATCTTTCACTACGCGATTGTAATCCATAATTCTCAATTGATCTGCCGGAAAACAAACCGCCATGAAATAATTATACTCTTCCTTACCGGTATGATTCGGATTTTGCTTGGCTTTCTCGGCGCCAACCAAAGCGGCGGCAGCCGAACGGTGATGCCCGTCGGCAATATACAAATAAGGAATTTCAGCAAACAGCTCCGTAATTTTACGGATAGTCGCCGGATTGTCAATAATCCAGAAATGATGTCCGATTTGGTCGTTCGAGATAAAATCATATTCGGGCGCATTTTTGACCGTTTCCTGCACGATGTCATCCAATTCTGGATTATCGGGATAAGCAAAGAAAACCGGTTCCAAATTCGCATTGTTGATGCGGACGTGTTTCATGCGGTCTTCTTCCTTGTCTTTGCGGGTCAGTTCATGCTTTTTGATTTTACCGCTCAGATAGTCATCGACATACGAAGCGACGACCAGACCGTATTGCGTGCGTCCGTTCATGGTTTGAGCATAAACGTAGTAACATTCTTCTTTGTCTTGTACTAACCAGCCTTTTTCCTGAAACTTGCGAAAGTTTTCCGCCGCTTTTTCATACACTTCCGGAGCATGCTCATCGGTTCCGACTGGAAAATCAATTTCCGGCTTGATGATGTGATACAGGGATTTCTCATTTCCTTTAGCTTCTTCCCGCGCTTCCTCGGAGTTCAACACGTCATACGGACGTGAAGCAACTTCCGTTACATATTTTTTTGGAGGACGTATTCCTCTGAATGGTTTAATTATTGCCATATTGTATAGTTTTTAAATTTCAAAACAAAAGATGAGAATTTCCCCGCAGAAAATCTTCGACCGGCATACGTTTTTTCCCTGCTTGCTGAATGTTTTTCACTTGAATGAAACCATCGGAAGTCGCTATTTCCAAACGATTGTTATCACACAAGCCGATTGTTCCGGGAAGGAAATTGTGCGCCCTGATAATCTTTTCACTTTCAAATATTTTACAATGAATAGATTCTCCTTTATTCGTTTTTAATCTCGTCCAAGCGGCAGGATAAGGCGATAATCCCCTTATCAGATTATAGATTTCGTCGCTGGTTTTATTCCAGTCTATCTCACAAGTTTCGTTGAAAATTTTGGGAGCAAACTTCAGATCGCTTTCATTAACGATTAACATTTCCTGATCAACGGTCAAAGTCTGATTATTACTAATCGCATCAACTGTTTTCATCACTAATTGCGCTCCCAGATTCATCAACTTATCATGAAGACTCCCTGCCGTATCTGTAGGCTCAACCGGAACTCGTTCCTGAAAAATTATTTTCCCTGTATCAATCGTATGCGTAAGAAAAAAAGTAGTGACACCCGTTTCTTTTTCACCATTGATAATCACCCATTGGACAGGAGCTGCGCCGCGGTATTGCGGCAGCAGCGAAGCATGCAGATTAAACGTTCCCAAGCGAGGCATATTCCATACAACTTCGGGCAACATCCGAAAGGCGACTACAACTTGCAGATCGGCATTCCAAGCGATTAACTGTTCCAAAAAACCGGCATCTTTCAATTTCTCAGGTTGAAGCACAGGAAGATTTTGCGATAAAGCGTATTCTTTTACCGGCGAAGCCTGCAACACACTGTGATGTTTTCCTACCGGCTTATCAGGCGTAGTGACAACACCAACAACATGATACCCTTTTTCAACCAACTCACGGAGACTTTCAACCGCAAATTCGGGAGTCCCCATAAAAACAATGCGAGGGAAACAATTCATATTTCAAAACAATTTATCACCAAATCGAAGCTCTTTTTTCTTTCGGCACATACATAGCGTCATCTTGTTTTATGTTGAATGCATCGTACCATTCGTCGATGTGGGGTAGCGTCCCATTCACGCGAAATTTAGCCAGCGAATGCGGATCAACTTTCGTCAGACGAAGGATTTCTGCATTGCGGACGTTGCCAGCCCAAACTGTGGCGTAGGCAATATAGAACCGTTGTGCGTTGGTGAATCCGTCAATCGGAGCTGGAGTAGCGTTTCCTTTTAACGTGTTTTGGTAGGCTTGCCAAGATACATGCAGACCGCCCTGATCGGCGATATTTTCTCCCAATGTGAGATGACCGTTAGCGTGTACCGTATCTAAAACAACAATATGGTCGAAATAATCAGCCAAAGCGTTCGCCCTTACTTCAAAATTTTTAGCATCATCGGCTGTCCACCAGTCTGCCAGATTGCCGTCTTTATCGAATTGCCGTCCTTCATCATCAAAGCCATGCGTCATTTCGTGACCGATTACGACTCCGATTGCGCCGTAGTTAACCGCATCGTCCGCTTCCATGTTAAAGAAAGGCGGTTGCAGAATAGCAGCAGGAAAACATATTTCGTTTGTTGTCGGATTGTAATAAGCATTGACCGTTTGAGGGGTCATCAACCATTCCGACTTGTCGACAGGCTTATTGAATTTATTCATATTATAATCGTAATCAAAATTATTGGATCGCTGCATATTAGCCCAATATGAATCTTTCTTGTCGATTGTAAGATTGGTATAATCCCTCCATTTGTCGGGATAACCGATTTTAATAGTATAAGCGGCAAGTTTGTCAAGGGCTTTTGCTTTTGTACTGTCGCTCATCCATGTAAGATTTTTAATTCGTTCGCCGAGCGCCGTTTGAAGGTTATGTACCAAATCAAGCATTTTTTCTTTTGCAACAGGCGGGAAATATTTTGCTACATAGATTTGACCTACGGCTTCGCCCAATCCATCATCAATAACATTGACTGCACGTTTCCAGCGTTCTTGCTGCACTTCTTTACCCGATAAGGCTTTTCCATAATAATCAAAACTTGCTTTGGAGAAAGTATCGCTCAAATACGACGCAGAAGACCGGATTACATTCCATGCCAAATAATAGCGAATGTCTTCAATTGGATATTGTTTTATAATATTACTTACTTCAGAAATAGGATTTAACTGCCCGACATTCAAATCTTTCAAATCCTTAGCGCCTATCTGATTGAAAAAGTCTGCCCATTGAATATTCGGAGACAGTTTATTCAAATCGGCGAGCGTAATTTTGTGATAATTGGCTTGCGGGTCGCGAAGCGCAACGCGTGAAGAAGCTACATTTGCCAATTGGGTTTCAATTTTCATAACGGCAGTCTTGGCATCTTGCGCTTCCTGCGGCGTGTAACCGCTCAATATGAAAAGAGTATCAATCAATATATTATATTTTGCTCGCAAATCTTGGGAATGAGCGTCGTCCGTCAGATAATAATCGCGGTCGCCCATACTGTAACCACCTTGATTCAAGTGCATAATATTCATTGAGCTGTTCTTGTCGTCGGCATACACGAATTGATGGAAGAAAGGAAAGTAACCGTCGCGAAACATAACCGCCAACATTGAAGTCAGTTGCGATTTGTCGTTAAGCGCTTTCAGTTTGTCCAGATAAGGCTTAATTGGCGCTGCGCCGTCTTTGTTCAAGCGGTCGCTATCCATTGCCAGCGCATACAAATCACCGATTTTCTGCGCCACGCTTCCCTGTGCATTGGTCTTTTGAGAAAGTTCATTGATCAGTCCTTTCACCTGTTCCTGACTTTTATCTCTCAGTTCGTCGAATGTGCCAAAACGGCTGTATTCGGGTTTCAACGGATGGGATGCAATCCATCCTCCATCGGCATAACGATAGAAATCGTTACCGGGGATAGCAGTTGTATCCATGTTTGTAAGGGTAATCCCATCTACACTCGTTTTTTTTGTGTTGTTACAAGATAATGTAATCATCGCAAAAAATAATAATAGTAAATAACTCTGTTTCTTCATATTTCATTAATTTATGTTATTTGTTTATAATTTTCAAATCTATATTCTTACGCACATAGAATTACAAAGTTACAACTTTTTTTAGAATCCAATATAATTTGCTAAATTTTGTTCTGGTAGCGTTTAAGAATATTTGCAAAAAAATAACTAAATTTGCACGTTAAAAACTTCAAGATGTTTATATTTTTTGACGTATGAAGATAGGTTTATTCGGAAATGATTATCAAGATGAAAAGCAGAAATGCATTCAAGCGCTTTTTAATACATTGCATGAATTACAGACGGAAATTTATGTAGAACGGCGGTTTTATAATTATCTCGCCAAGCGATTAGCTTCTGCGCCTGCCATCGAAGGATTGATAGATACGAATCAGCCGGCATTGGATATGGCGATAAGTCTGGGCGGCGACGGCACGTTTTTGCAGACGGCTGCATGGGTGGGAAGGCAAAATATTCCTATTCTTGGAATCAATATGGGACGGCTGGGCTTTTTAGCAGACATCAATACGGATGATATTGAAACGACTTTACACGAAATCTTCCGGCAGGAATATACGGTTGAAAAGCGTAGCGTGCTTGAATTGGAAAGTAATCCGCCTTTTACAGGAGTTTATAATTATGCCTTGAATGAAATCGCCATTCTCAAACGGGATACTTCGTCCATGATAACTATTCATACTTCGTTGAATGAAGAATATTTAACGAATTATCTGGGCGATGGGTTACTGATTGCCACTCCAACCGGTTCAACGGCTTATTCGATGAGCGTCAACTGACCGATTATCATTCCGCAGGCAAACAATTTCGTGTTAAGTCCGGTAGCTCCCCATTCGCTGACAGTTCGCCCGCTGGTGATCCCTGAAGATTTTTGCATTCGTTTGAAAGTAGAAACGAGAAATAACAACTTTCTTGTCTCTTTGGATGGTCGTTCGGAAATTTACCCGTCGGGAAGCGAATTTTTCATCCGGAAAGCCGGTTTTACTATCCAACTTGTAAAACGTTATCCTCATAATTTTTACGAAACATTGAGGAAGAAACTTCTGTGGGGAGCTGATGTGAGAAAATGAGGCATAGCAGCCGTTTAAACTTTATTTTTAATTGTATGTCATAATAATAAACAGCATGACATTATTATTGCTGCATTTATTTAGTATTAACAATATAATAATTTACAACGATGAAAAAGTATTTTAAAATATTTGCCGGCATTTTAGCTACGGCGTTTATTACTACCGGTTGTAATTCCTACGCTCAAACCGGTTATAACGGCGGTTATTATAACCCAAATTACAGCAATGCCTATGGCGACGGACAGCCGGGCGATAATTATTATTACAATAATCAACAACAGGTTCCTAACAATATGGCAAATCAACAACCTTCAGGGCAAATGCCTTTAGGTTTTAACGATTTTTATAATCAATTGTCGCCCTACGGAGCATGGGTAAATATGGCTCCTTACGGACCGGTATGGGTTGCCAACATTCCTAATTTCCAACCATATTATTCCAATGGATATTGGACTTATACCAATTACGGCTGGACTTGGGTTTCCAATTATCCATGGGGTTGGGCGCCATTCCACTACGGGCGTTGGGGTTATGCCAATAATTACGGCTGGTATTGGGTGCCGGGTTACGTTTGGGGACCGGCATGGGTGGCATGGAGCGCCAGCGCCGATATGTACGGATGGGCGCCGCTGATGCCGGGAATGAACTTTAGCGTTTCGCTCTCTATGAATCTATTTCCTTCGAGTTATTGGACGTTTATGCCGGGCAGATATATGGGAATGAATAATATCGGGAACTATTATATCAACCGCTCAAGAAACGTAACTATTATTAAGAACACGACAATTATCAATAATTACGGTACGGAAAACAACAGGCGCTATACGATGGGACCAAGCGCTAACGAGGTTCAGAGATATACGGGTAGAACGGTTCAGCAGATGCGCGTAACCAATGCTTCGGATAATAGGAGCGCAGGCATAAGTAACAACGAATTGCGCGTTTATCGTCCCGTGTCAAGACCCGCAAATACAAATACAAATACGTCGTCCAATAATAGAGGATCAGCTCCTGCTTCAGGCAATAACGGAACAGTTGCTCCGCAAACAAGAACACAACCCCAGCAGCAACCGGGGTACAGGACGGAAGTTCCGCAAACAAGAACACAACAACCGCCGGTTCAACAACAAGGAAGCAGACCTGCGGCTCAGCCTCAGGCAAGAAGCGCCCAACCGGCAACTCAGCAAGAGACCGGACAAAGCGCCTATCGCCCGAATCCTGCTCAACCCAAAGTGAAGAATAGCGCTGCACCTCAAACAACAAGACAAATTCAAGCTGCGCAAAATGAAAATAAAAAGGTGCAGCAACAGCAACAGCGCTCCGAACCTCAACGTTCCGAACAGCAGCGTTCTGCAGCGCCCGCACGTAATAATGAATCTCAACCGAGAAGATAAGTATGGAAAAATATTTTATAACAATCGGGCGTCAATTGGGTAGCGGCGGAAAACGCATCGGCGCACAACTCTCGCAACGGTTAAATATTCCTTGCTATGACAAGGAATTATTACTGTTAGCTTCGCGGCAAAGCGGCTTAGGCAAGGAATTTTTTGAAGAATTTGATGAAAAAAGCAGCCAAAGTTCTTGGGGTAAATACTTGGGGTTTTACTCCGGATTTATGGGATACGATGAAGTAAACTATTTGTATAATGAAAATTTATTTAAAATACAAAGTGATGTCATCCGGAATTTGGCAGAAAAGGAATCCGGCATTTTCATCGGTCGTTGCGCCGACTATATCTTACGCGATTTTCCGAAGTGTTTGAGAGTTTTTATCAGCGCCGATATGAGAGACCGCATCAAGCAAGTAGTAAAAGACGAAAAATTGACGGAAAAAGAAGCGCAAATCCGTATCGAACGCTGCGATAAACAACGCTCTTCCTATTACAATTTTTACAGCAATAAAACCTGGGGCATAACATCTTCCTACGATTTATGCTTTAATTCTTCTTTTTTCAGTATCGAAGAAATTGCCGGAATCATAGAAGAGCAAGTGAGAGGCAAATTTTATACTTAGCCGGTTATTATTTGCTTATCTTTGTGCTGTTTAAAGTTAAATATGGATCCCAAACCCATTCTTCCCTTCAGTTGGCGTATTGAGTTAGAAAACATTGAAGTTAACTCAATCAACGATGATATAATTTTACTTGATAAACCTGTTATTTTCTCTACGTTTCAATACCCTTTCAAAACGGATATTACAGCTGCCATTATTTGTATCAAGGGAATAATGAGCGGTTCCATCAACCTGAAACCTTATACTACCAATGGACCTTGTTTAGTCACTATTTTACCCGAACAAATTTTAGAATATAAATCAATCAGCGACGATTTTTCGGGCTTATTTATTATCATGTCGAAAAGGTTTACCGACAATTTGATGACCAATATCAACGAACGCTTGCCCCTGTCGCTTTCCATTATGGATAATCCGGTTATTCCTTTGGAAGAAGGCGTTTTGGAAGGGATGATCGGTTATTTTGAAATGCTGAAAAAAATAGTTCAGGAAAAAGAGCATCCTTACCGTTTAGAGGTGGCGCAGCATCTGACGCTCGCATTTTTCTACGGAATAGGCGAAAATTTCCACAAGCGCCTTGACAAAAAGAAAAAGACGCATCACGAGGCGCTTGTTGAGAAATTCCTGCAATTGGTTCAGGATCACCACAAAGAACAGCGCGGGTTGGATTTTTATGCCGGTAAACTATGCCTCACGCCCAAACATTTGTCGAAAGTAGTAAGGGAAACCAGCGGCAGACCGGCTAACGATTGGATTGACGAACACGTAGCGCTGATAGCCAAAGCGCTTCTGAAATCGACCACCATGACCATCCAGCAAATCGGCGATGAACTGAACTTTCCTTCGCAATCGTTTTTTGGAAAGTATTTTAAGCGGGTCACGGGGATGTCGCCAAGAGAATATAAAGGGAAAGGATAGAGATGAATACAGAATTTTTAGTTGAACTATCATAAAAAAATTGCGGAACAAACCGCTTGCTTTTTCTCGCAGTTCATCCCGCAACTTACTTGTAAATCGTAAATTATTACTATTCTAAAACTTTAATTTTTATGTTCCGGAACGAAACATCGTCGCCATGATCCTGAAGACCAATATAACCTTCATGATTATCGCCTCCGCAGTTGTTCAACAATTTAAAAGCCAACGTACCAAATGAACCATTTTTATCCGGTTTGAATTTACCATTTTGCAACAAGTCGGTCCATTGCGGCGTCCACAGATGATATTCAACTACCGTCTTACCATTTTGCGAATAGAAGACCGAACCTTTAAAAACTTTTATAGAGCCGGTATTCCACTCTCCGAAAGGCTTCGCATTTTGCGGCACAGCCGGAATCATGTCATACAGAGAAGCTGATTGACGATCGCCGTTTACGCCCTCTTTTGCA
>Ga0123357_10002899_pt1 | contig 19331 bp, 17 predicted proteins | sample TergutEmb28metaG_FD_89873 | JGI IMG/M metagenome (GOLD analysis project Ga0123357, IMG submission 89873) | Embiratermes neotenicus P4 segment gut microbial communities from Petit-Saut dam, French Guiana - Emb289 P4 | ecosystem: Host-associated > Arthropoda: Insects > Digestive system > Gut ...
CCGTAAAAAAATACGGTTGTAAAGCGCTTAATCTAAAATAACTGTTATGAAATAGACAAAATGAAGCAATGTATTAATCTTCCGAACATGACTGGGCTATGGCCAGAGGCTACGCCGAGCGGGGAAAGCTGCATTCCGATAGGAATGCGCCGCTCGGTAGAAAAAATGAGATACCGGTTTTTTGCATCCTGCTAAGGATGCATCCCTATACGGGATGCAGTTTTGGGGTTGTTATTCTATTCTACCGAGCGATACATTCCTATGGAATGTAATATCAAAGTATTATGAATTTTAATTGCCTCAAAGTTTACTGTTATTTATTTCGTGTATCAAAACGGTATATCAACAATAACAAATCGTAAGAGACTTATATACAGGAAATTAATCGTAAAGAGCCATATTTCATTAAAAATGCAGAAAAAGAGTATTACCAGTAACAACATCAGTAAATTTCATACCAGCTATTCCATTTCGTGAAACAACCCTCGCTCGGCGCAGGCTCTGCCTGCGTCGAAGCTAAAAGCAAGTCTCCAGACTTGCTACAAAGCAGAGCTTTGTTTTTAACTCGACGTAACGGGACGTTACGCCGAGCATGGGTGTCACTCGAAGTTTGAGTAACGTGTGGAAAATTGAAAGCAAGAATAAACAGCTAACGATATTCTATATATATCTTAAATTGTGCGTATTAACTACGCTGTTTTTATCATAGGCAAAAAATTTAATTATTCAATATAATTTTAATTTTATATTTGGTATGAACTTAAAATCTTTCAAATTGAGCGTAAAAAGCTCAATATTATAATGAATTGCAGTAGCAGCAATTAGTGCATCGGGTAATAGCAATTTATGCGATAAACAATACTCATCTACTAAATCTACAGCCAATTCGGATATTTCGGAAGTAATATGCAACGTAAGTAATGTTTTTAAGTGTTTACGAATAGCGCTTAACTCAACTTTGTTTTTTGCTCCAATAAGCAACTCTGCTTTCGTAACATCTGAAATTGCGAGATTATTGATACCAATATTCATCAACTTGTTTTCTATTTCAGGATTATTTCGATATACTTCAATAAAAATGTTGGTATCGCAAAGTATCATAATCAATCGGTACTAATTTTCCATGCTTCATTTCTCAACGCTCTTGCATCCACATCTCTGTCAGCCCAAATACCTCGCACTTCGGCAAAAGGATCATTATGTGTTTCCGCATGAGTGATAATTGAATTTTTTCTGCGCGGTCTTCCAATAGTATGCACTTTAAAGATTCCCTGCACAAGCATATTTTCCAATGCTTTTTGAGCTTGCGCATTGCGTGTGTTATAATCTAAAATAATTGTTGCCATGATTCTTTTTATTCTAAAAAACAAAGGTAAGAAGAATTTTGTCACAAATGCAAAAATGAGGCGAGTTTTTTTGTGAAAGCATCAATTATTTTTACCTCGCTCGGCGCAGGCTCTGCCTGCGTCGAAGCTAAAAGCGAGTCTGGAGACTCGCTACAAAGCAGCGCTTTGCTTTTAACTCGACGTAACGAGACGTTACGCCGAGCGAGGGGTTCCAATTTCTGCCGGATAGCATCAAATGTGGCTGCCTCACCGTTAAAATCACCTGAAAAGATTTGCAATACAACTTCTTTTTCCATAATATTTTTTCTTTTGAAGAAAAAATTACTCATTTTCGGAATAAAAACCATGGGTTCACTTTTTTATTATTTCTCATAAGAGTTCGCCTTAATTAATCAGTAAAATAAAATGCAACACAAATTACGGTACGAAAGCGAGAGATGGTACAAAATCTATACCAAACTCATTCTCCGCAACAGAACAAAAAAAAGATTTTGAACAACTTTTATTGAATTTTTAAAATTATACGTCTGATTATCAACAAGATATTTTTTGTATAATCTGTTTTAACTAAAAGTTTGGACAGGTATGATTTTTTTCCGAATGGAATATCACGTAAAGAACACCAAATAAGGATAATCAGCATATTCACAGTATCTGTGATCATTTGCTCTAACTATGTACTAACCATCCTGTTCCAATTGTCGATGTAATTCTGAAAATTTCATACTGGCTTTGATTAATCATGCAAATATCCTAAATTCAGGTTAAAAAGTTAACAAAGCATTTGATCCTTACCATATTTTTTACTTTTTCTCTCAGGATTGCTGTCTAAGTATATTCAACAAGAAATTATATCGCGTATATGCTTTTTATATTTCTATTAATAATTCTTTTTCTATTTCAATTTTCAAAAGTTCATATTTTTCCTTTAATGTCTTGTCATTAACTCTTTTAATAGATCGTTGAATAGTATTGTATGCAAACTGTAATCTTTCAGAATCGTGATAGACATGGTATTCCTGAAAACATAAAAACACTTCGGTATGAAGAAATTGGGCTATATTATCATAATACATATCTTTAATTTTCAATTCATCAAGATATTGACGGGCCAACGTTAAATTTTCCAACTCATTTGTAGATGTATATTTCAATGTGTACAAATATGCCAAACTGTTCAAAACTGAAATGATAGCAAGATTTATTGAATCATTTTTTTGTTTGCTACAATATAATCTATATGCTTTTATACAATTATTAATCGATTTATCCAAATAAAATAATTGTTTGTAAGTTCCTTTTTCATTTTCATCATCATAAAGGCAATAATTACCTAAACACAATGAATGGTGAAATCTTGGATCATCAGGATTTATTTTCAACATAGATTCTGCTATTTCTATTGATTCTTTATAATCTTTTCTTCTTCTGCAAATCCACGATTCTATATAGTGAAAATCCGGTTTCCATGTTTCAGCAATTGAATTGGAAGCAAGCATTTTTTTGATCCAAGCATATGCGACCTCGTTAGAATCTGGTTGTTCTTTAGTTCCAATATTTAACATTAAGAAAATAATTAGCATAATAATTTTTTCTTCTTCATTAGGAACGACTTTATAAAATAGAAGAGAAAAAGATTCATTAATAGATTGAAGTAATTTTTTACTATTCGAATTATCAATGGGTAAATTTCGTACAAAATCTGTAATTTTTTTTATAATATCTATAAAATTTTGATTACCTTCTTTGAAGAAAACTAATGGTAAGGCATCATAAATATTTTTGACAGGGTCATTCCCTGAATACGCAAAAAAACTTCCGTATCCCATTTTTATTTTATTAATGGCTTGTCGTAAAACTTCATTATAACTTTCTATAAATTCAATATTATTTAAAGAAGAAGATCTAAGTTTTTCTAATGCATGAGTTTCTTCTGCTATTTTTAATAATTCATTGATACTTGTTGCAATATTTGTATAATTGTCAAAATCTTTCTTTTTTAGTGCGTCAAGAAATACTTTTTCTGGATAATATTTGTTTTGAAGCAGCGAAATATTCTCATAATTTCCTCTCATATCCGACAAGTTTTGTTCATATTGATACAACAGTTCGTCAATTTCATGCTTCTCTGATGGGTTTTCCATTTCTTCTTTTAAAATTGCATATTTCTTAATCTGATTGAGCTCTTTAATCCTGTCTTTACTATTCTGCAAAAGTAATTGCAAATAAATTTGTTGGATAGAACGTATCGGTTTAAAATCTATTCCTCCAACCATAATGTTTAAACCACATTTTCCAACTATTTCAGGAAGTATTTCATTGGTTGTTCTCGCAGAGGAAACCAGTATAAATAAAATTTTGTTATTCTTAGATTTTTGATTAATACTTATAAGCCGGTCATATATCATACATTTTTTGTATCGAGCAATTAGACGGTTCAAATTGCCTTTAATATCTTTGTTATAAGAGATAGAAAGCTCACCAAAAAGTTTATCTGTAATATTACCTGGTATAGAAGACAAAAACAACTCTTCAGTTATCCCAGCTGGCAGTTTTTTAGGGTCGTTATAACTAAGTTTATCTTCTATCAAATTTTTCAGTTTTTTTTCTCCATCATATAAACTGCCTAACGCAATTGAAATTAGATAAGAAACATTTAATTCGGATGATAGTAATTCCTTATTTTTTTCCCAATCGTCACGTGAAATGGCAGGCTTATTAAATAAATCCGCTTGTTTTTTAAAAGAATCAACAATTGGTAACCCAATATCATTGATGCGACGGATTCTATTTATAAAATCATTCAACTCTTTTATATGTTCGTCAAATAAGAAAAGATATTCTTTTTTTGATACTAATTTATTTATAAAGTAATGATAAGTAATTTGTTCATCTGTAATCACTTCAATAGAAGTATCAGCCCTGTTATCGACGAGACCAAAAGGGAAAGCATACTTATTTATATCGACTGTATCAATAAAATAATAAAATTTGTATCCTGCAGACTTTAAGTTTTCTTCAGTAAGCAGTATGTCAACTTCATGCGAAATAAGGTTTTGCAGTAATGAATTTTTTCTTTCCATCATGAGTAAAAAATTAATAATTATGCAGCATTCATCATAGTCTTTACTCTATTCATTATTTGAATAGACTCAGCATCATCTTTATTTTTTAATTCTTCTTCTATAATAAGATTTTGCAGCTCAAGAGGTGGATTTTTACCTATAATTTCCAATCTATTTTGAATATGGTAAACTTGATGGTAAAAATCAAATATCTCATTATCACTAAATGTATTAAGAAATAAAGTATTAATTAATACAAGCGGATCGGTCTCTTTTGTCTCATTTTGTGAAACGTTTATAACAAAACTCATTGAGTAGTTATCCATTCTTCCTATGGAATCAATATGTAAACCCGATTTCCATTTTTCCCTGTTTCTAAAAAGAATTAGTATATAATCTATTCTTATGGTTTTATCCTCTATTCTATTCCAAGCCTCTATTAATATTAGAGGCAGAGGAGGATAATCATAAGAATTAATAAAACACTTTAATAATTTTGCATAAATATCACAATTATACCATTTCCCATCTATCCTGAGATAATTTTGATCCAAATCATTAATTATAAATTCAAAAAGTTCAGGATATTTTTTTTTATAATCGTCATCCAAATTGCTAATTTTTTTATATAGCTCTTGAAACGAACCTGAAAAACTTCTTAAATCCATTAGCGATTCGGTTAAAATATTCGCAAATTCTTTATTTTTATATTTATATGATATTTGGTAAAAATAATTCCAATAATCATTAATCGATTTTTTTTCTATAAAATATCTCAAAGCAACACCAAAAAAGGAATAATCATTAATTTGGTTAATTGAACCAAATAAATAAGTGGTAATATTGGTGTTTTCACAAATAGAAGGCAATTCATGAATCATAGACAACAATGATGAATGCAAATGAAGTCCATCATAATACAGGTTATTCAATGTCCCTAAAAATAATTGATTATAGAATTTATCAATTAATTCAACTTTAGGTTTAATATTACCCAAAATCCAATGTAAAGTGTAAATTCTCGAAAAATAGGCTTCTTCAGTGGGCAAATCAAAATAATATTTTATAAGAATCGTGTGGAATTCATATAGAAAAGAAACATCCTGTGACTTCACAATAGTATCATTCAATTCAAGAAAATAACTGCTTATATAATCGCATGTATAAGCTATCGAGCTCGGTAATTGTTCATAATTGAAAATTTTATCCAATATATTATACCATCCTTTTTCATCAAGCCGTTTAAGAAAATATATTGATTCGTTATCAAATGTCATCATAATGTATATCTTTGCATTGATTCTGTAATTAGATTATTAGTATTATAGGAAGTATCATTTACCACTCCAAGATATTCGACATTATATTTATATTTTGAAGCATCATTGATTGAAAAATGTACTTTTTCTCTCATTTGCAGATCACTATCGTCTCCTGTTCTTGCGCGGGTTCTCCCAAATCCGTCTTCATTTTTATAAGAAATATAAAAATGATCTTCATTCCAATTTTTTGAAAGATGTGATGGCTGGTATAACATTTCATTAAAGCCAATTTCATATTCCAAATAAATATATTCATCTCCATTAATGATCAATCCCAATCTGTTTACTACTTCATTAGCAAGTTTATCATCCAAATTTTCCCCTTTCTTTATTAAAGATTTCTTAACAGAAAGAATATCTTCTAAAGGAACAACCCAAATTAATTTTCTATAATCCTCAGGTCTCATTTCATTTGTCATGTTTACATCGCGGAGTAATCCTTCTTCAATTTGGTTTTTTAAACGCCGGTAATCAATCAATGGTTTTTTAAAAATCTTCTTATAATAATAATAAGCAAATGCGGATGCCGACATCACTCTGGAAAATTGTATTTTTTGCGAATTATCGCTAACTGAACTAACAAAATATTGAATTACTTTAACAGCTTCTTCATATTGAGTCAAAAGACTACTACTGCCATTGGAGCATTGAAGACATTGGTCATAGTCAATATTATTAAAGATTTTGGTCATAATATCTTTATCAACCAATCCATTTTTTAAATCTATCCCAATACATATTAATAATCTTTTCTCATAATCATTTCCTCTTGATAATTCTTCTAAGAATGACCGTGCCTTACCTCCATCATTCATTTCTGACAAAATGAAATTAATTATATTATTCATATTTAGAAAGATATAATAAAATTGCAATATTAAATATTTTATCTAATTTATCCTTGCAAAATTACAATAATATTTCAATATTATCAAATACCCAATAATAAAAATCATTCGTTAGTTCCATAATATTTTAAAAACATTGGGAAAAATTAACCAAAATAAACCAATATATGTCATTTTTTATTCTTAACTTGCACAACTTATTTTTACAAATATCCAGATATTATGAGACTCCTATTATTAAGCAATTCCACAAATCCAGACGAAGAATATTTGTCCTGGCCTCAAAAAGAAATTCAAACGTTTTTGGGAAGTTCTCCGATTTCTGCATTGTTTATTCCATACGCAGCAGTCACATTCAGTTTCGATGAATACGAAGCAAAAGTCGAAAACTGTTTTTCCAAGTGGAGACACCATGTAAAGAGTATCCATCATGCATGGGATCCCAAATGGGAGATAGAAAAAGCAGATGCAATCATCATTGGCGGAGGTAATACATGGCAGTTGGTGCGAATGCTACACGAACAAAGCTTGATGGAACCCATCCGGAAAAAAGTCTGGTCGGGTACACCGTACATCGGATGGAGTGCCGGAAGTAATATCACCTGTCCTACTCTGCGTACAACCAATGATATGCCTATTGTTGATCCTCTCGGATTTGAAACCTTAAACCTTATCCCGTTCCAAATCAATCCGCACTATTTGGATGTTCATTTCGAAGGATTCGGTGGAGAAACGCGCGAAATGCGTATCCATGAATTTATTGAGATAAATCCCAACATTTATGTGCTTGGATTGCGGGAAGCTACGTTACTGAAGTTAGAGGATAATTTACTTCAACTGATTGGTTCCCGAACGGCTCGGTTATTTAAAAAAGGAGAAACTACAAAAGAATTGAGTTCTCAAGACGATTTATCGTTTTTGCTAGATTATCCTCTGACAATTCCGTATTATTGAGCAATTTAACTAATCATGAACCACCCCACATTTTTTTGCCGGTTCAATTTTTCCAATTGTCTATTCAATAAACTGTTTTCCGGTTTTTGAAATAACGGATCGTCTTCTAATATTTCAAGTGCCAACTCGCGGGCAAGGGAAAGTACTTGTCCGTCTTTGGTTAAATCGGCAATCCGGAGGTTAAAAGCGATACCGCTTTGCTGCGTTCCGTCGATATCGCCCGGACCGCGCAGTTTCAAATCTTCTTCGGCAATAACAAAACCGTCGTTGGTTTCGGTCATAATCGCTATGCGCCGGCGCGTATTTTCCGATAGTTCATATTCCGTGATTAATATACAAAACGATTGATCGGCGCCCCGCCCTACCCTGCCCCGCAACTGGTGCAATTGAGATAGTCCGAAGCGTTCGGCATTCTCGATAATCATCACTGAGGCGTTCGGGACATTTACTCCTACCTCAATCACAGTCGTCGCTACCAATATCTGCGTTTCACCGGAAACAAACCGCTGCATTGCGGCATCTTTCTCAGCCGGTTTCATTTTCCCATGAACCATCGATACCGCATATTCCGGAAAAATAGACCGGGTGGTTTCAAATCCTTCCATGAGATTCTTTAAATCGATCGCTTCACTTTCTTCAATCAGCGGATACACAATATATACTTGCCGTCCTTCCTGAAGTTGCCGCCGCACGGAAGCATACAAATTTTTCAGTTTTGCGCTGTAAATATGCAATGTTCGAATCGGTTTTCTACCCGGAGGCAATTCGTCGATCACCGAAACATCCAAATCGCCATACAGCGTCATAGCTAAGGTACGGGGAATCGGCGTAGCAGTCATTACCAGAATATGCGGAGGAAATTTGTTTTTTTTCCAAAGCTTTGCCCGTTGCGCCACTCCAAACCGATGCTGTTCATCAATGATCACTAAACCCAGATTACCGAACTCAACCGTATCTTCAATCAAAGCGTGCGTGCCGATAAGCAGTTGAATTTTTCCGGTTTGAACATCGGGCAGCAATTGTTCCCTTTCTTTTTTGCGGGTAGAACCGGTCAACAGACGGACTTCAATGCCTAAACCTTTTACCAATCGGCTGATGGTTTCAAAATGTTGTGCAGCCAATATTTCCGTAGGCGCCATCAAAGCGGCTTGAAAGCCGTTGTCGATAGCAATCAGAATAGAAAGTAAAGCAACCAAGGTTTTTCCGCTGCCCACATCGCCTTGAAGCAGTCGGTTCATTTGCCTGCCGTTGTTCATATCGCGGCGGATTTCCCGAACTACGCGCTTTTGAGCTCCGGTCAGCTCAAACGGAAGATTTTGAGAATAAAACCGGTTGAAATAATCGCCAACCCGCGTAAAACAAAAACCGCCAATGCGTTTTTCTCTGTATTTGGTAACCTTCAACAATTGAAGCTGCAAATAAAATAATTCTTCAAATTTCAGGCGAAATTCCGCTTGGCGCAAAACAGCAGGAGAAACGGGCAGGTGAATATTCCGGAGCGCATCATCCAAAGAAATAACATGCGCTTTTCGGATAAGATAATCAGGAAGTGTTTCGGGAAATTTTTCTTTGATATTTTCCAGAACGGCAACAATGAGTTTTTGAATAGCGCGGGAATGAAGAAAAACATCTTTCATCTTCTCCGTAGTATTGTATTGACCCTGAATACCTACTTCACCGTTAAAAAACTGGTCTTCCGTTTCTAATTCGGGATGCGCAACCTGTATATTCCCGTTAAAAAAAGACGGTTTACCGAATAAAATATATTCAATACCCTCTTTGTAATGATTTTGAATTGATTTTATATTTTGAAACCAGATTAATTCAATGTCGCCCGTATCGTCATAAAAAGTAGCAGTCAGTCTCCGTTTGTGTCCTTCGCCAAGTGCTGCGTATCCGTAAATTTTCCCTTTCAATTGAATATAAGGCATATTTCCGTCAATCTCCTGTATTTTGAAAATTTTGCTACGGTCGATATATTTATACGGAAAATAATACAGAATATCTTCCCAAGAAGAGACATTGATTTCCTTTCGGAGAACATCGGCTTTTTTTGGACCGACTCCCGGCAAGTACATTATATTTTGAAGGCTTAAATCCTGCATTTTATTAAAGTTTCGGCAATCATCAAATCGACGGAAGCGGTTATCTTGATATTGTTCGGATCTCCTTCAACCATCACCGGACGAATGGTTTGAGCAGCTTCCACTACGGAAACATCGTCGGTAAAATCACTTCGATATTCTTGTTTATAGGCGTCGATTAAGATATCCGACCAAAAAACCTGCGGCGTTTGTACCAAGCGGTATTTCAAGCGATCCGTTGCATGAGATTCTTTTTCGTTGTCCAATTCGCGAATCGAATCGATCAAAGGAATCACCGGATAAGCGCCTTTTTGTTCCGCAGCCGTCTCATAAATTTTTGTTATCAATTGCCGGTCGATCAACGGACGCACACCGTCGTGCACGCCAACAAGCGCGCCTCTTTCCACTTTTTCCAAACCGTTCCTGACCGAATGAAACCGCGTTTTACCTCCTGCTACAATCCGGCAGGGAATGTTAAATCTGAAATCGGCGCATAACTGCGACCAGTAACCGGTATAATCTTCCGGCAAAATAAGGATAATATGTATTGACGGATCAAAATCGTAAAACGCCGAGATTGTTTGCATTAAAACCGGACGTCCGTTTAACAGCATAAATTGTTTAGGTAAATCCCATCCGGTTCGGATACCTTTTCCTCCGGCAACAATGATTACATATTTTTCAAGCATAACTTTATTTTATTTCTTCCAATATCTTTTTCGTTTCCTCATTGACTTTGAATAATTTCTCTTTGCAAATTTTCAATAGAGCGGAAGCTTCCTGAAGTTTATCGCTCAAATCATCGACATCCAGATTATTGCTTTCAATTAGCGCTTCGATTTCTTCCAATCGAGCGTAAGCTTCATTGTATGATAATTCTTTCTCAGCCATTCGTTGTTTGTTTGAAAATTATTCTCATTTTGGTAAATTAAATGCCTTTTTCATTTCATCCATTTGCATCACCGTCATTCCTTCGGGCTCAAAGCCCATCGACTTGGCAGTCAGATAAATTTGCGCCGATTTGGAAAGCGTGTCAACCATATCAAAAGCTTCCATGATATTTTCCCCAACAGCGCAAACGCCATGTTTCTCCCACATTACCACATCGTATTCCTCTAATTCTCTGATAGTAGCATCTGCAAGTTCAAACGAACCGGGCAAAGCGTAAGGAACAATGCCCAGTCCGCGCGGACAAAACGCCAATGTTTCGGGAATCATACTCCATAATAAATGGGTCAAGACATCTTTTTTTAAGAATGCCGGATGATGAGTCATGGCAACCAAATCAATCGGATGCGTATGTAATGCAGCCTTGTAGTTCGAACCTTTACCTATCAAATAATTATGCATCGACAAATGAGAAGCCAATTCGGAAGTGGGTTTTATGGGCTTATCGGCAATTATAACATAACTGCGGCAATCGTCTAAGATGCGGATGATCGAACCGTTTTCCATCGGATGGCGAGCCAAATCACGCATGCGCAAGTTGGTGCCTTTGCAATAAAAATAGCAGCCTTTCAAATACGGAAGCGTTCTACCTATCGAAACCACATCGCTGATCGGAGGCAAATTGCGTATTTCGTCGTCGATCACATCTGTTATGTTGACGGTAATATTCCCGCCGTTGCGTTCCGCCCAACCTTTTTGCCAAAGATAACCGGCAACTTCGGCAATTTCACTAATCTGCCTTTCAAGTTCAGGTCTATTGCTTAATATTGTCATCTCTATTATAAAAATTATGTAAGTATTTTAATAATATTTCGTATTTACAATGCCAAAAGTACCCAAAAGTTTTGAATTATCGGCTTCTCTCATTTATTTTCCTGACAAGATAAATAATTAAAAATTTTATTTCGTTATCTATCAATTATTTAAAAAAAACAATGAAAAATAATCAATAATTTATAGTATTTTTGTAAACTTTTTCTTAAAACAAACGTTTTATATGTAAAGAGTGTTATTTCATTAGTTATAGTTAAGGGTTAGTAATTCAATTAGGAAGGTTGACGAAGTGATTCGGCAACCTTTTGCTTTTTCATTAACTGCATTAAATGAACGTCTTCGAAGCCGGTAGCAGTTTTAAGCCAAGCTTTCAATACGCCGGACTGTTCATAGCCGCATTTACTTAATAAATTAAAACTAACGGTATTACTTAATGGAATGTGTGCATACAATTGGTTTATATGTAATATATGAAAAGCATAATCAGCAGTCAAATTCAGGATTTCAGCCCCATAGCCTTTGCGCCGGTAGGGAGTATCTACTAAAATTCCAACACCTGCCCGTTGGTGAATCGGATCGTAATCGAAAAGATCAACCATTCCTACCGCTGTAAGGGATTCTTTTTCGACAGCCATCAATCGCAATTGCCGGGAATAAACAATTCCATGTAAAGAATTGGCTAAATAATCACGCAAGGCAAACTTGGAATAAGGCATCAAAGTAGAACCATATTTCCATAATTCCGTATTATTTTCCCACGCATAGAGAATATCCAAATCTTCCGGTTCTAATGCTCGTAAAAGAAGGTTTTCATTTTCTAAAAAAGTCATAATTATTCTGTTTTTAAATAACTACTTTCCGTATTCTATTATCTGTTATTACAATTTGTCGATTGTCGGACAAAAAACGAAGGGCTTCTATCAGGCGTTTTTCCGGATAATCCGATGCAACGGCAATTTCATCCAAAGTCATTTCTTTTCCATTGAGCTGATTTAAAACCTTTTGAATCAGCAGTTCCATCTCTGAAGAACGCATGTTTTGCTGTTTTTTATCGAGACATACATCACATTTTCCACAATCTTTCGCATCTTTTTCTCCAAAATATTGAAGCAGCATTTTACTCCGGCATTGCGTTTTGGAACTTCCGTATTCAATAACGTTTTTTATACGGTTGATCAATCGTTCCCTTCGCTGTTCATATACCGATTGGGGTATAAACAAATATTTTATTTCTTCTCTGTTCTTGTTATAATAAATGGTCGGTATTTTTTGGGCGGGGATATAATGGATAATGTTTTGTTTCGACAAAAGTTTCAACGATTCATAAACCGTATGTTCCTGTATTTCTGTCCGTTGCGCCAGCAAAGCTTCGTTAATATGAATATAATCGGCAAACAAACCGGTATATGAGCGCAAAAGCACTTGTATCAGATTTTCAACTTCATCGCTAAATTTGGAAAATTTATACAGTTCGTCGCGCTGAATGGTAAAAATCAACTTCGATTGTTTATCCGTATCTTCGATATAAGTGATATATCCCGATAAATCAAGAATTTTTAAAGCGTTATGCACTTGCGTGATATTGTATCCGAAAGTCAAACAAAACTGTTCAATTGAAAAATTATGACCCGTATCTATTCCTGTATTTATAGGAATTTGAAAAAAATAAGCCAATTTTTCATAGATTTCTTTGACAAACTCCCGCTCCGGAAATTCGTCTTTCACTCTTTTTTTCAATTGGGCAACATCTCGCGGTGAAAAAAGCGCCACAGCATAAGCCTTTTTCTCATCCCGACCGGCTCGTCCCGCTTCTTGAAAATATTCTTCCAATGATCCGGGTAATTCGTAGTGAATGACTAAACGAACGTCCGGCTTATCAATTCCCATACCAAAGGCGTTTGTAGAAACAATCACCCTGCATTGGTCGTTTTTCCATTCGTTTTGTTTTCGTATTTTTTCATCCGTATTCAATCCGGCATGAAAATAATCTGCCTGAATGCCTTGACGCTGCAGTTCGATAGCAATTTCTTTCGTGCGCTTGCGGCTTCGTACATAAATAATGGAGCTGCCTTGCATTCTCGACAAAATGTGAGTCATTTCATATACTTTATCTTCTGTTTCACGAATTACGTATGCGATATTTTTCCGTTCAAAACTTTTACAAAAAACGTTTTTTTGTTTGAATTGCAATTTTTCCTGAATATCGTCAATCACTTCAGGCGTAGCAGTGGCAGTCAGCGCAAGAACAGGAACATCCGGAAGATATTCCCGAATCTCGACAATACGCAAATAAGACGGACGAAAATCATATCCCCACTGCGAAATGCAATGGGATTCATCGATAACCAACAAACAAACACGAATATAAGGAAGTTTGGCTAAAAACAGTTCGGTTGTCAAACGTTCGGGCGATACATATAAAAATTTATAATTACCAAAAATGCAATTATCGAGCGCAACGATGATTTCAGAATAGCTCATTCCAGAATGCACGCAAGTAGCTTTGATTCCACGTTTTTTTAGGTTATCCACTTGATCTTTCATCAAGGCGATAAGCGGCGTCACTACAAGACAAAGTCCATCCATCAACATTGTTGGAACTTGAAATGTCAACGACTTTCCACCTCCCGTCGGCATAAGTCCCAATGTGTCTTTCCCTTCGTAAACAGAAGTTATTATTTCTTTTTGAAGCGAACGAAACGAATCATATCCCCAGTATTGCTTGAGTACTTCGTGAAACATAATGTGGTTAACCATTAGTCACTAATTCGTATATCTTTGATTAATAATTGAATGCTTGTCTTATTGTTGTAAACATTTTCTTCGATTGTATAACAAATATCAAATGGTTTTCCGCTTTTGATGTAGTCGTTATAAGGATGCATTCCAAAAGCGATTGCAGAGAAAACGTCGCCGGTTGAATCATCAACCAATTCTAATTTGATATGTTCCAATTCTTTTCCAACCAATTTGCTGCTACCGGAATCCCGCACGGCAAATGAACAAAAAACAGGTTTTTGATTATCGGGCCCAAAAGGATTCATCCGTTTCAAATCGGATAAAAGTTTATTATTGATTTCACTGAATTTCAGCGCTGCATCAATATCCAAGGTTTGAATCATTTGCTCTTCTTCCATGTATTTATCTGCAAAAGATTCGAGGCGGGATTTGAATAATTCCAGATTTTCCTCCAATAAAGTAACGCCGGCAGCAAATGTATGTCCACCAAAATTAATTAAAATATCTTTACAGGATTCGATGGCTTTGTAAATATCAAAACCTGTCACCGAGCGCGCTGAACCTGAAATATAACCTGTTGATTCGGCTAATACGATAACAGGTTTGTAGTATCGTTCGGTCAATCGTGAAGCTACAATTCCAATCACGCCTTTATGCCATTCCCTGTTAAAAACAACCAGAATTTTACGGTTCGCCATTTGAGAATCTTCATCAATTACTACATAAGCTTCGTCGGTTATTTTTTTATCCAATTCACGACGGTCGTCATTGTATTGGTCGATGTTCTCACTCATCTCTTTCGCCGATTTAAAATCTTTTGCTAAAAGCAGTTCAACGGCTTCTTTCCCGTTCATCATTCGCCCTGAAGCATTGATTCGAGGTCCGATTTTAAAAACGATATCTCCGATCGTGATTTCCTTTCCCGACAACCCGCAAATGTCGATAATTCCTTTGAGCCCTTTTCCCGGATTATGATTTAATTGTCGCAATCCGTATGTCGCCATGATACGATTCTCTCCTGTAATCGGAACAATATCCGAAGCGATGCTGACCACAACCAAATCAAGCAAAGGTTTTAAACTCGAAAAATCAATTCCATTACTGATGGCAAAAGCGTGCATGAATTTAAAACCCACGCCGCAACCGGAAAGGTGTTCATAAGGATAGGTAGAATCTTGCCGTTTGGCGTCCAAAACAGCAACCGCATCGGGTAGCTCATCGCCGGGCATGTGGTGATCACAGATGATAAAATCAATTCCAATCGATTTGGCGTAAGCAATTTTTTCAATGGCTTTAATTCCGCAGTCCAGACAAATAATCAACGACACATCCGTTTCGCGGGCATATTCGATGCCTTTGTCCGAAATACCATACCCTTCGTCGTAACGATCCGGAATGTAAAAATCCAGATGAGACGACCAGGTGTTCTGTTCCAAAAATTTATAAACCAATGCAACGGCAGTTGTACCGTCCACATCATAATCTCCATAAATCAAAATTTTTTCCTTATTTCCCAAAGCGCGATTCAAACGATCAACTGCTTTTTGCATGTCGGGATACAAAAAAGGATCATACAAATCTCTCAGATTCGGATTGGAGAATTGCCGCACATCTTGTTCTGTTATAATGCCTCTTTGCATCATCAGAAGACAAACTACAGGACTTAATCCAAACATATCCGAGAGTTCGTCTTTTCTAAGTTTTTGTTCTTTTGTTGGAGATTGATAATTCCATTTGTTAGTCATTTATTTAGTTTTTTTTCTTTTTTTTATCGCAAATATTACACTCTGAAATACTATAATTTTGTAAATCAAAAAATCAGCTATAAACTTTTACAAAATTATTTCTTTTTGATTGTTTGAAGCAATACTTTTGCAAAGGTACAGAAAAAAAAATAAAAACCTGATTATTTAACAAAGGTTAAGAAAAAATTTGAGCCCGTAAAAATAAAAACAGCAGAATTAAATAATCAAATTTTGTCCGGTCATTTCTTCAGGTTGACTCAATCCCATAATATGCAGAATACTGGGAGCGACATCCGCTAATTTTCCATTCTCCACTGAGGCTTTTGTATTTTCAGATACATAAATAAATGGAACCGGATTCAAGGAATGCGCCGTATTCGGGCTTCCATCATCGTTCAATGCATAATCGGCATTTCCATGATCGGCAATAATAATCGTTTCGTAACCGTTGGCTTTTGCCGTTTCAACAGTATCTTTTAAACAGGCATCCACCGCTATAACTGCCTTTTCAATGGCTTCATATATGCCGGTATGACCTACCATATCGCCGTTGGCATAATTGACGACAATAAATTCAAATCGTTGAGAATCAATCGCTTCAACTAATTTATCCTTGACTTCATAAGCCGACATTTCCGGTTTCAAATCGTAGGTCGCCACTTTAGGGGAAGCCACCAGAATCCGTTCTTCTCCTTCGTAAGGAGCTTCCCGACCGCCATTGAAAAAGAAAGTTACATGCGCATATTTTTCCGTTTCGGCAATATGCAGTTGATGCAATCCCAGCGAAGACAAATATTCGCCTAACGTGTTATTTACGTTGTCTTTGTCGAATAATATATGGACGTTTTGGAAAGTCGGATCGTAAGGTGTCATCGTATAATATTGCAAGTTGGGAACAGTTTGCATACCGGCTTCCGGCATGTCTTTTTGCGTCAAAACGATGGTCAATTCTTTGGCGCGATCGTTGCGAAAATTGAAGAAAATCACGACATCGCCTTCTTCAATTACCGCAATTGGTTTATCTGCTTTTATACAGACAATTGGTTTAATAAATTCGTCGGTTATGCCTTCTTGATAGGACTGTTCTACGGCAGCTACGGGATCTTCCGTTGCAGTTCCTATGCCTCTAACTAATAAATCATAGGCTTCTTTCACTCTTTCCCAACGTTTATCGCGATCCATAGCATAATATCTTCCTACTACAGAGGCGATTTGTCCGGTCGATTGTTTTAGATGCGTTTCCAACTCACGGATAAAACCGGCGCCACTTTTGGGATCGGTATCTCTTCCATCCATAAAACAGTGTACAAAAGTTTTATCAATACCGTAGATTTTGCTTATATCCGTCAGTTTGAATAAATGTTCCATCGAACTGTGTACTCCGCCATTGGAAACCAAACCCATAATATGAATTTTTTTATCGTTTGTTTTCGCATACGAATAAGCATTTTTTATTTCAGGATTTTCGAGGATAGAATTATTGCGTGCAGCAATATTAATTTTTACCAAATCTTGATAAACCACGCGACCGGCGCCGATATTTAAATGTCCTACTTCGGAATTTCCCATTTGTCCGTCGGGCAAACCTACATCTTCGCCCGAAGCCTGCAACTGAGAATGGGGATATGTATTTAAAAGATAGTCCCAATAAGGCGTTGGTGTTTGATAGATTACATCTCTTTTTGTCTTGTCGCCCAATCCCCAACCATCGAGAATTATCAATAATGCTTTTTTATTTGTCATGAATAGTTACTTTTTTTCGACTGCAAAAGTACATAAAAATCTAATATCCACAATCAGAACAATTCAGATTTTATTGGGATATAATTTATTTTTGCCCTACAATTTGTTAACAAATAACGCCATCAAATTATAAGTGCATTTTTTGTTTAAGTAATTTATAGCCTGCACTGCTGGCTTTTAATACATCGCCATTCTTTAAATGCACTTTGTATATTTCTTTTTCGTACAGTTCAATTTTCGCTATTGTCTCTATATTAACGATAAAAGAACGATGAATACGGACAAAGTTATCGTCGGGAAGATGTATCTCCCAATATTTCATGGTTTGGTCTTTTAAATACCGATTTGATTCGGTAAATATTGTAACATAATCGCCATTTGCCTCAATATAGCGTATTTGATTAACAAGGATGAAATGGTATTCCGAATTTTTTTTAACGATGATACGGGTAAGCTTTTCAATCGGAGTCGAAGAAGAAGCGGCTATTTTTTCTTCTGCGGAAAGTTTTTGCGCTTGGAGTTCGCTACGGCTCAGCAAAAGGTAATAAGCCAGGACGAAAATGACATATATAAATATACCGGCTACTATTCGAACGGGGAGTAGCGTTAAAAAATAAGGAGTATATAAAACGTTGTTTGGCAAAACAAGGTATTGAATAGCGCAATAACTTAACCCTATCCAGATGATGCATGAAATTAAAAACAGCGTTAAATGAAACAACAAAAACAGCGGCACATTCTTTATGTTTCCGTAAAACCGGACAGGATGCCATAAAGCGAGAATACATACGGCTTGCAAAATATTACACATTCCCGAATCTAAAACGCTCATTAACGAGTTTTCTCCGGCAGGCATTCCAAAATAATAAAAAGTCGTCAGTAGTTGGGCAATGATTATCATTACCCAACTACCGACGTAAAAAAGGCGTAATCTTAAAGTATTCAGAAACGGATTATTCATAACACTTCATTTCCACTCCGCCAAATGTTGCATCTATTTCCAATATGACTAATTTGTCGGTAGATGCCTGCAAAACCTTGCTGGGACGCATGTCGTTAAAACCGCCGAAAGCGCCTGTCTTCTGAATCTTTATATTCCAGTCTTCCGGCACAAAAAGCGTCACGCCGCTAAAAACCGATTTTACTTTGATAAAAGCTGCAACCTTTAAATCGTCGGCTAATTCGGCTTGCGTAAAATCCAATTCAACACCACTGAATGTTGCTTCAATAAAGACATTCCTCAATTTTCCCATTGTCCATTTTTCCTTTGAACCGGAAAAAACATACTCTTTATGCACAACGCCTCCACTGTTTGTCGTGATATTCTTTTCAAAATCAGTGAAATGCCTGCTCCACTCGGGATGTTCACTGCACCATGTTTCAGAATCTTTAATTTCATTTTTCTGCGTAGTGGCTTTAATAATAAAACTAATACCTATCGCAGTGATAATCACTGGAATAATAAAACCGACCACACCAAACAAAGGAAAAATTTTAGAAAATAAAAATAAAGCTCCTATGACGATTAACACAAGACCTGCAGTTTTATGGTTTTGCGGTTTATCGACCAACAGAATAATACCAATGGCAATAAGCAACATTTGCCACGAAATGACAATACGATAAACTTCGGGGATAAAAAAATCCATCTTGTTTAACAACAAAAAGGCTCCAACCATCATGATCAGAATGCCTGCTACAATTTTTTTCATATTCATACGACTGTCTTTTTAAGTTTTTTTCAAAATCGTTACAAAAGTAGC
>Ga0123357_10002900_pt1 | contig 19329 bp, 19 predicted proteins | sample TergutEmb28metaG_FD_89873 | JGI IMG/M metagenome (GOLD analysis project Ga0123357, IMG submission 89873) | Embiratermes neotenicus P4 segment gut microbial communities from Petit-Saut dam, French Guiana - Emb289 P4 | ecosystem: Host-associated > Arthropoda: Insects > Digestive system > Gut ...
ATCGTCATCGACGTCAACGAGCAGGCAATCGTCGAGCTCTACTCCAAGTAAGACAGGCTTCGCCGTCAAATAGCGGGCGGCGCAGAAAGGAACAAACATGCTGATTGCCCAACGTCCAACGCTGACCGAAGAAATCGTGAACGACAATCGCTCGCGCTTCGTCATTGAGCCCCTGGAGCCCGGTTTCGGGTACACCCTGGGCAACTCGCTGCGCCGCACGCTGTTGTCATCGATTCCTGGTGCGTCGGTGACGTCCATCAAGATCGACGGGGTGACGCACGAGTTCTCGACGTTGCCCGGCGTTGTCGAGGATGTCACAGAAATCATCTTGAACATCAAGTCGCTGGTGCTCAGTTCCGACGAGGATGAGCCTGTTGCCATGTACCTGCGCAAGTCTGGTACCGGCGCGGTGACGGCGGCCGACATCTCGGCGCCGACGGGCGTGGTCATCTTCAACCCTGACCTGCACATCGCCACCTTGACCGCCAAGGGCAAAATCGAAATGGAACTGATCGTCGAGCGTGGCCGTGGCTACGTCTCGGCGGCGCTGAACGAGAACCCTGACGCTGAGATCGGACGCATCGCCGTCGACTCGATCTACTCGCCGGTGATGAAGGTCAGTTACGCCGTCGAGGCCACCCGCGTGGCCCAGCGTACCGACTTCGACCGTCTGATCATGGATGTCGAAACCAAGCCGTCGATCAGCGCGCGCGACGCCGTCGCCTCGGCCGGCAAGACGCTGGTCGAGTTGTTCGGCCTGGCGCGTGACCTCAACTCTGAGGCTGAGGGCATCGAGATCGGGTCGTCCCCAATCGACGAGCGTTTCGCCGCCGATCTGGCCCTGCCGATCGAAAAGCTGAACCTGACGGTGCGCTCATACAACTGCCTCAAGCGCGAGGGCATCCACACCGTTGGTGAGCTTGTTACGCGCAGCGAGGACGACCTGAAGGTCATCCGCAATTTCGGCTCGAAGTCGATCGACGAGGTCAAGCAGAAGCTTGCCGAGATCGGCATGACGCTGAAGGACGACGCCTTCGACGGCGGCGACTACGACCTTGACGATTACACCGAAACCGAACAGTACTGATCGGATATTGGAGAAAACATGCCTAAGCCAACTAAGGGTCCCCGTATGGGGGGAAGCCCCGCCCATCAGCGCATTATCATGGCCAATTTGGCCACGCAGCTGTTCCAGTACGGCAAGATCACCACAACGCTGGCGCGCGCCAAGCGCGTCCAGCCGCTGGCCGATCACCTGATCACCAAGGCCAAGCGGGGCGACTTGCACGCCATCCGTACCGTCGCCAAGACCATCACCGACAAGGGTGTGCTCGACCGTCTGTTCAAGACGATCGGCCCGTCCGTGAAGGACCGCGAAGGTGGCTACACCCGCGTCACGAAGATCGGCAACCGCCAAGGTGACGCCGCGCCGATGGCCGTCATCGAGATCGTTACAGAAGAGGTCGCGCCCAAGAAGGTAGCGCCGAAGAAGGCAGCAGCGCCGGCCAAGGCCGAGCCGAAGAAGCCGGTGGTCGAGGATGTCGAAGACATCATCGACGACACCGACGCTCCGGCCGAGGTCGAGGATGCGGTAGACGCCGCAGCCGAAGAGGCCGCGGAGGACGCCGAGCAGGCAGCTGAAGCTGCCGAAGAGGCGGCCGATGAGGCCAAGACCATCAGCGAAGAGGCCGCCGAGGCTGCTGAGAATGCTGCTGAAGAGGTCAAGGACTAGTAAAACACGAAGAGACGGTCACTTCTGGTGTGAAGCCAGAGGTGACCGTTCTTGTTTCCCTACCCTTTCCAGGTGACTTTGGCCAGCACCTCGGGCCAGGTGCGGTCGAGGCGGCGTCCGCCTGAGCGGATTCCCCACCAGAGCACCAGCGCGCCCAGGCCAAAGCCTGCCAGCAGTGCTGCCCAGCCGAATAGGGGGCTGACAACGAGGGCCAGGACGGCAAGCGCCACCACCGGCAAGACGATTATGACTGGCAGAAACATGCCTATCATCGATGCCCCGAAGCCGGCGGCGCCCCCGCTGCCATTTCGTCCCACCAGAGACGAGCCGGCCGGTGGTTGGGGTATCTGCCAGATCGATCCGATCCACGAGCCCACGCCCATGCCTACCAATGTCAGCGCCGCCGAGACACCGACGACGCTGGGCAGCACCTGCCATTGGCGCGTATAGATGGTGAAGCCGAGGATCAGCACGACGATGATGGGCGTGTACAGAATTAATGCCGCGAGTACGCGTCCCCAGCGATCGTCCCGCCCGGAGACCCCTGTGACTATCTGGGTGGCCAGTGCGGAGCCGTCATAACTGATATCCCAGCCAACATAGATGGCGATCATCCAACCAGACAGGGCCGGCGAGAATGTCAGCACCTGCATTATGATGTCGCGCTGATCGGGCGGGGCTTGGCTGATGCTCATGCTCATCGAAATCGCCATCAGGAATGGCATTAGGAGGGTGGCGATGATGCTGATGAGTCGTCGTGGGTCCCGCCGGAAATAGCGCAGCCCGCGCTTGGCGATGGCACCGGCCGGTGTCATCGGCAACAAGCGGTCGAGCGGATTGGCTTTGGTGATCTTTTCCGCTTCGCCACCTGCCTCCAACTGGCTGGTCAGGCGTTTGCCGAATTGTCGCGCCCACACCCAGGCCATCAGACCCAGCCAGATGAGCGCCAGAACCAGCCACAAGAGCGCTTTGACGCCCTGCCCGCTCGCCAGAGCCCAGGGCAGGCCCCAAGCCCAGCCGAAAGGCGTCCAGGCGATAATGTCGGCCGTCTTGGACAGCCCGGCGAAAAACTCATCGGGGTTAGTCGTGATGGTGCCGGCTGCCAACGATCGGCTGATCAGTTGCATTCCGATTGAGAACCCCATGATCACTAAGAAGAAGACGACGATCGTCAGATCGCGTGCTTTGCGGCGGCGCAGCACGTCGGCCAGCAGTGCGGCCAGCGCCCGCGACGACGCCAAGCAGGTGGCGAAGCCGACAACCCAGCCGACGATAGCGGCCACCAGCGTGCCCGGCGATGTCGACCACGATGCAACATAGCCGATGCCGAGGAACAACATCATCACTCCACCCAGTCCCAGCGCTGCTGACAGCACCAATCCAGGCAGCAGCCGCCCCATTCGCACCGGGTACAGGGCGAATCGTCCCGCGTCCAGCATGTCGTTGTTGCCGGTCATGAGCGTCACCATGATCGGCCAAAGCAGCGTCAACAAGGCAAGACCACTCGTCAAGACTTCACCCCGCGTGGCAACCGAGGTGCCTCGCAGAGCGAACATTCCCCACATCAACGGGATCACCGAGCCGAGCAGCGCCACCGCCATGATCAGGCTGCCGACCTTCATGGCGACTGACGACATGGTGTAGCGCCAACTCAGCTTCAGTTGAAGACGGGCGAGCAACCCCGTCAATGATCCCGTCGTGGCCATCGTGGACGTCATGATGCCGCCCCAGAACCTTGCCCCAGCCAGCTCAGCGAGCCCAGGGAGACGTCCCGCACGCCAACTAACTCGAGGAAACGCTGCTGAAGGGGCTCGCCATTCTTGACCTGGTCGATGCCGCCGAGCGCCAGGATCCGCCCCTCGGCGATAACGGCAACCGCGTCACACAGCGTTTCGACCAGTTCCATAACGTGGCTCGACATGACAACGGTGCCGCCGCGGTCGACAAAGTCGTGCAGGATCGAGCGGATTGCCTCGCCAGAGACCGGGTCGACGGATTCGAAGGGCTCGTCCAGAATGACCAGTGACGGATTGTGCACCAGTGCGCAGGCTAGGCCGATCTTCTTCGTCATGCCAGCCGAATAGTCAGCCACCAACGTCGTGGCATCGGCCGTCAAGCCCAGGGCATCCAGCAGGGCATCAGCCCGAGGCGTGGCCATTGCTAGGGGGACGCCCCGCAGTTGGGCCGTTAAAAGCAGCATCTCGCGGCCGGTCAGGCGGTCAAACAGCCGGATACCGTCAGGCAGAACGCCCATGAGCGCTTTGGCGGCGGCCGGGTCAACCCAGACATCCCGCCCAAGCACGGAGATTGTGCCTTGGTCGGGGCGCAGAAGCCCCGTCACCATAGAAAGCGTGGTGGTCTTGCCGGCACCATTCGGGCCGACTAGACCGAACAGGCAACCCGGCGGCACCGCCAGCGACAAATCGTTGACGGCCACCTTCGTCCCGAAGGTCTTAACCAGGTGACTCAGCAGCATAGCCGGTGCGGCATTGAAGTCGACCTGACGGGCAGTGCCGTTGGGGACGGGCAGCGGGGTATTGGGGTCTGAGCTCATGAATTCCATTCAACCATGCGGCCGCTTCTTAGCCACCGGCGGAATACCGGCATGGTTTGCGCGGTTGGATTCAATGTTGACTTTTTCACACCCGGCCGGCTAACCCCGTCGGCCCCATACCGGAATCGAGGAAGCATGGCATACACACTGCCAGAATTGCCATATGACTACAGCGCGCTGGAGCCATTCGTCAGCGGTGACATCATGCAACTGCATCATGACAAGCACCACAAGGCCTATGTGGACGGTGCCAACACGGCTGCCGACAAGCTGGCTGAGGCCCGCGCCAAGGGCGATTTCGCTATTGTCAACAAGCTGGAGAAGGACTTGGCCTTCAACCTTGGTGGCCACCTGAACCACTCGCTGTTCTGGCAGATCATGGCCCCGGCCAATGGTGCCGTGCCCCAGGGCGAGCTAGCAGCCGCTATTGATGAGTCGTTCGGCAGCTTCGATGCCTTCAAAGCCGAGTTCCAGGCCGTTGCGCTGGGCATCCAAGGCTCCGGCTGGGCCGCCCTGGCTTGGGAGCCTGTCAGCCAGCGCCTTGTCAACTGGCAGTTGAGCGATCACCAGGCGAATGCGCCGATGGCGCAGTTGCCCGTCCTGCAACTCGACATGTGGGAGCACGCCTTCTACCTGCAGTACAAGAATGTCAAGGCTGACTACGTCAACGCCTGGTGGAACGTCGTCAACTGGGCAGAGGTCCAGCGTCGTTTCACCGCCGCTCGCGGTGTCACCGTTTAGCTTTCTTTCCAGGCGCCGCGTCCCCCTCGCTGGCGTCAATCACAATTGAATTAGTTGGATAGAGTCCTTGGACTGCCATGGGTGTCTCAACATTAACGAGGCGCCCATGGCAGTTTTTTCTCATGTATAACCTGAGAAAATTCGACTCGAATTTAGGTTTTTCTCAGGAAGGCGCTAAAGTGGGTTGACGGTCACCCTCCGAGCTGAAAGGCAGGCGTATGCGCAGGATAACCGTGGCAGGGTTGTTGGTTGGGATCACCAGCGCCATGACACTGGCAGGCCTCGGCGTCGCCAGCGCGGTCACCTCGGATGTCACCTTGACGGTGGACGGGACAACGACGGCGCTTCATGTGACCGGCAACACAGTCGCGGACGTGCTGGAGGCCCGTGGCGTCACTGTTGACGCGCAGGACTACCTGACACCCAGCCTCAACACGCCTGTCAAGGACGGCACGCAGATTGAGGTCTCGCATGCCCGCACGCTGACGGCCACCATCGATGGCCAAAAGAAAACCATTGTGACCACAGCCAACACGCTTAGCAGTGCTTTGGCCTCTATCGGCGTCAATCCGGCGGCGGCCGAGTTGTCGGTACCGGCCCAAAGCCAGATCGCGGCAAATGACCAGGTCACCGTTCAAACGCAGAAGATGGTGGACCTGCGGGCTGACGGGGTCACCGCATACTTCCTGACGACAGCCAACACGGTGGGCGACCTGTTGGCGGCTCGCGGTATCACGGTTGGCGATGCCGATCGGTTGACGCCCGCCGCCGACACGCCCGTGACAGACGGCTTGAGCGTAGTTTTCCAGCGCGTCACGACGACGCAAGAGACGGTTACAGCCGATATTCCGTTCCTCACCGTCAGCCAGAACACCCCGAGCCTGTCGAAGGGTCAGACGAAAGTCGTTACCCCAGGTGTCAACGGCACGGCCAGCCAGGTCTTCAATGTCGTCCTAGTGGACGGCGTCGAGGAGTCGCGAACCATGGTCTCGCAAACGACGATCACCGCACCGGTCGACCAGGTGCAGCAGGTCGGCCTGGGCAGTTCTTTAGGGGCATCGACGCCAGCGGCGGCAGCTGCTCAAGCGATTGCCCAACAGATGCTGACCGACCAGGGCTTGGGCGACGACCAGTTCCAGTGCCTGGTCAGCTTGTGGAACCACGAAAGCCACTGGAACGTTGCCTCGGAGAACACGCATTCTGGCGCGTACGGCATACCGCAGGCGTTGCCGGGCTCGAAGATGGCCTCGGCCGGTGCTGACTGGCAAACCAACCCCACCACGCAGATCACCTGGGGCCTCGGCTACATCGACAAGCGTTATGGCAGCCCGTGTGGCGCGTGGTCGCACTTCCAAAGCAATGGCTGGTACTGAGTTCACCTATTAGAATGGACTCGTGACTACGCGTAAGAAAGCACTGCCACAGCTTGCCGGGTTGAACTCGGAATCGCTGGACATGGCCGAGAACTTCGTCTATAACGCCGAACCAGTGCGCCTGGCTCGCGAGGCGGCCATCGAAGTTGGCGCGCCGGTGCTCAGTAATGGGGTATGTGCACTGTTGACGTTCATGGCTCGGGCCATCAATGCCAAGACTGTGGTTGAGGTCGGCACAGGGACTGGGGTGTCCGGGTTGGCGCTGCTCGACGGCATGGCCACTGATGGGGTGTTGACAAGCATCGATGTTGACGCCGATCAGCAGATCGAAGCTCGTCGGGCCTTCGCTGCCACAGGGGTGGCGGCCCAGCGTTTCCGTCTTATTGCCGGTGTGCCGTTGGATGTCTTGCCAAAACTGCGCGACGGCGCTTATGACATCGTCTTCGTCAATGGCGACAAATTGGAGTACGTCGAATATGTGGCCCAGGCGTCGCGGCTGTTGCGATCGGGTGGCGTCCTGATCGTCAATGACGTATTGTGGGCGAACAAGGTGGCCGACCCCGGTAATGAGGACGATGAGGCGTTGATCATCCGTGAAGCGTTGCAAGCCGTCGAGTTGGACGATGCCTTAACCGCCGTGATAGTGCCGCTGGGCGACGGTCTGCTGACCGCCGTCAAGGCCTGACCTCCCTCTGGTGCGACGATGCCATTCATAGCTGGCGCCACGCCGCCGAGATCTATCCGCAACTTCAGCATCATTGCGCACATCGACCACGGCAAATCGACCTTGGCTGACCGCATGTTGCAGTTGACTGGTGTAGTCGACGAACGGGCCATGCGTGCGCAATACCTCGACCGGATGGACATCGAGCGCGAGCGCGGTATCACCATCAAGTCACAGGCGGTGAGGCTGCCTTGGCGGGTGGACGGCCACGACTATGTGCTCAACATGATCGACACCCCAGGCCACGTCGATTTCAGCTACGAGGTGTCGCGGTCGCTGGTGGCGTGCGAGGGCGCCGTCCTCCTAGTAGACGCTGCCCAGGGGATTGAGGCTCAAACTCTGGCCAACCTTTATCTGGCACTTGAGGCTGACCTGACGATCATTCCGGTGCTCAACAAGATCGACCTGCCCAGCGCCCAGCCGGCCAAATACGCGGCTGAACTGGCGGGCGTGTTGGGTTGCGCGACGTCCGACATCATGCAGGTTTCGGCCAAGACGGGCGGCGGTGTCCCCGAGCTGCTGGACGCTATCGTCGCGCAAGTGGCTCCACCGGTGGGGGACGCCAAGGCCCCGGCGCGGGCACTGATTTTCGATTCGGTCTACGACACCTATCGGGGCGTCGTGACATACGTCCGCGTCGTTGATGGCGAACTCAACACGCGCGAGCGCATCCTCATGATGTCCACCGGGACGACGCATGACGTGCTTGAGGTCGGTGTCATTTCGCCCGAGCCGACATCCGCTGCCGGTTTGGGCGTCGGCGAGGTCGGCTACCTGATCACCGGTGTCAAGGACGTCCGGTTATCGCGGGTCGGCGACACTGTGACCTCTGCGTCCCGTCCGTCCAAACAGGTTTTGGCCGGCTACCGCAGCCCCAAACCGATGGTCTACTCTGGCATCTACCCGGTCGACAGCCACGATTTTCCGGATCTGCGCGACGCCTTGGACAAGTTGCAGCTCAACGACGCGGCGCTGCAGTTCGAGCCAGAGACGTCCGGGGCCTTGGGCTTTGGGTTTAGGGCAGGCTTCCTCGGGCTGCTGCACATGGAGATCGTCCGCGAGCGTCTTGAGCGTGAGTTCGGATTGGACATCATCGCAACCGCGCCGTCCGTGGTCTACCGGCTGATCGGCGAGGACGGCACGCAGCACCTCATCACTAACCCATCGGAGTTCCCCGACTCGAAGCTGGCGGCCGTCTACGAGCCCATCGTCAAGGCGACGATTCTGACGCCAAGCGAGTTTATCGGCACGATCATGGAGCTATGTCAGCAGCGTCGCGGAGCCCAGACGGGCATGGATTACCTCAGCGAGGACCGCGTCGAGTTGCATTACACTCTGCCGTTGGCCGAGATCGTCTTCGACTTCTTTGACCAGTTGAAGTCGCGCACCAAGGGCTACGCGTCGCTGGATTACGAGGACGCTGGCGAGCAGGAGGCCGATCTTGTCAAGGTAGACATCCTGCTCAACGGCGAACAGGTTGACGCCTTCTCGGCTATCGTCCATAAAGACAAGGCCTACACCTATGGTGTTGAGATCGTCACGCGGCTGCGCAAGTTGATACCGCGTCAGCAATTCGAGGTGCCGGTGCAGGCTGCCATCGGTGCCCGGGTGATCGCCCGCGAGACGATCAGGGCCGTCCGAAAGGATGTCTTGGCCAAATGCTACGGCGGCGACATCACTCGCAAGCGCAAGCTTCTGGAGAAGCAAAAGGCTGGCAAGAAGCGGATGAAAATGCTGGGACGGGTGGAGGTTCCCCAAGAAGCCTTCATTGCCGTTTTGACCGGTGACACCGACAATTCTTGACCTGATAAAGGCCTGACTGTAGACCGTCGCGGAACCGCAAGGCGGTCGCGAACTTTTCTTAGAAAGTTTCCTCTTGAACGCTCAAAATGCGCCGGTACTATCGGTTTGTCAACCTCTTGACAGAGATTTCCTCCCCTCTTCTCCCGAGGGTCGAGGGAGGCGGTCTCCGTGGTCAGGCGCAACGGCTGTCGTTCCCCTGGACAGTTGACGATCGCGAAGATTACCGCCAAGTTGGGCGCGGCTTTCCCTGGCCGCGCCCAACTCTTTTTTCGGTTTCCATCAGTTGTCCGTGACCTGACGGAATAGAGTATTGGCATGACCCTTTTCACTGATCTTGCCTTGGCCCCTGCCGACCCGATCCTCGGCATGACCGATCTGTTCTTAAGTGACACTCGCACCCAAAAGGCTAACCTTGGCGTCGGCGTCTACCAGGACGAGTCGGGGAAGCTTCCGCTAATGGAATCGGTGCGCCGGGCGTCCGACATCATTGCGGCCAATCCGAAGCCTTACAACTACCTGCCCATCGACGGCGACGCGGCCTACGATGCAGCGGTCGTCAAGCAGGTGCTGGGGGCCGACCATCCGGCCGTGACCGGTGGCCTAGCGGTCAGCGTCCAAACCCTTGGCGGGTCAGGTGCCCTAAAAGTTGGCGGTGATTTCCTGCACGCCATTGGCGCGACAGCACTGTTGCTCAGCGACCCGTCTTGGGACAACCACGCCGCCATCCTGGGCGGTGCCGGGCTCGCCGTGGGATATTACCGCTACTATGATGCAGCCAACCGGTGCGTTGACTTCACTGGGATGATCGACGATTTGCGGGCGGCCGCGCCTGGCACCGTCGTCGTGCTTCACGGCTGCTGCCACAACCCAACAGGTTACGATCTGACTCGCGATCAGTGGGGCCAGGTGTTAGACGTTGTGGAGGCCGGCCAGTTGATTCCCTTCATCGACATGGCCTATCAGGGCTTGGCCGAATCGCCTGAGGCCGACGCCTATGCCATCCGCGAGGCAGCTCGTCGCGGCTTGCCAGCGCTTTGTGCAAACTCGTTTTCGAAGGTTTTCGGGCTGTATGGAGAACGCGTTGGTGGCCTGACGCTGATCGCCGCCAGCCCCGACGAAGCCAAGCGTGTCCGCAGCCAGGTGAAACTGCGCGTGCGCGCCAATTACTCCAGCCCGCCCACACACGGCGCCGTCGTCGTCGCCACGATTCTGGCCGACGACGAGTTGACGTCGCTTTGGTCAGGTGAGGTGGCGGCGATGCGCGACCGGATCAAGGCTATGCGGGTGGCCCTAGCGGATGGTCTGCGGGCAGCCGGCGTCGCGGAAGACGTCAGCTACATCACCACTCAGCGCGGCATGTTCAGCTATTCCGGCCTGACGAAAGAGCAGATGGTGCGTTTGCGGGAGGAATTCGGCGTCTATGGTGTCGAGAATGGGCGCCTGTGTATCGCGGCCTTGAACGCCGCCAACTTGCCGCTGGTCATCAAGGGCATGGCCGCCGTGATGGGTTGACACATCCTGTGGCGGCGACGTGATGTCAGCCCGTCGGCGGATTGTCACTCATCTTATGGTTACGCTAGAGTAACTTAGGTGAGCACGCAGACGCACCCAGCCACCGCCGCGCCGGATGTGCCGGAGTTCGAGGAAAAGCCTCGGCTGCGGGGGGTCATACATGCCTCAATGACGCTACTGGTGATCGCTGGCGGCGTGGCGTTGATCCTAATGTCGCATAGCTGGGGTGTACGGCTGGCCTGTGTCGTCTACATGGTGTGCGCGCTGGAATTGTTCGCCTTTTCCGCGGTCTTTCACCTAGGGCGGTGGCGTCCGAACCCACGGCGTGTGCTGCGCCAGATCGACCATTCCAATATCTTCGTTTTCATTGCCGGAACTTATACCCCCTTGGCCGTCGCGCTGCTGACGGGCTGGTCGCGAGTCGTGCTGCTGGTGCTGGTTTGGGTGTGCGCGGTTCTCGGCGTCGCCATGGGGGCGTTCGAATTGAAAGCGCCGCGCTGGCTGACGGCGGGGCTGTATGTGGTGATGGGTTGGATTGCGGTGGGTTGGCTGCCAGCCATGTGGCACGGCGGCCCCGCTATCGTCATTCTGGTGATTGTGGGCGGCGTCGTCTACACATTGGGTGCCGTGGTGTACGCCAGGAAGTGGCCCAACCCGGCGCCGGATTGGTTCGGTTTCCACGAGATATTCCACTCCATGACGGTGGTGGCGGCGATCTGCCACTGGGTCGCCATCGCGTTGGCCGTGACTCACTTTTAACCGGCGAGAACCCGGGCGGTCTGGCGCGGGTATCATCTTGACGGTGAGCGAAGAACCAGATGGCCGCGTGGTCCAAGCGTTGCGCGAACACGGTTGTTTGACACGGCATGGGTTGCTCGAGACGACGGGGCTGAGCCTGGCAACGCTCAACAGGGCGCTTGATCGGTTGGTCAAACTTGGACGCGTCATCGTCACGGGGCATGAGGCGTCGACGGGTGGGCGTCCGCCGGAGATCTTCGCCTATGACGGGGAGGGCCAAGTGGTGGCCGGCATCAGCGTGACGGACAGCGGGGCGACGGCGCTGTTGATGACGTTGGACGGCACCGTTGTAGGGCGCGATGCGACGATATTTGGCCGGCTCACCGACCCAGAGGTGCGGCTTCAGTTGACTTGTGGCCTACTGGATCGGGTGGTCGAACATCCGAAGTGGCGCTTGGTGGGCGTCGGCGTGGCTGTCCCAGGCGTGGTGACAGGTTCCGGCGGTACTGTCTCAGCGATCCACGAGCTGGGCTGGGATCGGCTGGCGTTGGGTGACTTGTTGTCGCGACGTGCCGGCTTGCCCGTCTTGCTGGACAATGACGCCAATTGCTTAGCGGTGGCGGAGCACCAGCGGGGGGCTGGGCGAGGTGTGGCCAATCTGGTGTCGCTGGTGGTTCGCAATGGGTTGGGTGCCGGACTGATCACCAATGGTCAGCTCTACCGTGGTATGCACCATGAGGCCGGTGAGATCGGCTACCTGCTGACCGGGCGAGACTCGCTGCGCCGGTTGTTCCCTGATCGAGGTGAGCTTGAGCAACTGATCGGCGGCAAACGGCTCAGTGAAGAGGCAGACCGCCTGGGTTTGGATTTGGTGAGCGAAGCGACGTTGCCGCATCTGATAGGGCTGGGGCACGAACAAGGTGGCAAGGCTGGCAAGTTGGCGGATGAGCTGCTCGACCTGACCGCGCTGTCAATCGCTGCCATGTGCGTGGTTCTGGACCCGGAACTGGTGATAATCGGCGGAAGCACGGACGAGGCCGGCATGTCGGTGATGATCGATGGCGTGCGTGAGCGCCTGGTCGGCCGCATTCTGCGCGTCCCGCCGCTGAAACCAGCCGCTCTGGGGGCCGACGCCATCATGATCGGTGCCGCCAGCCTGGCAGCAGACGGCCTTCACTGAGCCTGATTCAGATAACAATTCGGCCTACTTGGCACTGTCGTGTTGCCATGGCTACGCCTTGCAGTCTAGATTGAAAATAGGTTAATTTCATTTTGGCAGTGAAGCAAAAGTCAAAAGTTATCTGTGGCGAAGGAGGCACGGCGTGGAGGTCGGCATTGATGTCGGCGGTACCCACACGCGCATCCGCGTGGGCTCCGGCAGCCCGTCCGACCAGTGTGAGGTCACCGTACTGTCGTCGAGTTGGCTTCGCGGAACTCTGTTCGCCGACCCTATGAATGCGACTCGTCTGCTGGCGTTGATACCGGGTGACGCGCTGGGACGCGCGGACGTGCCAATCGCTTTGGGTGTCAATGGGTGTGACAACCGAGCACAGTGCGCGCTGTTGACGCAGTGGGTGGGCGCCACCCACCCTGGACCGGTGCTGGTGGTCAATGACTCGGAGCTTTTCGGCCCGGCTGCCGGGTTGGCTCGCGCCATTTCCGTCGTGTGCGGCACAGGCTCTATCGTCGTTGGGCGCGACGACCAAGGTGAGCTCGTCAAGGTCGGTGGTCATGGTTGGCTATTGGGCGACCCGGGCGCGGCGCCCAGCTTGGTGCGCGAATCGGTCATTGCAATTCTGGCGGCTCATGATGCCGGCCAGGCGCCGGGCCAACTGGCACGCGCGCTGATGAAGCATTATGGCTCGCCCGACCCGGTGCAGCTGGGCTACGACTTCACGGCCGATGTCGGCATCACCAATTGGGGCGCCTTGGCGCCGATGGTATTTGACGCTGCCGACGATGGCGATGCTTTGGCGGCCGGTGTTATCGAATCCGACGGGCATCAGTTGGCTGCTGATGTCGTGGCATTGCGTGCCAAGGGTGTCGAGGCCGAAGATGTTGTGGCGGCGGGCGGGGTGATCACATCCCAGCCGAGGCTGGAGCAGGCTTTCACTGCCGCATTGAGTTTGGCCGCGCCGGGTTTGCGCGTCCATCTACTGCGGGAGTCGCCAGTCGTCGGAGCCCTGGCTCTGGCGCGGGCACTTTCACAAGAACCGAAGTGAATCAGAAAATAACAAGAAAAGGAGAACACCAATGAAGATGACCCGTTTCATCCGGGCCGGGTTGGCCGGGGTAGTGGCGCTCGCGGCGACGTTGTCGCTAGCGGCCTGCGCTGGCGGCAACGGCGGCGGCACGAGCGGCGGAAAGACCACGCTGAATGCGCTATTTATGCAGCAGGCTGGGTACAGTCAAGACCAGATCGATGCCATGATCAAGGCATACGAGACGGCCAATCCAAACGTTACGGTTAATGCCACCTACGTCGCCTATGAGGCGCTGCACGACAAGATCGTGACGGCGGCCCCGGCAGGCACCTATGACGTCGTTTTGGTTGACGTCATCTGGCCGGCCGAATTCGCTACCAAGGGTATCTTGACCGACGTCACGAGCCGTTACCCGGCGTCGTGGAAGACGGACATGCTTGGCGGCGCCTATACCACTGCCGAGTTTAACGGTAAGTTCTATGGCGTGCCGTGGGGCCCGTCCACCAAATTCATGTATGTGAATGAGGACATGATCGCCAAGGTTGGCGCCACCGACGCCGATCTTGGCACCTGGGATGGCGTGCTGGCGGTTGCCCAAAAGCTCAAGGATCAGGGCGTCGTGCAGTACCCACTAGCCTGGAGTTGGTCGCAGGCTGAAGCTGTGATCTGTGATTACGGCCAGTTGCTGGGCGCTTTCGGTGGTTCGTTCACCGATTCCAGCGGCAACCTCGACGTCAACAATGCCGTCGGTGTGCAGACGCTGACGTGGATGAAGCAAACCATCGATAACGGGCTCACCAACCCCGCTTCGACGACCTTCATTGAGGATGATGTGCAAAAGTCGATGGCCCAGGGCCAGACCGCTTTCGGCCTGAACTGGGAGTCAACGTTCGCGGCCTTGCAAGATTCGACTCAGTCGAATGTTGTTGGCAAGATCCACATTCTGCCGACCCCGGCCGGCCCTTCTGGTGCTCGCCCCGGTATCAATGGCGCCATGGCGCTCGGTATCCCGACCGGTTCCAAGAATCAAGATGCGGCCTGGGATCTGATCACTTATCTGACCAGCCAGCCTGTGCAGAACCAGTACCCGACCGGCTGGCTGCCTAACTGGGTGTCCAGCTACTCCGACGCCACGATCACGGCGCAGGCGCCTGAGCTCTTCGCCGCCGCCAAGACTGGCTATGCCGACTTGATCCAGCGGCCGCAGGTGGCGAACTACAACGCGACCTCGGCTGTTCTGCAAGCCGATATTCAGAAGGCTCTGCTCGGCCAGATGACGCCTCAGGCGGCTATGGACGACGCTGTCGCCCAATCAAAGACAGCCAGTTGAGCTAATGTTGCGGTGGGTGGACGTGTGCTAATGGCGTCCACCCACCGCACTGTCAATTCCTAAAGTAGCAACATCGAAATACGAGGTGGGTGATGAGTCAACCGCTTGGGCCCCATCGGCTTCCGATACGCCGCAGCCAGGGGCTGTTGGCGCTGATTCTGCTGTTGCCGGCCATCGTCGTGGTTTTCGGAATCATCGTTTATCCGATGATCCAAACGCTCATCTATTCCGTCACCGACGTGCAGTCGGCTATGCAGACCACTGCACCATTTGTCGGGCTCGGCAATTTCGGTAAGGCCATTTCGAACCCCAATTTCTGGGCGTCCATGGGACGCACTTTGTACTTCACCGTGGTTTCCACCACCATTGAGCTTGTCTTGGGGCTCGGCATCGCGGCACTGTTGAACGCCAAAATCCATGCGCGATGGTTGCTGCGCACTATCGTCGTCATTCCTTGGGCGGTGCCGACGATCGTTTCCGGTGCTTTATGGAAAGGCATTTTCAATGCCCAATTCGGCGCTTTCAATGCGCTGTTACAGCACTTGGGCATCATCCACCAATATTCTGACGCCCCTATTTGGCTTGGCACACCTTGGCTCGCGCTCAATATGGTGATTGTGGCCGACGTCTGGAAGACAGTCCCGGTGGTGGCTTTTATGCTGCTGGCCGGGTTGACGTCAATTCCGGGCGAGGTCTACGAGGCGGCCAAGATAGATCGCGCCGGGCCGGTGCGCACGCTTTGGTCGATAACCTTGCCGATGCTGTTGCCGTCGATTTCAATCGTGCTCGTCTTACGTATCATCGAAGCGTTTAAGGTGTTCGACGTCATCTATGCAATGACGCGCGGCGGTCCAGCTAATGGCACCATGACTATTGCCTATTACGCCTACAACATCGCCTTCTCGAACCAGTATTTCGGCATCGGCTCAGCCTTGGCCTATTTGATTGTGATCGCCATTGCGATACTCTCGGCCATCTATTTGCGGGCGCTTCGCCGCAGTGAGATGAGTCTGCTATGAAACAAAAGCTCTCAACATCGATTCTGTTGCACTTGGCCGCGCTGGTTGTGGCTATCGGGTTGCTCGCGCCATTCCTGTGGATGATATTGGCGTCGCTACATACTCAGGCCGCGCTTGTCCAGGTGCCGTTGCATTTCTGGCCAGATCATTTGTACTTCGCCCGCTATGTGGCGATGTTCACCGATTCTGGTTCGAGTTATGTCGAATTCCGTGCCGCCTTGCGCAATTCGTTGATCGTCGCCGCCGCGGTGGTGGTCGTGTCGATGATCGTCGGCATATTGGGCGCCTATGCTTTTGCGCGGATGCGGTTCAAGGGCCGCAGCGTCATATTGATGACATTCCTTTTCACCTATATGCTGCCGCAGATTGCGTTGTTGATTCCGCTGTATCTGATCTTGAGTAAGATCGGCCTGCTGGACAATTTGTGGGGCTTGATCATCGTCGACTGTTCGCTTGTTGTGCCCTTTGTGCTGTGGATTCTGTCGAACTATTTCCTGACGATCCCCCAAGAGTTGGAAGAGTCAGCCTGGATCGACGGGGCGTCGCGCATGCAGGCGCTTTTCCGGATTGTGCTGCCATCGGCTGGGCCGGGCATTTTCGCGGCCGCTATGTTCGCATTCTTGCTGGCCTGGGACGAGTTCATGTACGCGCTGATTTTCACGTCATCGAATGCCAGCAAGACCATACCGGTCGCTATCGCCGAGTTCTCGGCCCAGCATTCGACAGATTTCGGACTTGTCGCAGCCGGTGGTGTCATCGCAGCGTTGCCACCGGTGATTCTGGCGATCATTTTCCAGCGTTATGTGGTGTCGGGTTTGGTTTCCGGGGCCGTCAAGACATAGGAGGCTGTAATGAGCGTGAAAGCTGATTTTCGAGAAGCGATTGCGTCGCAGCCGCAGTGGCTTCAGCGGGCTGCGGACCTGGCCGGCGAAGCATTGGGGCCAGTCAGCCAGATGTGGGGCACCGATGAGACGGTAGCCGTGGTTGGCATGGGGGCATCAACAAATGCAGGCGCAGTGTTCGTCGCGTCGCTGCGCGAGCGCGGTGTGCGTGCGATCAACCTTGATGCTTCGGCGGTCAGCCGATTTCCACCGGGGCATAAACCGGCCGACCACGTCATCGTCGTTTCTGAATCGGGGCGTAGCCCAGAGCCGATAGCCGCAGTGGCCCGGATGGGTGTGGCGCCGATAGTGGTGACGAACGATCCGGCGTCGCCGGTCACGGTGGGCGCGAGCCTAGTCGTCCCGCTTGGGGGTTTCGTGGACTCTGGCGTCTACACCATCGGCTACACGACGACGTTGGTGGCGCTGGCGGCGATCGCATCGGCTTTCGGCGCGCCGGTTGCAGAGCCTGGTTCACTGGCTGGCGTCGCCGAAGCAGCATTGAGTGACTTTGCCGGTATCGCGCCGTCCCTGGCAGCGGCGCTCGATGAGCGGTGGTTTCTCGATATCGTCGGCCAGGGCCCTAGTGCCGGCAGCGCCCAAGCGGCCGCGTTGTTGTTCCGCGAGGCACCAGGAATGGCGACGGCGCCGTTCGAGACTTTGCAGTACCTTCACGGTCCGATGGAATCGAGCGGTCCGCACAGTGCGACGTTGCTCTTCGGGGACGGGCGGGCCAACGGCGTGGCCGCCCAATTGCGCGACGCTGGAGCGTTGGTCATCCAGCTTGTCACCCACCACGGCAGCACCCCTGGTGCCTGTCACCTCAGCATGACGGCGGACGGATATGCCGGCGCAGTCGCGGAAATCGTCTTTGCGCAACTGATCGCCGCCGAGTTGGCATCCCGTCGTGGCATCAAAGTGGGCGACTTCCGCTTCCCGCAGACGGACACCAAACTGACCTGAAACTCGTGGGTCGGGTCTAATGGGGTGGGTGCCGGTCGCGTCGGCTTGGGCTTTTTGGACGGCGGGGGTTTCCCAAATGAACACGCCTTCTTTGGGCACGGCCAACGACAAGACGCTGGTGGTCCAGGTTGTCAAGCAGGTCAAACATCGCGGCAGCCAGGTATCTGCCGCACATGCCCCCTGAGACGGCCGGCCATGCGAGCAATAATCGTGAGGCTAGTCGCCGGCTTGACATTTGGTGCCAACTGTGGTTCAACGCTGACTTGGAATGTTGGTTCTCTAGACGGACAAATCCACATTTCCGGGGATGAAGACTTGGCGATGCCTGCCAAGCTAATTGGCTAAGAAATTGGTACAATAATGGAAAAGGAGCAAGCATGGGGAAAATCGCAGGTCCTTCATTGGTTCAGTAATTGCACTGGGATGCGCAGTCACCTTAATTGCCGCAACGCCAGTCAATGCGTCTGCTGCTGTATTTTGGGCATATGGATGGCCCAAGGGTAACCCGACGTATGTTTACCTTCAGTCGTTCAGCTACAACTCAGTTTGGCAGGGCCCCATGACCCAGGCTTACGTTAATTGGAATCTGTCGGCTGCAAAGGTATCAGTGGGTACGAGTGCCGTGTCGTCAAACACTGTGACCGCAGCGGCTCTCAACACCACATGGTATGGGCTGAACACTGTGACTCCAAGTTGTGTTACATGCTCAACCTCGACTATTACCAAGTTCACCATTCAACTAAACTCAACGACGATCTCTAGGGACGCGACGAACGTCAGTAACTTCATCACGAGCGCCATGGTGCATGAGCTTGGTCACACATTCTGGTTGGGTGATGATCCGTATCCGTCTTCACCGAGCGCATCGATAATGAACTACAGTCGAAATAGAAACTCTCTTACTCAGCCAACGTCAACCGATGTGGCAAATGTAAATACAAAGTACTAGGTGTTGTAGATCAGAAGCCGAGGAAACAATGAAAAACAAGAAATACACCGTACTGGCGGTCGCTGCTGTACTCATGTCATTAGTTGGCTGCTCGTCAACATCGTCCGCGACATCCACGGTGATCTACTATGCCGATTATCCGTATTATGCATCCATGGAACAATTGGCTCAGCAGGCGGACATGGTAATTCGTGGAACTATGCTGTCATCCCGGGTTGAATCGCGCGACGATAGCTACACGCCAAACACCACCGATCCGGTAGCGAACCCTGGAGGTACGGCCAAACCTGATCCGGTTGTGTATACCATCTATACATTTAAGATCAGCGACTGCTATAAGGGCTGTGACACGCCCGGAACAACCGTGGACGTTAAGCAACTCGGCGGAGTCTTGGAAAACGTGACGTACTCAGCATCAGAAGTGCCGTTCAAAGTGAACAAGAAGTACATCCTCTTCTTGGCAACCTTCGATTCGTCGCCGGCAGAGTTATTAAATCCAGTGGAAGCTGCGTATGCGGGTGACCCAGATTCATCTGGTGCGTATGGCAGTGCTGATCCTGGCAGTACTTGGAAAATTGCGCCAGGTCAGCTTAAGAAACTGTTCGGCAAGTAACAGATGGTGCCCCAACAAACCAGATTGGCTATTAGTCGTCCTCTGCAGGTCTGCCGCAAGACTGCCATTCCGGCTCTTCTCATTTGTGGTGGGGGTAGTCGAGGTTGATGTGGGTGAATGCTCCGCCGATTAGGAGCATTCTGAGCCGGTAATTGTGTGGGTTGGTGAAGCCTCTGGCGACGCGGCGGTGGAG
>Ga0123357_10002901_pt1 | contig 19325 bp, 23 predicted proteins | sample TergutEmb28metaG_FD_89873 | JGI IMG/M metagenome (GOLD analysis project Ga0123357, IMG submission 89873) | Embiratermes neotenicus P4 segment gut microbial communities from Petit-Saut dam, French Guiana - Emb289 P4 | ecosystem: Host-associated > Arthropoda: Insects > Digestive system > Gut ...
CTCGTGGATCTTCCGGGAGATCCAGGCGCTAACGATGCTGTAACGGTCGCGGATGATGCCCGTGCAGTTCTGCATCTCAATGATGTGCGGCTCGACCTCCTTGAACGCGTCGGGGCCGGTCTTATGCTTGGGGATGTAGCACAGCGGCATTTCGGCGGCTGGTTCGGGCTTGGGTTCTGGGGCGGGCGGCAGGGCGGCCTGCTGCGCCTCTGGCAGTGCCCTTTGCAGGGCGTCAATTCTCTCCTGCACGAAGGTCAGGGCATCCGGTATCCACTCCAGCGGCAGTTCTGCGATACCGTTTAGGTTGAAATGGGCGTTTACCTGCGTCCATGCCTGGGCGTGGATCATGCTGGACATGGAACACCACACCTTGACCAGCTTCTCAAGCGGCTTGCGATCAGCGATGGTTGAGGGGGTTGTGGGGGCGGGGAGGGAGCGTTGTTCCGGCTCCGGCCTCACCACGCGGAAGAACGTCTCTTCCAGCATCTCGAACACGTCCCAAGCTCGATCCGTGTTCAGCATCTTGGCGTGACGGGCAGCGCCGCGTTCGAGCCAGAGGGTGAGGTTGCGGATTTTTGGGGAAATTTGTGCGTGAACATTATTCACGCACAAACGGAACTCGGTAAGGTCGCCGTTTGCCAGCGTGTAAAAATGCTTACCCTCGGCGAAGCGCTCACGGTTGTTTGAGAAGTTTTTGCGGATGCTAGCGACATCGCATTCATAGGCTTGTGCAAGCATTTCCGTTGTAACGACAGGGACACCCTTATAGGCGATTGGCGGCAAGGCGACTGGTGACGCGTGGATGGATTGAAGCTGAGACATGGTGAGGCTCCTTGAATTGTGTGAGTTGGCATCCTCAAAATGAGAAAGCCGGGTGTTCACACAGCTCAAGGAACTGCCGCAGGATTTTTAGGCTTTCGCCCTGGACATGGCCCTGCGCACCCGGACATTCTGGCGAGAATTATACCCTGATCTGGGCAACAAAAAAAGCCAAAACTGCGGGTCTGGCGTGGCCGCCTTGAGGTGTTGTGAAGCACCGTGGCGAGAGGAAAGCATGAAAGGAAGAAAGTGTCAAGATCATCGTAGCTATCAGCGCGCTTCTGCGCATAGCTAGTTTTCTTCAATATCCTCTTCACCTTCTCCTAAAATTCGCTCGCGCAAGCGTTCCAGTGGTGCCCTTACCGCCCCAGAGAGTATTTTTGCTTGCTCTTCCAGAGGAAGCTTCTCGATGGCCTTGCTTTCTCTATATTGCAATGCTTGCGCAACCAAAGTGAATTGTGCTGCTACCCCAGCGTTTTGAATTGCGCTATGTATTTTCCCAAGCTCAATACAAAAAAATTCTTTGCGGAAGTTTATTTTATTTACGCGCTGTAAATTAAAGAGATTGTGCAATGTGTTTTCAAGGCTTGGCGCATCTTCTGCATAAATCATAGCATGAATGTCAAATGGAAAAGGAACAGATGCTCCGCCAAGCTCACGCACTCTATCTTGCGGGTCAAGGCGGCGCGTCATGCCTATTTTAAAAACTGTCTCACCAAAAGAACCTACATTTGACAGTATATAAACATGTCCGCTCTTTGTGAGTTGCGCCATGGATATTGCCTTTTCCCCATCGGCCTTTGCCTGCTCTAGCTTTGCCTCAAACTCTTTTATGCGCTCGTCAAGCTGTTGCCGTTCTCTGTCTGTTTTAGCTTTCTCGTAGGCAAGTCGTGCTTTTTCTAAAGCTATTTTGGCACTCTCTTCTCTTTTCAGCGCCTCGCGCAATGCCCTTTCGTATTCACGCCTTGCTCGCTCCTCTTCGCGCGCCTGCTCCTTCAGCTCGCGCTGCTCTTCACGCGCCCTTTCGCGCAGTTCAATAGCTGCTGCTCCCCACTTTATCTCTTCAAGGCGCGCTACAAGGTATTGCGCTTGTATCCTTGCGTCTCTAAAAGCTTTCCCGTTTGCGTTAACCAAAGAAAAAGCATCTTTTGCAGCCTGTTGCATTTTCCCTACATTGTCATTCCGCATCCTCGACTGTATGCTATCAATTTTCCCATTAAAAGCGTCTAAAACGAAAGCAATAGCTGTCTTCCTTCTATATTCCTCAACGTATTCACATGTTGCAGCTCCACCAGTTTTGACAAGCTCACGTGCGTATTCCCTGGATCTCTTGAGCGCCTGTCCCGCCTCTGTAAAACCAAAGTCTTCTGCTAAGTCATCTAAAAGTGTTTGCATCGGAACCAAATATTCATCCCCATATCCTTCAATTTTATTTCGCAACGCCTTTACTGCGTTTTCATAATCAATGGAGTCTTGAATTTTGCGTCCAATTTCTTTCGTCAATGCTTCAGCCTCATGTTTGGCGGCCTTTATCAGCGATTCAGCTTCCTTTCTTGCATTTTTCAAAACAGAATCTACGGCCTGTTGTTCATTTTCTAATTGTGCTTTTATGCATATAAGCCTTTTTTCAGCATCTGATACAATATTTCTACCCATTTCGGCGGATTCAGAAACAATATCTTTCGCCCTATCAGCTGCGGACGACAATGCCCTTTGCGCATCTTCCCGTATCCTCCACGCTTCATCTTTTGCATTTGATAATATTTTTTCTGCCTCAGCTTCTGCATCAAAAACCTCTTTAAATCGCGCACGAATTTCGCATACTTCACTTCCTAGATCCTTGATTGCCTTTTCTCGTGCCGCGATAATATCATTTTGAACTTGCAGGCTTTTTTTAAATTTCTTATGCATTAACAACAGGATAGCTGTAAATGCGGATGCAAAAACGATGGCTAGAATGACTGCCCATAACGCAATGGCTACCTCGCTTATATCCATAACTCGATCTCCGTGATCTTGGTTACGCCCTAGGTGCTGTGTTCACGCTTGCCTAGCCACTGGTTCCGGTCGTGCAAGCCGGAACCAGTGGCTAGCTCATAAAATTTTCTTTAATTCCCATAGATTGCTTTTGTTCCACGCATAATGATAAAATGCGGTTCAAATCCGCTATAACCGCCAAAGCTATTTTTCCCGTTTACCTTCCCTATATATCTCCATCCATATGTAGTCTCCCCGTCAAAAGAAACATGTCTATCTTGAATCATTTCTGTTGCTTCAAGCTGAAATTTTATCGATGCAGGGTCTTTCGCTCTGTCCAGAAAATATTTTTTAAATGCAGCTTTTGCCTGGGCTACAGTTGGCTTTGGCCCATAGTCAGCATCTGGTGGAATTGGGGCTGACATAGCATCTAAATATGGTGTGCTTGTTTTTGCTGGTTTATAAGTATAAGTCGGCGCTTGCTGTTGCGCCATACATCCACATATTGCGAAACACACCACCATCACAACTACTGCCATAAATCTGTACATACGCCCTCCGGTATTGTTTTTAGGTAAAACTCAACACGCTATTGTATGCAGGATTCATAACCGCTTTACCTTCATAAAAAAAGCAATAATAGATGCGATGGCAACGGTTACAGCTATACTTCCGGCAATGGAAATGATGGCCGTAATAACATTCACTTCGCCCAAGATTTTGCAGTTCAGTATCTCAATCATTTGGGAAGCTCCATACGCAAGCTGAAATGCAATATGTTGTTATTTTTGCTGCTTGTTCGGATCGTGCTTGTCCACGTCCATGCAGAGTCGAGGTTGTTCAAGAAGCAGGCAGGCCAGCGGCGCGGCTAATCATGCGTATGAGAAACTTAGCAAGCGCCGGAGCGCCTTCAAGAACCATAACACCAAGCGCAAAAAGTAAAAATGTCAGAATTATTGTGAAGATATTTCCAGCCATTCCGTATAGAGCCGACTTGAACCATGATGCTTGCCGTTGAGGCTTGAAACGCTTTGTTTCTTCAATATATTTTCTCTCAAATTGCCCGCTGACCTCTTCAAGGTGTTCATTAATGAGTGCCTCTTGGTATTCAGAGAGTTCAATTTCAGCGATCTTGAGAAAGTCGCCAATGCGCGCCTCAGCGCCCAAAACAAAAGGCTGAAGCTCTTCATTTGTCGGGCGTCTGCCTAAAGCGTCCTTCAGCCTTTTAATTTCCGCTATTTTTTGCCGTTTATACACGGCATAAGCGAACATCCCTACGGGATCGCCTGAATCCGTAAGCTCTTCCGTAAGCTTTTTTGTTATTAAATCATAAATCTTGCTGGGATGGATGTCGTCTTCCCCCATGTTCACCTTTCCTTTTTGTCAGCAGGCTTGACAAACCTGAAAGGATATGGCGGTGGCGTTGGGAGATCATTTCCCCAAAAATCCTTTGTCGGCGGAGTGTTTGGGATATTGTATTTTTTATTGTATAGGTACCGCCTGCTCGCCCTACGGACAAGATCTACCGTGACCTGGCTCATCGCTCCTCCATTTCACATACTATTCCAATATTTTATAAAAATCTACTTGACAATATCAACGCAATTTTGTCATGTCAAGCTGGAATTGCCCGCAAAACGGCATTGCTCCATTAACATGTATATTTCATTAATACTTCTTTTCCACATCAACGCCCTCGCCCCAAAGCCGCTCCCACTCCTTGGCGTACTGCCCGACAACAGCCGGAACGTCGCGCAAGACAAGCACGTTTTCCGCGTTCTTGCTCACGGCCCCGGCGCTGTAGTTGAAGCTGCCAGTCTCCAGGTGCTTCCCGTCCACCAGAATGAACTTGTGATGGTGTATGGCGTATTTCCCATTCAAGCGGACAGGGACGCCTTGGTTGGCGAGGAAGGTCACGGCGGAATATCTGCCGCTGTTGGCTTTGGCGTCCGCCACAACCCGCACGTCCACGCCGCGCTTGTTGGCTTCCAGCAGTGCCGTTGCAATGGGCTTGCTGGTGAAACTATACGCCGCTACCCGGATGGACTGCTTTGCGCCCTGGATCGTCTTGAGCACAAGCTGAAGGGACTCGCCGCGCGGGCTAAAAGCGGCCTCAATGTCGGCGGCATATGCCGTAGCTGCTAGGAACAGAGCAACTACCCAGGCGGTAGCGGCAATCACCTTACGCATTGGAACCCCTCCGTTTTCGGCATCATAACACGGGGCGTTGGGCATGGCGAGAGCTTGACTATGCAGGGGCATACCCAGCCTCCCCGCCAAAAAAAATAAAAAAAATCTTCAATACGTCCTATGCATAGGACTGCCGCGCTTGATCTTTTTTTTCACAATAGGATATTCTTGTGCGCAAATATGCGCTTGGGCTAGGCAGGCCAGCCGAAAAGGGGAACCCCGTGGGGAAAGCAACTGAAAACATGATTCGCTACGCAAGTAAAATTGCTGATTTTTTGGGTGTGCCCAAGCCAAATTTTGATGATTTTGACTCAACGTTTAGCTTTATAGGGAATCACAAGCCTGCATACAACGCGCAAGTAAATTTGGAGCTAAGCGAAGCTCACAAAAGGCATCGGGTGGAATTTGAAAACAAGAAAATGCTAGAATCTCACCCAGGGCTTATTTTCTCTGCAAGCTATAGTGATTTTTTGATAAGCATGGAGGGCAAGCAGGGGATATACATATTATTTGCTGGTGAATCTATTGAATATATTGGAAAGAGTAAAAATCTTGGCAGCAGAATTTTTGGTTCTGTAAATGAACGGAGGATTCAAAATTTAGCAATAAACAGTGTTGCCGTCATAGAAACAAAAACCCTCGTCGATATGAATGCTTTGGAACTTGTTTTGATTGCAGAGAATAGGCCAAAATTAAATACAGAATCTAACAATGGTGACAGTTTAACAATATTTGCTTCTGGGATTGATATAAAAAAATTGGAAAGGATATCGCTTTATTCGCCTCAAATATCCAAGGCGGCTGACCCGGCTGCGCAGATGACCAGGCAGGAGCAATAAGCCCTGGCCGAATGCACAAAACAGGAGCCTTTTTTGAACAGCGCCGCAACCGGAAATCGGCGCACCGGAGCGCAAGGCCAGTCGAACGGCGCTAAAAGAAAGGCTGGGAGCGGAAATACACGGCTGTCCTGATAAAAAACTGGGGAATAAAGAGGCAAAAGACCATAGCTCGCGGAACAAGTGGTGTTTCATGCTGCCTTTTTATGGGTAGCGAACGTAGCGAGCGGACAGGGCGGGATCATGGCTAGAGGGAACAAATTACTGACAGCAAAAAAGATAGCGTCTTTTCTGGAGGCCCTTGTCAAACATGGCGGAAATATTTCCGTAGCATGCGATGAATCTGGATTGGCGCGAGGCATGGTTTATCAGTTTGAACGAGAAGATGAAGAGTTTGCCGCAGCATTTCGTGAAGCGCAGCGATACGGCCTTGAGGTGCTGGAGGATGAAGCGCGCAGGCGCGCTTACTCCGGGACATTGAAACCTGTGTTTTATCAAGGTGCAGAGTGCGGGAAGATAAATGAATACAGTGATACATTGATGATTTTTCTTCTGAAAGGCGGAATGCCTGAAAAATATGCAGAGCGGCAAAAGCTTGACTACAACGGCAGCATCAATACTGCGATAGAAATTTACAGGATTCCCGACAATGAGCGCTGTTAAAGAACTCGCCATAATCTGTCCACAGCCTGGCCCGCAGGAAGCATTTCTCGCAACGCCTGCCGATATCGCCATTTACGGCGGGCAAGCAGGCGGCGGCAAGACGTGGGCGATGCTGTTTGAGCCTTTACGGCATATCCACAGAAAAGACTTTCGTGCCATGATTTTCAGGCGCAATGCAACGCAGATATCGAACCCAGGTGGTCTCTGGGATGCATCCACAAGGCTTTATCCGCAAGTCGGCGCTCACTCCACACAGAAGCCACCGGAATGGGCCTTTCCGTCTGGCGCGATGATCAGATTCGCGCATCTTGATAATGAGGAAACAAAGCACAGCTATCAAGGCGCTGAAATCCCGCTCATCGGCTTTGATGAACTCTGCCACTTCAGCGCAGGACAGTTCTGGTACATGTTTTCACGACTTCGTTCCATAAGCGGCGTAAATCCCTACATTCGCGCGACATGCAACCCCGACGCGGATTCATGGGTTGCCGACTTCATTTCCTGGTGGATTGACCAGAATACCGGTCTTGCCATCCCTGAGCGCTCAGGCGTTCTGCGCTGGTTTGCCCGCATAAACGACACGCTGTTCTGGTCGGATACGCCTGATGAACTCGTTGCGGATCACGGCGCTGACTGCATGCCGAAAAGCGTCACGTTCATTGCGGCGTCCGTGTACGACAACAAGATTTTGATGGAAGTAAACCCGCAGTACATCGCGAATCTCAAGGCGATGCCTCTTGTTGAACGCGAGCAGCTTTTGCACGGCAACTGGAAGATTCGCCCGGCTGCCGGTCTGTATTTCCAACGTTCCTGGTGCAAGATCGTGGACGCCGCGCCTGCCGATCTCCGCATAGTCCGCTACTGGGACTTGGCGGCAACGGAAAAGACGTCGCACAACGATCCTGATTTTACTACATGTGCCAAGCTTGGCAAGGCTACTGACGGACGTTTTTATGTCCTGCATGGCGCTTCCATGCGTAAAAGCCCGTTGCATGTTCAGGTGGCTATCAAAAACACCGCGGAACAGGACGGGCGAACCGTCACTGTTGGCTTGCCGCAAGACCCTGGGCAGGCAGGCAAATCACAGGCGCAGGACATGGCCCGCATGCTCGCCGGTTACAGCGTCAAAATACGCCCTGAATCCGGGAGCAAGGTGACGCGTTTCGGGGGTTTTTCAGCACAATGCGAGGCGGGTAATGTGTTCTTTGTGCGCGGGCCGTGGAATGACGAATTCTTTGATCAGCTTGAGGGTTTTCCGGATGCCGCGCACGACGATCACGCAGATGCATGCTCTGGCGCGTTCAACATACTGATGGGAATACCGCGTCCTGCCATTATAGGCCATGCAAGCACGGTAGCGAGGGGGAATTAGCAATCATGGCAGTCCCACAATCAGCATTTACTTCTCGAACCATAACCGCTGTTTCACCTGAATGGATGGCGCAGAGGGAACGCATCCGTCTTGGCAGGACACTCGTCGGCGGTACAAATGCCATGCAATCTGCGCGTGAATCGTATTTACCAAAGCGCCCCAGCGAAGACAACGATGAGTACGAAAAGAGACTCAGGCGCTCAAAGCTTTTTAACAAGTATAAACAAACAATTCATTATCTGGTTGGTCAAGTATTCCAGAGGCAAATAAAATACCAGGAAGACACAGCAGGCAAAGCAAAATATGACAAGGCATTCTTTGATAGCTTCCAAGAAAATGTTGATACTCGCGGAACAAATATGTCCATGTTTGGAGAACTTATATTTCGCGCAGGTATGATGGATGGCGTTACGTTTATTCTCTCAGATTATCCATCAATTACTCAAAGCACTGACGAATACGGGCGCACATATTACAAAAATGTGGATGGCGAATGGCTATTGCGAACAGCGCAGGCGGATGCCGAAAACGGATGGAATCCATATTGGGTACATGTCGAGGCATCACAAGTTCTTGATGCATGGCTTGATAATGTAGACGGAAAAACCGTCTTGCGCTCATTTCGTTATCTGGAAAAACTTCAGCGCGAAGGCGCCGAGGGACTGCGCATACAAGTTGATCGTATCAGGGCAATATTCCCTGACCACTGGGAAGTCTGGGAAAGAGAGATAGAAGGTGAGCATGTTCTTGTAAAATACGGCGTCAATAGTCTCGGCATTATTCCTGTTGACTGGTTTATGCCTGGTGGACAGACAGAAGAAACTCCTGGACTCACAGCAATCCCAGCACTCGACGATCTAGCGCACATGAATCTTGCCCACTGGCAGGCATATTCTGACCATCTTGGGCTGATGCCATATGTGCGTTCGCCCATACGAGTTTTTAACGGCATAGAATTCCCAACAGATCCAATAACTGGGGAGGCAAAAGTAAATGCAGCACCTGGGATGTTTCTTGCCAACTTGAATCCAGACGTTACAGCTACCGCCATGAGCTATGGCGTAGACCCTGCCAGTGTTGATCGCTCATTTCAAGATTTGAAGGCGCTCGAAGAATATATGAGCGTATACGATCTATCTCTCATAATGCCGCGCGGCGGACATTCAACAGCGACACAGATGCAAATAGCGGCTGCGTCAGCAAATTCAGCGCTCAAGGGATGGGTTCAGAGGCTTCAAGATTGTTTTGAAAACGCCATTAAGAAAATTGCTTTATGGACAAATCAGCAAGACGGGCCTGGCTTGTTTGTCAACGATGAATTTTTGCTTCCGTATGACTCAAGTGCCCTACAACAGCTTTCAGGAATGGTTGATCGCGGACAAGTTCCCTTATTTGTTCTTTACGAGACTGTGAAAAAAATGGGCATGGTGTCTGAAAATATGACTTTTGAAGATAGTGTTGATGAAAAAGGCAATACCGTAAAGGGGTATTTATCTTTGCTTGCTGACGATGCAAAGAGAAACACCGAAAAAGCAAATATCGGATTTACTCCGTCTTTTGGGAACATCCCGCATGACGGACAATCGCAATATAAACAGAGTCAACAAACAGCGCCGATGGCGCAAGGTTAATCCCGCGATGCGGGAAAAGGAAGGAAGGGCATCATGAGCTGGAAAGTCGTAGAAGTTGAAGGGAAAAAGTACGCCGAGCTTGACGATAAAGGCAACCCGCTTCGCGTTCTTGCCGATGGCAAGGAAGTTGGCATTGCTGAAGACGCGCTCGCCACGGCGAACCGAGAGGCAGCCGAGCGCAAGGAGTCCATCAAGAAACTTGAGGAACAGCTTGCCCCGTTCAAGGGTATCGAAAGCCCTGCAGAATGGCTGCAAAGCGCCAACAAGGCGCTTGAGACGGTTGCGGCGCTCCCGGACAAGGATAAGGCGGTAGAGGAACGCATACGCGCCCAGGTAGAGGCGGCGACAAAACCGCTGAACGAAAAACTTGCTGGTGCTGTGAAGGAAAGCGAAACGCTTCGGCAGCAACTCCAGTCCGAGGCTGTCGGCAACGCATTTGCGCGCTCTGCGTACGTGCGGGAAAAGATGGTCGATCCCGTTATGGCGGCAGACCTGTTCAGGAATCGCTTCGTCATGCAGGACGGCAAGATAGTCGCAGTCGGCGAAAACGGCAATCCAATCTACGGAGAAAATGGCATAGCCTCGTTTGATGAGGCGATGGCAAAGCTTGTTGATGCAAGCCCGTACAAACTCAGCTTGCTGAAGGGCGGCGACAAGTCCGGCACTGGCGCAAACCCGGCTGGCGGCGCTGGCGGCGGGGCAGGAGGAAAGCCTGCATCCTTCGGCGACTGCAAAACGAATGCGGAAAAAATAGCTTATCTAAATGAAAAAGCCGGAGCCAAATAAGTATTCCGGCAAAGGAGCATGTCATGGCTTTCGATCTCGTAGTCTTCAATAAACAGGTGTATATCGCCACCACCGAACTGGTAGCGCAACAGGTTCAACTCTTTAACGCGGCTTCCGCAGGCGCTATTACGCTTGCCTCCATCTCCGACAACATGGGCGACTTTGCTATGGAGGCGTCGTTTAAGCAGATCGCGGGCCTTGTGCGCCGTCGCGATGTGTACAACGGCAGCAATGACGTTGCCTCCGTGCGCCTGACGCATTTGCAGAATAATACCGTCAAGGTGCCTTCCGGAACCCCGCCTGTCGATTTCGAGCAGGCGCAGTACAACTGGATCTTGCAGAACCCGGCCTTGGCCGCCTCCATGATAGGGCAGCAGCTTGCCGTGGCAACGCTTCAGGATATGCTCAATACCGCCATCTCCGCCGCCGTTGCCGCTATTTCCGCAGAAACCAGCGTGAACTATGCGGCATCCGGAACTCTTGCCTTTGGTGACCTTGTGCGCGGAGCCGGGAAGTTCGGCGACCGCCAAGGCGCGCTTGCGGCCTGGGTCATGCACTCCAAATCCATGACCGACCTGTGGGCCAACGCCGTCACCAATAATGAAAAACTTTTCGTCTACGGCACGGTGAGCGTGCTGCGTGATCCGTTTGGGCGTCTGTTCGTCATGACGGATTCTGACTCTCTTGTGGCAACAACGACCACGTCCGATGAGCCGCCTGTGACTACCACGAAATACAAGGTGCTTGGGCTTGTCCCTGGCGCAATTATGGTTGAGCAGAACCCGGACTTTGACTCCTACATGCAGCGCAGCACAGGCAAGGAAAACATCCAGAACAGCTATCAGGCTGAGTGGAGCTATAACCTTGGCCTGTACGGCTACTCCTGGGACATCACAGCAGGCGGCAAGGCCCCGACAAACGCTTCCATCGCTACGTCGGCCAACTGGGAGCGCACATCTACCGACATCAAGGATACCGCCGGCGTCCTGATAACCGCCAGCTAGGCCGAGGTGCGGCATGAAAAAGATACTGTACTTTGTGCATGGCGGAATGCCTACAGAGAAACAGAAAGCGGAGATAGCGAAGCTTGGTGCGTTTATTCGTAACGCTTCGGCTTTTGGGGCTAACGACTTCGTAGAAAAGTGCGATGCCGTGGCAGGCGATGCGCCGGATGCATATAAGGCGCGCTACCCTGTCGTTGGCGACAAGCTTGATCCGATTCCGGCATCTCCGGACGTTCCTCCTCCGGCCACGACTGCCGAGCCAACGCAGCCGGAGCAGCCGGAGCAAGCGGAATCTCCTCCGGCCACGACTGCCGCTAGCACCACAGCGCATCGTGGCCCTGGACGTCCGAAAAACGCAACGTAGCATAAAGCCGGGGGATGACGCGATGCGACTACCCCCGGCATGCAGAAGGGGTGAACAATGGGAATGGATGATATATGTACGTCCTTTTATCGATATGAAGAGGCATCAGCAGCGCTTGCAACTGCCTGGGATCAAGGCCGTGGCATGGAGTATGTTTCTGATGAGACAAGAGAAGCCATCTATAAGGCTCAATCAGGGCTTGAGGCGGCGAAAGTAGAACTCAAAGCGGCATACTATAGGCAGAAAGATCAGCTTTTGGAGCGCATTGCATGCTTGGAAGCTAAGCTGGAAGAAAAATCCGATGCCTGAACAGCAACAATACGAACCTCGGAAGTATGACGTTACTGATGCGCATTTCGAGCGCTTCAGGAATGAATGCATGCGCTTCATCAGGCTCTTTGGCGTCAATGACTGGAGGGTGGAGTTCGCGCGGCGTGAACTAGATTCCCGCGCCGAGTGTTGGACGAACTTGCAGGGCCACGAAGCTGGAATAGTCTTGGCAAAAACTTGGACGGAGCATGAGCCAACGCCGGAAAACTTACAGCGAACGGCATTTCACGAGGTTTGGGAATTGCTCACGGCTGAACTCGAAATCATATCGTCAGACTACGACATGACTATAGCCATGCGGAACGAAGCGAAGGAGCGAGCGCGGCACGGGCTGATACGGCGTCTTGAAAATTGCCTTTTACCGTTGCTGTGAGGTGAAAATGCTTATCGTCGAAACAGGCCAGCTTGAACCAGGCGCGAACAGCTACGCCTCTGTTGAGCAGGCTGACGCCTATCACGCGGCGCGAGGTACAGAAGCGTGGCCGCAATACGTTCCTGAGCCTGAGCCTGAACCCGAAGTGCAGGCAGGGGCATTGGAAGAACCCGTTGATTCAAATGCCGAATCCGGCACTGATACGGACACTGATACGGGAACGGATACCGGCGCAGATGGTGACGCAGCAGGGGACAGCGACGTTGCTGAAGTCGATCCGAATCTTTCCCAGAAAGAGGCGTCGCTTATCCGGGCAACGGACGTAATCAACGGGTTTTCCTATCCTGGGACAAAGGCAAAGCCTGGGCGCGTTTTGGCGTGGCCGCGCATCAATGCCTACGATCTCTGCGATGGCGACGAGATGCCGACCGATTGCGTCCCGGAGGCTATTGTTATGGCTACCTGCTACCTCGCCGGTGCCATCATGGACGGGCAAGAGCCGCAAGAGGCGTTGGCGCGTGGCGGCAGAACGCAGAGCGAGTCCGTATCCAGCCTGAGCGAAAGCTATTTCCCGGACGCGGCGAACCGCACGATTTATGCCGCCGTAGCGGATTTACTGAAGTGTATCGCGTTCGGGTTCAGCCAGTACGCAGGTGTTGGCGATAATGCGGCAGGGAAGGCCGGATTCGTGCAGGGGCGTGTGGTGCTCTAAGGACTTGCGGATGAATTATGCTCAGTAACTCATATATCGCTAACGCGATCCCGCGCGAACTCTGGGACATCTACAGCGGCTTTGAGTCAGACATGATTCTTGCCTTCGCCGAAATAGTCGGCAGCCTGATGCTTGGGGATACATTCACGTTCGCGCAATACCAGGAAGCACATGCCGCTATGCGCGAACGGCTTTCCAGCCTGGGAGCTGATGTGTGGCCACGAACGCAGAGCGAACTTTCCAAGATCATGAAGGAAGCTGCGGAAAAGCACCTTGCTGGAGCGGAAAGTATTTTTCTGGCTGGCGTGGCTAATGGGCTTTTAAACCCGGCTCCGCCGTTGGCAGAATCAATTGTGATGAACATGGCATTGGCGCGCAATTATCAGGCTGCGATCAGCGATCTATATACCCTGTATACGCGCGCAATGAATGTGCCGCTTGAAGCCCTGGACAACGCTTTTTTCGGCGTCCAGTCCGGCGCGCTGTCCGTTCAAGAGGCCATCAAAAGTACCGTCTCGGACTTGGCGGAGCGCGGCATTGGCACGGCCATGTATCCAGGTCAGCGCACGATGGAACTGAGCGCCTATGTCCGCATGGTGACGCGCACAAGCGTCTTGCAGTCCACGTCAGAACTCGGTTTTTTGCGCATGGACGAATACGGCTGTGATCTGCTTGTCGTATCCGCTCATGCCGGGGCAAGGCCGCGTTGCTTCCCATTCCAGGGCCGTGTGTTTTCGCGTTCCGGGACACATCCGAAGTTTCCGCCGTGGTCAAGTACCAGTTACGGCGAGCCTGCAGGGCTGCTTGGCATAAATTGCGGCCATTTTGTGTCCCCCTTCATTGACGGTCTTTCACGCATGCCGACGCAGGAAGAGCGCGACCCGGCGAAGCATGACCTGGGAGAGGATAACGCCGAATGGTACAAACTGAGCCAGGAGCAGCGCTACAACGAGCGCAAAATCCGCGATTGGAAACGACGCGCTGACGCGCTGGAAGAGGCTGGCGTGGACAATTCGCGCGCCAGCGCCAAAGTCAGGGAATGGCAGGCAACGCAGCGCGAGTTGATAGAGGCAAGTGGACGGACGCGGCGTTATGACAGGGAGGCGGCATGAGGCCCATCAATCTAAGCGTAATGCCAGATCTCGTAACGCTCTACAACGTCTACCGGCATCCATCGACCGGCAAGCTTTCCTATTTCAAAACATTCCTGAAGAACACGCGCCTCGACAGCGTTTCAAGCACTATATACGTGGCGACTACCGGCTGGACGCGGACAGTCACGGCAAATCTGCTGGTTGACCCGAAAACCACACAGCAATACCGGCGCGGAACCGGCGGCATCAAGATTAACAAGAAATTCATGGAATTTGCGGCATGGGATGCGCTGTCCAATGCTGACCGGGATCGCTTCTGGACGCTCAGGGAAGGCGATTGCATTGTGCATTTGTCGAGCAATGGTGAGTCTGACGCCGTAAGTGTTGCGGAAATTACGGCGCTTAATCCTCGGCGCATCAACTCCATCAATCCTATCCTGCTGAAGAACGGCGTCCTCCACCACTGGGAGGTGAACCTTGTTTAGCGGAAAAGCACGAGTTGATGTCAACGCCGATGCCATGACCAAGAAGTTCCAGCAGCGCATGTACGCGGCTCAGGTGTGGCTTGATAACGACATAATTACGGAATGCAGCCAGTTCACGCCAAAGGACACGGGGGCGCTCATAGCGTCCGTGTCATCGCATAGCAGGATAGGCCAAGGGCTTTTGAAGTGGGTAACGCCGTATGCGCGACGGCTGTACTACGGGCTGACGTTCAGGTTCGCAACGGACAAGAACCCGAAGGCCGGGCCGATGTGGTTTGAGAAGGCGAAAAGCATCAACCTTGATCGCTGGATACAAGGCGTTGCCAAAATCCTTGGCGGAAACTTTGGGTAGGTGAGTATGAGCCTTGAGGAACAGAAAAATCTTGCTGAATCGCTCCGCCTGTTCTTTGTCGAGAATCTCCCGGCAGAGCTCTTGCCTGTCAATGCGGGTTTTTTCTCGCTGGACGGCTTGCTGGAGAACCAGGCGGCCATGTCCCTGCAAATCACCGGCGGGCGCACGGTACGTCGCTATCTGGACGGCACACGCGTAGAAGAAATGTATTTTTCGCTGTTCTATCGCGACAGCAACGCGAATGACAATGAGGCCAAAAGCGCCATGCTCGGCACCCTGAACGGAATCGGCACCTGGCTGGATCAAAACGATCCGCCGTTCCTTGGTGACGGCTTCATCATCACAAAACTTGAGCAGATCCAGGCGGCGAATGTCATAGAGCAGACGCCACAGCAGATAACGTACCAGGCGGGCTTCGTCCTGGGATATGAAACACGATAACCAACAGGAAAGGAAGGGTAGGCATCATGGCTGAACAACCACGTGGCGAACTACGCGAGTACATCGCAAAACCGGAATCCGACGGCACCCCGCCAAGCGTTTTCGACAGGCTGGCGAAAGGGATCTCGACAATGGCGGGCAACATGAACCCGCAGGTGCAGACCATCACCTACATTGATGATGAAAGCTCCACCACCACGACGGGCTATGAACAAGAATGGCCCGTTGACGGCAACGTGTACACCGGCAATCCGGCGAATGACATGCTGCACGATATGGCCTGGAACGCTGTGAAAGGCGACGATGCCAGGATCTACTACATCCGCCTGATGGGCTGGAAAGCAGGCACTGCGACCGGGACGTTCAGAGCGAAACGCTATCTTGCGAACTGGGCTCCAAGCTCTGACGGCGGCGGTGCGGGCGGCGAAAACAACACGTTCAGCGGCACGATTCAGGCCAAGGGCGCGGCAGTGCATGGCGATGCCGAGTTTTCAATCGATACGGCTACCGGATTTGAGACGTGCACTTTCACGCCGGATGCTGAGCCGGAAGAGTAGGAGGCGGTATGGGATTCAGATTTAGCGACAGGCCTTGCCTTAAGATTGAAGGCATTCAGTATTCCGTTGATCCGTTTTCCAGGGATACGAATGAAAGCGCGCTCAATTTTGGTAAAAAACTTGCCGAGATTAAAGTCGGCGAAGTACTGACGGGAAACTCACGGGAATCCGCAGACGCCGTGAGAGAGTGCGTTGTCGAGATGACGGACGCCGTCCTTGGCGCGGGCGCATACGACAAAATCAGCGCAGAACGTAATCTTGATATTCTCGACCACATTGAGCTTGGCACCTACATCGCTCAGTCCGTAACAAGTTTTCGCGACAAACGCATTGAGCGTTTCATTGGCAGTGTTGCCGTTGCAATCCCGGCCACGCAGCAAGGCGAAAACGCTGACGCTGGCGTGGAAAAAGAAGGGGAAGCGGCTGATGCTTCCTGATGCGCCATATCGCTTTTTTGGGGGCGGCGCGTTGCCTTCAGCTTATGAGGCTGGAGGTATGCGCGTCGCCTTTAAAACAGATTTTCGCGCATGGCTGCAATATGAGCATCTGAACGGATGCCGGGAAAACCTTACGACCGCAGAGTTTTTGAATGTGTTATACGGCGTGTGCTTTCAGCCTGGGCAGGTCATCCAGGATGTTGAGTTTATGGTATGCGCGCTCAAGTGGTTTCACGGGCGCGGGAATATTGAGCAGACATCACGCCTGGAAGAGTGCATCCCGCCAAGGCTTGGGCCGAAAGTCTGGGAGACGCTGAACAATCAGCCAAAGTTATCGGATGCGTTTTGGGATGCCGTAGACATTTACGACAGCTTCATGCTCCAGTACGGCATTTGTCTGTACACAACAAACATGCATTGGTGGAAGTTTGTCGCTTTAATGAAAGGCTTGCGGCTTGACATGCCGTATAACAGCACAAAGCAGTTGCGCGGCCTTGCGCGTCTTGACGTTATAGACGGCGGCGACAATGAAAGCAAAGAGCATCGCATGGTGAAACAGCGGCAATTGTGGGAAATAGCATCCGCAGAACAGTATCTGAAGCAATTCCCTGACGAGTGGTAAAATGTCGCAAGTTGACGGAACCGTAAGCATAGTCTCGAAGCTTGATGACGCGCAGGTACAGCGCGGATTCAGGAATATGCAGGATGCTGCTGATAAGTGGGCGCGTTCGACAAAAGGGCATTTTGATACTGTTACAGTAGCCGGTTATAACATGGTTGACATGATTAAGGCCGGTGCGGCAGCTTTCGGGACATGGAAAGTTACCGATATTGCTAAAGACGCATTGCTTGCAGCTTCAAGATACGAAACGCTTGGGATTACGCTTGCGCAAGTCGGGAAGAATGTTGGAGCAACGCAGTCAGAAATGGCTGGCTATGAAAAGGCATTGCGCGCAACAGGCATCGCAGCGCTTGAATCCAGAGAATCCATCATACGGCTTGCTACCGCGAATCTTGACCTTGAAAAATCAGCACAGCTTGCCCGCGTAGCACAGGACGTAGCCGTTGTAAGCGGCCTTTCCAGCGCTGAGGCGTTTGAACGCATGACGCAGGGCATTATAGCCGGGCAGCCGCTTATACTCCGCGCTATCGGGCTTAACGTAAGTTTTGAGCAGTCATATGCCGAGATGGCAAAAACCCTTGGCAAGACAACTGATGCGCTTTCGGAAAACGAGAAGCTCCAGGCGCGGATGAATATCGTCATCAAGGAAGGCGCGAACTTTGTTGGCGTATATGAAACGGCGATGGACACTGCCGGGAAGATGCTGACGAGCTTTGCCCGCCTTACGTCAAATCTATCTGTTGCCATTGGCGGCATAGGGTTTGATGCTTTTGCGCAAAGCGTAAAAGGTCTTTATAGCGCACTTGACAGCGCGAACAAAGAGCTTGAAAGGATGGGAGAGTCCGGGGAGCTTGCAAAAATACAAAAAGACGTAGGCAATGCATTCAAAATTGCCTCTGACAATATTCACTTGGCGGCTACTGCGCTTGCAACGTATCTTGTTACGCAAAAACTATTATCCTCTGAAATGGCTGACGGCATAAGGACAATATATGCGGAAACAACAGCAAAGCAAGCAAATGCTCTTGCGACAAGAGAACAAGCAATTGCAAGCAATGAAGCTGCAATAGTTGAAAAAGAGGCGGCAGCACAAAAGCTTGCATCAGTACAAGCAGAGAATGCCGCTTTTGCTGCATATTCTCGCACTGGGCAGTCATTAGAGCAAAGAATAGATGCAGCGTTTAGGTTGGTCGATGCTGAAAACAGGCTTAGCACAGCAAGTAAGGTATCGGTAGAAACAGCAAAAGCATTGGATGCAGCACATAAATCCACATCAGCAAGCGCACAGATTCAAGTTGCAGTCACGCTTGCGCTAGAAAAAGCTTCAAAGGCGTTATCCGTGGCATGGACTACGCTCAAGGCCGCCATGCCTCAGCTTGCAATCATGGCCGCCGTTACAGCAGTCGTGCATCTTGCAACGCGACAATCTGAAGCTGAAAAAATATCTGCAAAATATAGCGATACAATGAGGGCGCTGTCTGGAAGTTCAGAAGAAGCTGCTGCTGCTCATAAAAAACTTGCTGACGAAACGGAAAGACTCTCAAAATTACAAGCATTAAGAGTATTTGATGAAACTAAAAAGGAACTCCAAAATGTAATTGAGCAAATGGTTAAAACTTCTCTTGTTTCTGATGATCTTTATGCAACATTAGCGCAATTATTCAAAGGCGATATAACAACAGAGCAGGCCGTAACACAAATTGAAAATATTGGTTCGGCAATGGATGAATTCAGCAGAAGCGCAGCAGAAAAACTTGTTGAACAAGTGAAACAATGGGCAGTCTTGGTTGAAAAACTCGGATTGGTAAAAAAACGCCAAGATGAATTAGGAAATTCCTCTGAAGCTGTTGGAAATAAAATTAAAAAAGCGTATTTAGACGCAGTTATGAGTTCTGAGGAACTTGGTAAATCTCTTGAAAAAGCTGAAGGATTGCCTAAAACATTACAAGAAGCGTATAAAATTATTGATAAACTTGCCGACAATGAAGGAAAAGCAAAAGATGCTGCTGAGGAAAATGCAAGGGCGCAATTAGAAAAATCAAATGCAATGGCTAAAGCTGCAATAGAAACTGAAAAGCAGAATATTGCAACAGAAAATATGACGATACTGGATATTCTTGCTGGAAGATCGTCGCTTGATATGCAAACAGTCCTTGATATGCGTACAGCAGCAATGGGGAGACTCGCAGAAGCTGAAGACAGATACGCAAAAGGGAAAGGTCTTGAAACAAAAACAAAACTCCTAAAAGAATCCGGCAAATCCGCAGCCGAGGCCCTTGC
>Ga0123357_10002902_pt1 | contig 19325 bp, 12 predicted proteins | sample TergutEmb28metaG_FD_89873 | JGI IMG/M metagenome (GOLD analysis project Ga0123357, IMG submission 89873) | Embiratermes neotenicus P4 segment gut microbial communities from Petit-Saut dam, French Guiana - Emb289 P4 | ecosystem: Host-associated > Arthropoda: Insects > Digestive system > Gut ...
ATAAGAGTTATATATATATATATACTTTCTTGCTATAAGAGTTTTATATATATATATATATATATATATATATATATAACTCTTATAGCAAGAAAGGTGTCAAAACCTGATGATGGCCGCCACAGGCCGAAACATGTAGTTTTCCATTGCTAATAAACACCATCATTTAGCCACATATTTATAGTTGTGTTGTTGACTGAATTTACCTCACCTTATAGTTTAAACACACAACGGGTTTGGCACACCTCAGAACAGCAAACCTTATTTTATATTATTTACAGGCCTGTATTGCTGCCAGTAAGAACAGGAGTTTGGTTTCAAATTTTATTAAAAAGCGCTTGTTCACATTTCCTTCTAAAAGTGACGTTCTGTCTCCATTTTTTGACATTACCGCATTTAATGGTTGTACAAAGGTCGCTTCTGGCGCCACCGGAGAAGCTTTACTACAATGCACTGTTACAATCGCTGTCAAACGTAGCGCAGAAAGGCGCCAACATCGGATGCCGGTGAAACATTCCAGTGTCTATTGAATAGTGACGGGGTCAGGGGGAAGACCGGGTATTCGTGTTTCCCTGCAGCTTTAAATTAACTGTAACAAGCGTATTGAGCCCACTCAATGCATCTAGATTGTTACGGGCTCAAGAATGTCTGTGTGGTTTCTTAGTGTGCTGTCCGTCTTGATCTTCGAGATTTCTTTCGTCACGGCAACTATCTGTGTGCATAGCCGCCAGGTATACGACTGGTCTAAGGAAATGTCTAACTGATTATTACTCCGAGCTGTAGTGTGAACCCAGAATCGTTAGGTTTATTGCAGAAACTGAAGGAAGGAACAAAAAGTATCGACTTTATAATTAAGGAAAATAAGTTCAGTGATGTAACCTACTTGTAATTAAAGAAAGTCATTAGGAATGTGCGAGCAGTAAGTTGCACCTATCTGTGACAAACTGATGTGAAGTTTAACTGGTGTGACGGTACTGGTATAAGGGCCCAGTAGGTGGTTTAACAGCGAATTAAAAATGACGAAGCATAATTAAAGGACTAACAAAGTGTATGAACGAAACTACGTATTATTAGCTTAACTGGCTTTGTTATTTTACCGCACTGCGCAACACCATCTTAAAAGAGACTAAACAAAATGATAATTCTGTCCAGTTAGCCCGTATCCAAATGTGAACTCGGATCTGTCAGAGTCTGAAGTTAAGTATGGTGTCTTTCGTACATCCTGTTCCGTTAGTACAGTGTTTGCCGTGCTCATTTTCTTGATTTTGCTTCGGTTCCTTGAGCGGTTTCCACCTGAGCACCGTGGCTCTTTCCCGTCCCTCCGACTGCCGTCCATTATCATAATCGCGAATCTCTCCTGACGCTGCGGCAGATGGCCAAAGTAGCAGTACCATGAGTTACTGTGGCTATTGGTGCTACAACCTTACTGTACCATGAGTGGCTGATGGTGCTACAGCCTTGCTTTACCATGAGTGGCTAATGGTGCTACAGCCTTACCTTACCATGAGTGGCTGATGGCGCTACAGCCTTACCTTACCATGAGTGGCTGATGGTGCTACAGCCTTACTTTGCCATGAGTGGCTGATGGCGCTACAGCCTTACCTTACCATGAGTGGCTGATGGTGCTACAGCCTTATTTTACCATGAGTGGCTGATGGTGCTACAGCCTTACTTTACCATGAGTGGCTGGTTGTGCTACAGCCTTACTTTACCATGAGCGGCTGATGGTGCTACAGCCTTACTTTACCACGAGCGGCTGATGGTGCCACAACTTTACTTGATACACGCCTGTCCGCCAAACAGCAGCTATAATTCTCTGTCCTCTCTGCCACTCCAGAGGATTTGAAGTTAATATCCAGCAGCACATGGTGGATTTCAAGACCATGAAATACGTATAACCGTAACTCATAATACTTTCGTTAACAGAATTTTCTCCCCCCACTCCAGTCCTCTTCTCTAGGCCTTTCTTCTCCCCTATTCTCTGAAATCAGTGTGTTACATTTTATTATTACCCATGAGGGCGGGAGGGAGGGAGGTAGGGAGGGACGATGCTGCGCCGTATACAGAACTTCTCGAATTTCCCCTCCAGTTTCCTTTTCTGTTTTGAATTCTCTCATGTCTTCTCTTTATCTTATCCTTTCTCTGCACTTGAGTTAGTTCTCACCGTCTTCACTGAACTCTTTCATGAAGAGAGAAAATGGCAGCACGATACACGTTTTCTCTTTCTAGGGAGAGTAGAATGGTCCTGGATTTGTTTTCCTTTTTTCGGAGACTGTGCCGTAAAGAGAGGTGGGGGGAGATCAATATTTGTGCGCCTGTATGTCTTGGACATGGCGCCAGGACTGCTGCTACCAACAAAAGCTCAATGTTTCCTCCCGTTGCACTATGGCACCCACCTGCCCACAACTTTACATAACTGTAGTCTTAATCTAACCTCACTTTTGTGTCCGAACACTGGTAACACTGATTTTGTGTTTGAAGTAGACCCTTCAACAGCGCGACCTGTCCTAAATTCGTTATGGCAGGAGGTATTTCACTGCTGTACATTGACAATTGATATTTATACCTAATGAAAGGTGCCCATTTTATGGTCATTGTTTCATTGTGCTTGCACATGTGAAGAGGCAAGCTACTGTACTCATGAAGTTGTCGTAAAGCCATGCTTAACCTTTAAAAGACGAAATGTATCTGCTATATAAGGACTCTGTGCTTACCGCGCAGTAAACACTCTACATTGCGGTTATAAAAACCCAGTCTTTCCATATTGCTTAAGACAAAATTTGCTGTTTGTTCCGAGATCCATACACAACACACACATTCCGTGAGATCATAATGTAGAATTTTTGAATGCCAAACCCTTTGATACGTAAAGTTACAGGTAGGCTTTAAAAGGTTAATCCGCGGGTGTCGAATTATAACACTTTAAGGGAAGAACACGCTTCATGTGACCCCATGTATAGTCTGGTGTACATACTACGGCGTTTCGCAGGAATTACTGATCCCTTCTTCAGGGTATGAAAAGAGTAGCACAGGAAGACGCAATGAAAGGGAGGACAGAACCGCAGTCTGCTGGCGGGCCAAAGAGGCCACTAGCCTTATGTTGAGAGGGACGTCCATTGGTGCTGCCAGACACGAGAGACGGAAATTTTCACAGAATGCAAGCGATGAACTGTTCCATAAGATACTCGTATATCCTTTGCTTAGTTAATCCAGGCGAATGAAGTGTTAAAACCTTAAAATCGTCTGGAACATGTTGGTAGGCAATCCTCATCAGTAATCACCCTCAGCTTCGTCGCAAAACTATCGGCTTTACGCTCCGGCCACTCTATCTGCCCTCGGATAAGAGAAGCTGAATGGACCGCAGTAGCGGTCCGTATTTTGCAGCGAACTACCTACCCGTAAGGCGATATTAAGCGACGTGAATATCATAAACTGCCGTTCATAACCACCTTCTGTCAGTTCTTAACTAGATCTGTGTCCGAACTACTGTTAGGATATTGGTAGGTGGTCCGCCAATTGTGACTGGAAATTGTCTTCGTTTTGCTCCACGTCTCCCAGAAAATGGCGGTACCCCAAAACTGGAGAAACCCCCATACTCAGCATTCTTACCGACTCACATTCCCGGCCTCCTCACCGCTTCATTCGTTGGATTATAACGTAACGATAGCGAAACACTGTCTTGAGATACCATAAAAATCAGTCATCAGTCACATTCTTCATTTCCTTATTCCACACGAACTTGTGGCAGGCCTATTTAAATTTGCTTATAAAACTCCTATTGCGTGTCTTATGAACACACCTAAAAGACCCACTATAATGACATATCGATATTTTCATACACAGAGAGAATTAAGAATCTGCGTGCAGCTTTAACACAGTAGTTGTTTACTTTGAAAGTAAATGGGGCCTATAATTCGTGCCAAGTATTCCACATTTGCATTACAGGAAAGAAAATTGTCATCCTTGGGTAAGAAGTGCGTGAATAAATAGAATATAATGCGCGACGTGAAGCAATTCGAGTGTGAGGCGTTCGGCAGTCTTGTCACGTTTTTCAGCCCGTGTGAAATGTGACGCGCGGTACAGCGCCAAGACAATAGATGAGCGTACTGCGGGTGCACTCAAACGGATGGGTTTCCTCGTTCTTAATTAACGGCCTATCAGCACTGGCGCTGCACAGTTACTGCGGTAGGAGTGATATCCGTGAAGGCTTAGTAACCCGACTTAATCGAGTATTGCTGCATCAGTTTGTAACGTGACTCGCCCACAAAGTCTTGGGCCAGGCTTCAATTTTCGACAGAAGTGGTGTGACTTTGTTTCACAACGGCGACGTATATCCAGGATAGTAGGCTACAGTCTGGTGACTTCTGCTGTCTAATAGCCTCCGACAGCTTGAGGTTAAAATGGTCGAAGCATGAAGCTCTGCACTCCCCTATAGTTGATGCAAACTTTAACGAGTTCAGAAGTGTTTGCAGAGAGTAATACTTAGGGTCGATATCTGTTACTGTCACCGGAATTTTAATTCGCGATCGTTTTCAAGAAAAATATCAAAATGCAAATGCTTCTGATGTGCTTTTCCAAGCTTCATTTAGCATATTCTGTAGGTTTCCTTCGATTAGTAGCAACACTTACCACCCATGATATAATAATAATAATAATAATAATAATAACTCTGAAACGGAGGGATTTCGCATGTCATGTGCTTATCTCGTAAACCGTGAGATTGACAATTGACCATGATCGATTCCTATGTTTAGATCGATTGTTTCTTTGCACTCCGCTTCAAGGCATATCATAGGGCGAACTTATCTTAGCTACCGAAGGCTAGTTTTGCAGTATGATTGTGATACCTGCTGTCCTGCCAGTGAGTGAGTATAAAAATCTGTTTGTTTGTTTAACATAATCTGTGAGGCACGGTAATGATTGGTCTAAAAAATTACGTGACATCCGTTGTCTTCTGCCTCAGTTCGTGTCTCATCCTTGTGATATCAGAGAGGTTTTTAGAATCTGAAGTTAAACATTCATTTTGTTCCACATCGATGTAGAGAAGTGTCCTTGTACATTATTAAAACTGCGACTGTGTGATGCATTGCGACCCACCTAGAAGTGACATCGGTCTGATCCCCGTAGGTTTGGTTTGTTAGAATGTCAAACTTCACTGCCATTATTTAGTCACACTCTACTTAATCGTTTGGGAGAATGCACAGTCAGTAGTAGTAATGGAATATAAAATACGGTGGAAGGAAAATCGCCCCTTGTCAAAACATAATAGATGATGACACGGGGTATGTTGAGGCGAAGCTCCATACATACCTAATCTCCACGCTAAATTCACATGATCTGCGAGCTTTACCTCAGGTGCCAGTAGAGAGGTAACTTTGTGCTGAATACACTGCAGATGAAACTTGAAATTTATTTTCGGAAATGAACCTGTCTCTCTAACGTACAGACTGATGTTTGGAGATACCATGAAACTCCGAAAATATCAATAGACAGTCACAAATACCTCTGCAACTGGTGCAGTCAACACTATACACAGTGCGTCAGCTGGCGTTTAGGGATTCAGAAGCACTGCAAATAGAACATAATATGTAAACCAATTGTTATTTCGGAATCAATTCCACTTTCTGAACATAGATTTGCCATCCTTTCCTTGCTTCCATACTGAAATATCGTAGTAAGAGGATTTTATTTTTATTACTGGCAGATTTTAATGTTTTTTTAAATATACATTTGGAGTTAGTGTCTTTTAGCAGAAGAGCTTGTCTACTGTACTACGAAGGGCGAGTAGTCTTTTTGCAGGGAATTTGCCTGTGTTTATGCAGTATACGTTGGAAAATAATACTGTTAATCCAGAACTAAGAATTTTGCAAATACGTACTGAAGAACCGTTCGGTATTTTGGCTCCAAAATAATGGCAACGAATTAGAATCGTTCTGGGTTGGTTGTGCCCGATTTATATTGTGTGCAGCAATTTACTGTCCTTACGGCCTGAATAACTAAATACTTTACCATTGTTCAGTGTCAGTAAAGAGTAAAAGTGTTGCGTAGTGTGCCCTGTTCTCTGCGGCAATTGCTTCGTCTAAATCACGAAGGGTTGTGCGTTAAAGTGTGCGTGCAGAGTGTTATATTACTGCCCATGAACTACAAGCAAGCCCGAAGAATAAGCCAAAGTTCGACGTGCACTTTATAATATAAACTTAGATGCTAATCTCGACGAATATCGGATGTCGTCTCTACAGTATTTATATCAGGTAGCAATAAACTACACTGTATTCTCGATGCGTGTTTACGTGGATAATACAAACGGTCGTACCCTACAAATAAGCCAAATGCCCACAGAAAGATGGCGTAAGTACATCGAAATAAGGACTTAGAAGACAGACTTTCAATTGCGGCAGAGTTCAGCAATCGATAATGCTATTAGTTTGAACAATTGTTACTGAGTTATAATCAGTTTCGGTTTTGCTGAAGAATTTTATTTACATAATTTACCTCACTGTACTAAATGCAGAGGTTTTGAAACGTCAGACGTTAGCGTGAAAGATGAAAAACATAGTCGCCTTTCTGGAACCTGCTGTCGACCAAAACTAGTCCTGATGTTTGGAACAGGGTGTTGTTGAAATGTAAGGAACAGAAGTTCAGAACAACGTCGTACCAAGACCTCAGCTGATTACTTATAACAGTAAAATATGAAGTGATTTAGACCAACAGCAGTATGTGGAAGGTATGTATTCAAGAAATGTACAGATTATAAAATATACAGAGTTATAACTATTCCTGGCATTTGTTATGGCCGTGAACCTTAGTTGCTGTCTTAAAGGATGGGCACAACTTTAAGCTTCTAACACGAGGCTGGATGAAACTGCATTGTGATAATCTTCATAATATGTAGGTACTGCTTGCTGAATATTATGCTTGTATGAAGGAGGGAAGTATATGCGGCGTGTTACTCGCGCGGGGCACACTGAAAGTGTATGCACAACAATTGTTAAAAATGGGCAGGGAAGAGACCAGTTGGAGAGTCCTAGGCATAGATGGGATGCTAATAATATTAAAATTCGTCTTAGAGGAGTGGGTATTAAAGTGTGGATTGATTTGATGTGACATCTGAGAAGGACACGTGGCGGGCCGTCGTGAACGTGGCAATAAACGATTATTTATATATTATGGCTTGTTTTCTGTGGCGACGGAATTCGAACCCCGAACCCACAATGCCGGCAAGCGAGCGGCAGCAGACCGACGCCTTAGACCGCCCGGCCATTTGGATCGGCACTCTTACGGAATATGGCGCCATGTGTGTTGGTAAACGCCTACCGAAGTGTTAGATCCTGCCGCCACTGTCCAGCATCCGCTGTCATTGCGTCAAAAGTCACAATATTTTTTTGCGTATTATAAAAAGCAGGGAATTTCTTCATAAGCAGAGTGACCGTTAGCTTCTCAGTGAGAAGTATCACCTCTGGAGTGAGTTCGTAACTTGAAAGATGCTATGAAGCAGCGAGTGGTGTTGAGTCAGTTATGGTTGTTCGTGTAATTTGTAGTCATCTGGAGACGAGTTGCTGATTGAAGTACGAGCCATACATACAGTGTGACGGTAAATGTGAAAGTGAAGTTCCTGTATATGCCATGAAGACATTTAGAGGAAAAAGAGGCATGGCTCCACTAATTCTTAACCTCCGTACGTGATCATCATCACTGCCCGACCGCTTTAGCCTCGCGGAGAAAACCCCCAATACCGAGTGAATAAGAGGCTGCATAACTCGGTAGCGGTCTTATGAATGAATTTACTTACGCGTGACCGAAGTGTTATATAAGGTACTTAAAACATGTCGCTATCCATGCTGTCTTCTTTCAATCCTGAAACATGTCTCGATTAGAGTTGGTCATAGTTTGGAGGGGATGTGAGGCTGTTTGAATTAGTGTCCTGACATTTACGCCAATAGACTGGAGGGACTGCGAAAGTAATTGGTTAGAAAGTTAGGAATGCAAGTCAGACGGTCTGCTCATCCGGTCTGAGTTTGAAAGTGGCGCAGCCTGTGTCTCGGCTAGCACAGATGCCTGCTCCACGGATTCGACTAGACGTGAACTTGTGCCCCAGAAAGAAATCTCCCGATCACCCCATCTTGTCGACCAGGCAGACAAGTGTTCGATCATGAATGAAGTACACGCCCTACCAAAGTGTTGTTAGCTGTGTGTATTTACTCTGTGGTGTTTCTTGTCTCATATGCTTGTATATTCATTTATTACACCTCATTAAGTATGGCAAACCTAACAGGTTTAGTGTCACAGCATGACACCACAGAGTATTTAACTAAATTGTTACCATATCGACAGATGTTCCTGAATTACGGTATCTCCGTCTCTAGCCAAGTACAAATTTTTTGTTGCGCAGATTTAATCTATACTTATGTGTGTTGTTTGTGGTTTTTGCAAATCCCTTCCTCACTACATGCCTCTCATCTTGAGAGTATAACACAGAGTGTTTGACAACACGGTGCTGAAAAAATTTTGACGAATAAAAAGGCTAAAGGAAATTGCATAATGAGGAGGTGCTTGATTCATATTCTTGGTAGGCCTATTTTTAGACTTACGCCGCAAGGAGGATAAAATGGGTTGGATAGGTAGTACAGTTGGGGCAGATGAGAAATCGTTTTAATACTTAATATCAGAAACCATTGATAATGAAGCCTGTTCTGGAGACGTATATGAATAAGCATGATGACAGTATTAAGATGAATCTTCCAAGAAATAGCGTGGGATGGCTTGGACACCCTGGTTTGAGGGTATAATTTTGTGGTGGGTCTTTTTGAGTGTCATTATGAAGCTTCTTGTTGCGTACAGGATGGATAATTTGTTGATCAGCCGAGCGACTGTGGCTGTTCAAGAATGGATCTGCTGCATACAGCGAGTTAATTAATTGCCAGATTAAAGTTTTTTTCCACAGCGGTGCTGATGGAAAATTTTTCTGGAATAAGACGCCGTCTAGATTCTTAAGTATTTACGGGCTTGCCACAGCAGCTTGAAGCCTCTGTCTTCAGGGTGGACCGAGAAGAATGGTGTCCAATAACTAGCCGGTGAACACCGGTGACCATATACAAGTCTACACATTCCACAATATTTGATATTCAGTGTTACTTCCACTCGCAAGGAGTGACTGGCAGGTTCTTGGTTTGTGGCGACAGGGAACCCATCCCCTTTTAGCCAAAATTAATGGATCTCTAGATGTTTCGATGTAATACTGTGTGATGAGGTGCTATGAATGATGAACAGTTAGGAAATTGCTTGGTGTTGTGAAATAATGGCGCATAATAGTAAACGTAAAATAATATGTGAACCGAAGTTTAAAAACAAACACACAAAATGCGTGTACCCCAAATTTTTGACAATAAGACTGCATGAGTATTTTTATTCCGAGTACGAAATTTCACGGAATGATTGACACGTTTAATTCATATTTAGAAATTGCGTTTGTGATTCCTTCCAGAATGACTGTAGACTGCGCTGACCATTGTGTTCCTTGATTTTCTTCAGTCCCTCAAGTAGGCCTATGTTCTGGAACCATTCTTTAATTTCGGTGATAACTTTTTCCCACATCCTATCCAACGCTGTCTATATTCGTAATTGTATTTCCCATTCAGTGCTGTAACCTTAGCAGTTGACATCGTTAAGCACAATGGGACTCTCGTTTTCGCCGTCTTCTCCATCTCGAGGTCTGCGACCTATAGCCTACACCCAATCCGTAGACACCAAGCTTGCAGATTCGTGCCGGCTGCTATAACCTACATGAATCGTCTGGCCGGGCACGGAGACTCATTAGTACCTCGCCTACGAGAGTGGGAACTATAATAATTAGTAGGCACGAGAAGCAGTAATGTTTATGACTCACAGGGCAGTAGAGAGGGTGTGGGCTGTGCTAATGGAAGTCTTTATTGGAAGGTGGAAGTGTATTACAGCCTAGAGCCATGGGCATGGCCGCAGAAGTGATGTGCATTACGTTTTATAAAATGCAGAGTGGTTCATCACGTGTATTGTCCTGTGCCAGTGAAGGTGTCTAATTTAATCACTGGGAATCGAGCGTAGGCTTTAAATTTAGTTTGCGAAGAGAAGGTACCGTCATAAGGCAATGAATGTATGACCTGTACGTTATTGTGTATGCACCTTCCACGATTAGTGTGACACCAGATAAGATAAATTTGATTGTGAATGATGAGTGAGGATGTGGAAGGAGATGATAGTGACATTCTCGAAGGCTTTCGTCTGGAAAGATGAATCAGAACAGTGAAAAGGCATATGTTCTCGCTTATTATCTTGGTTTGCTGAACAAGGGAAAGTTTTGATAAATCCAACCGAGCCAGAGATCTTGCAGATTGACACCAAACATAAGGACTTCCGTACGTTCTGTGTTTTATATGTCAAAGCCACAACTAGAGTCCTGGCTGGCCAAATAAGTGCTACAGCCACTCGAAATATGAGGTGGTTAGAGTTAGATTAATTTGTGCAGTTCAATTTTATTACTCAGGCAAGTTACAGTGCTCACATAAATCCATTGAGTTCCGCTGCACACAGTTCATAGTGAGGTTTTGGTATTTTGTTGCAATAGTTTTATTGCTTGCATATTTCAGCAACAAGCAGAATCTGAAGATAAATGTATTTGTGCATTACTTCTGACGGGATAAAGCGCCGTTAGTTCTAAAACATTATTCTTCGATATAGCCATTACCCTGTTTGCTGGTTTGTAAGGACGTAGCTAACACTAATTCCCATTAATGTGTTGTTTCTCTTTGCTTCCTGCAACGCAAATATTAGGAAAGAAAGAAAAGAGAATAGTTGTTTGTGTGTCAAATTAACCAGATTAAGTTTACTAAACTGTAATTTTTTTCAATATAAAGGGAGTGTAAAATTAAGAAGTGAAATTTGTAATTTACAGATATTTATCATCTCAAGAAGTGAGGAAAGAAGTAACTGAAGTGCTCGTAAGGAACATGTCGAGAAAAAAAATGTTAATTTCAGTGTCAGAAACGGGTAGCGTATTGCCGTAGACTTTCAGTATTTGCTCAATAGAAACTCGATCCATTCCCCGGAATTAGCTCCACCTCTTAAAAAAACAGTGTGAGGCAAGTACATATACTGGTCTACTTAAAATCCGTAAGAATGCGAATCTTTCAACAAATGTACTCCTATAATTGTACTTAAATTTGGATTGTGAGCGAAACGTTGTGTCCTTTCTGGTGACACAAGAAGTGGGATGTTGTGTTTACTCGTGTACAGTTACGGCTTGAGAAAAATAAGTTATAGTGGTTTCTTTTTTAAAACAAGAAAGAAAGGAACGAGCTTTTCATAAAGAGCAGCTTACATAAATGAAATTCCGCGAGTTTATTTTACCAGCAGCACAAAAAGAACGTTTCAGAGAATTGGCTTTTGGCATATGAAAGTAAACAGGTAGTTCGTTTTATGCAGAAGAACAAAATTATTGCTTTGTTGTTTGCAATGCATTTAGGCTCCATCAAGTTTAGTTTTACTCTTAAGTATAGCGTATGGAAAAAACAGTATTCAGAGTTTCGTGTTAGGAAGAGAAGTCCGAATCATACAGTGACTAACCCGCAGTACTATATCATTTGTGTAATGAAAGAAGGTGCCCGTTTGTCTGTCTATTGTTTGCCTGTCTGTTTGTCTGTCTCCTTAGCAGCCTGAAATCGTCAAAAATTAAAGGTAGGAACTTGAAATTTTGGGTGTACCTTTAGGGCACTAGTGAAATGAAAATCGGAACTCTGACGAGTGACATCAGTGTTTGTATCCCAATATTGTCGGTATTAAAATAAGTTACTATACTTTTAACCTTGTCAGGTTTTTTTTATATGTACTTAATTTAACCTGGCTTTTGGTTGCACATGAAAACGAATTATTACACACGCAAACGCAAGTGGGGAATCAAATGTCAACAAAATGGGAAGCGAATCGAGAACTTCGTATTTGCAAAATAGGGTCTTCTGGTTGTGTTAATTTCTGTCAGAAGCGTCCTACAGAACTTCCATTTTTGTTTAGTTCAACCTCTTCTGCCTACCATTGTAGGTTTAGAGGATTATTGTTACACTTGATCACATTCAATGACACACTTAGCTGGGCTCCTCTGGACGAGTGATCGGCCCTTGCACAGGACTCTGCCTGCGCAACACACAACAATCACAAGAGACAAACATCCATGTCCCCGGCGGGATTCGAACCCGAAATCCCGAAAATCGAGCGACCCCAGACACGCCAAAGCTTTCATTTGGGGAGAACAAAGGGCGCATCTGGTTCTGCGGACTGTTAGTAGAGTTTAGAACTGTAATATCGCAGAACAATCGAAATGTTACGTTTAATAATGTCTTAGTATCCGTAGGTGTAATGGAATGCTTAGTTTCTGTAATATATAGTCGTAAATATAAGGAAAGCATGATAGAAGTTAATGTTTCTTGTTGTATCTTAGACAGTTTGACCAACTGTAATGTGTGGACTTACTTTGTGTGGCTCAGCTTGTGCAAAGCACTATACTGTGCAGGGTCGTTGATAAAATAGGACCTCCCTAGCTTCCGGACCTGTACATACTGTCTGATTCAGTTTGAGATCTGCCGGATGTTAGACTGTGTTGAGTTCCATGACCGTTGAAGAAGAACCGAACTCAGTAACGTTATCATATATATATATCGTTTTACAACATATCATGTAGTAATTTTATTAACCTAGCGGCATACTGAACTCAGCTCTTTGTCGCCCAGTGCACAAAATTACGCATTGCCAAAACAAATATTGTGTATTTGTGTTCCGACTCTTGTCCTCATATTGTTGTATATACAATGTGATATCTCACGATATTGTTGTAATTTGCATTACACTTCGTACAAAAGTATAACATATTAGACAAATAATTTTATGTTATTCATACCGCGCAATTTCTTACATTCTGTATTTTGACCACCAAAATGCACTAATTAATATGCAGTGAAACGTTTTATTGTATTATAATTAGTGCATTACAATAAAACATTTTATTGTATTTTAATTAGTGCATTTTGTTGGTTGAAATATAGAAATAGACCATTAGCGTTAGAAATGACGAACAAATTGCCACGTCGTGATAGTGCTCAATGTTTTTATCATCGAACTTTACAAATTAAGTTATAAATTGGTTCCCTGTGCCCAAAAGCAAATGCTGAGATGGTTCCCAAGATACCAAGTTGCCACTACATGCTTTTTATGTAGCCCTCCCGACTTAATTTATTAGTAACCAATTTCGTATTTTGTATACATGTAAAATAACCACTGCCACCGGGTGACAACCCAATTGCAGTTAATAATAATAATAAGTATTATTATTTTCATTATCATCATCATCTTCTTCTTCTTCGTCGAATTTTTTACTTCTCAGCTTTGGCTGGGAAATGTTCATCTATCCTGGGATGTAGTAATCAACAGGATTAGGCTCGGTGGTCTTACTTGTAGTTTAAAAAGTTTCTTACAATTGAACATGTGCCAAGAATTACAGATTTTTGCAGTTGTATGTATTCGGGTGCAAGTTAAGTCTTGTTAAACTTTGTGATAGTGACTTTGGAATTACTCCCTTAGATGATATTACTATCGGGATCACTTGTGTTGCCTTTTGCTTCCACTTAGCACATATTTCATTGGCACATATTATTATTATTATTATTATTATTATTATTATTATTATTAAACCAACAGACTCTGTCTAGGGGAAGTTTCTTTCAGCACAACGTGCTAAATATTCTTACGGCGTTGCTGATGAACGCAGCAGTGTTCGGAGATATGACACCATCTGCATTGGCACATATCGAGCCCTGTTTTACGCCATAGTAGCGTTCCTGAAAAAGTGGGTGTAGATCAGAAACTATATTGCCATTAGAAAGTAAGGCGTTAGCGTAATTGGATGCTTCCTGCCAAAGGGCGTTAAGCCGAAAACGAGAGAGCGAAAATTAAGAAGTGGTGTAAATTAAGCAAAAAGGCGTAAAGCAAACGGTCTTAAAACAGAGGCTGGGTGTATAAAGTACCAGTATTTCGGAGGTTCTGCTGCCTCCATCTCTGAGATACTCCTCTTGGACTTATATGTTTTCTTCGCCGTCATGTCCCTGAAGACTGGTGCCTTTTTATTATTAAATTGTTATAAGATTGAGACTGACAATAAAAATGTTTCGGAAAAGATTGATTTTTCTGTGTGTCAGATATAAAAATGTAAACAGAATTGAAGAAGCGACAGTTTTAACAAAGCAACAGCAGCGCAGGCTGGAGCGATCACCAAACAGGTGTGTTTTGTTAACTCTTAGGTTTAGGATGCTGTGTTACAGAGTTCTGAGAAACACTGCTAGATAAAACGCCGTTATTAATGCCCAAATACATGTTGAGATACTCTGTGTTTAGTTTTTCCGACACATTTGACAGGACAACGTGAAAAGAGAAATGTGTAATTGAAATTATGAGAACCAAAGAACATGAAATTCTCTCGAAGGAATACGTACGAACTGGAAACATATTCCGAGAATGAGTTAAAGGTAATGACATAGAAGACGTGTATGACAAAGTAAAACGAAAACTCAGGAGGTTGGAAAGAGAGATGGATTGGGAAAGAATGGAATAACTTGTCAGTTGCAGGGAACTTTGGAGGAAGCAGTCTCGCAGAATATTCATTTTTACCAACGAGAGACGGATTTTTAGTCTGTATGTATCATTAGCATAGCGTTGCCTTACGATACTTGATGATGTTGCTGATAGCTGTAATAATGCCTTTCCTGCTTCTTCTTTGCTTAGTTCTTCGAATATTGTACCAAAGGCCAGTTTTTTTCTTCTTTTAATACAAGTTTTCCTTTGTCTGTCCCTGGGGAAACAAAGTAGGAAATTAAGGAACGCGTTTTAAGTAGTTAGAATTTACTCACTTGCCAATGTGCTTTGCCCTAAGAGTTCCAGTGAACATACTCACCGAATCATTTAATTAGAACACCAACTAATGCACATACATAACATGTTTACACTAAAACATTTAAGATCTCTCCAACATGTTTCGATTCTAAGATCATCTTCAGGGAGCTACTATGGGTGTGTGTCGTGTTATGTTGCGTGAGACTGGGGCCAGTCTCACGCAACATATCACACGACACACACACCCATAGTCAGGCGCATTCCCAGCAGAGTACATCTTACACAATACGACATGCTGCCACGGCACCAACTTAATATAAGAAAATTAATCAGTGAGTGTTTTTAAAAATGTAGCTTTAGCAAGGAACAATGTGGCTGCCTGAAGATGATCTTAGGATCGAAACATGTTGGAGCGATTTTAAACGTTTTAGTGTAAAAAAATTATGCACGTGCATTAGTTGGTGTGCTAATTAAATGACTCTACGAAATGCACGGTGCAACGATAAAGATACTCACCGATTATTGTTTATTTGCTGGGATTTCATGTGTTTTTCATGTTTCATCTTCGACATTTAATTAAATTATTGTGTTGGCCTAGCACTTTTTTACACCCTTGTCATATCAGTTTCTTCCACTGATGTTTTTCTGTTGGACACAATTTATTGCGCGTTGCTGCTTTATAAAGCTGGTTCTCCTTTGTTTGCGATGGGACGTAAGAGGAGCGGAAATTTCGACCGTCGGTTCGCCAGAGGGTTAATAAATGTAGTGTTTGTTTAATGCTGTGATGTTGTGTTGAAGCGAACCTTCTCCCAGTTAACCTTATACAGTTGTGACTTCTGTGTCAATTTCCGCTGCGTTCATAGAAAATGGTAAAAATACCTCATGAAAACAAAATACAATTCTACACGCATTTTATGTGTACTGAAACTACGCGTTTTACACTGAGCCCTCACATATTGGAGATCTCTTGTGCTACAGTTTAAATATGGTCTGATATGAAAAAAAGATATAAATGTCTGTTTGGGTTACAGGTTGTTACGAAATATGTCATACAAATGTTTGTAATATTTGGATTTAATTGAGCTGTCCATTTATTTTGTTTCAGGTAAGTTATCACGTCCTCTACTGTCCTGTCGGATTGCCGTGAATGATAGACATCGGTGAGCAAAAACACAGAATAATGTCAGATTTAAATCCTCATCTTTATGAAGGATGATGTAGCTTGTGTGCAGTTAACACTCCGTACCCTTAACACCCACAACTGGTAGGTGCATGCTATATGCAAGGCATCTCCTGCAAGACGTTTCCATCATTTGTCATTCAGGGCACTGTGGGTGATAACGTAATTCTTAGGTACCTGGAGGCTCTGCCTGCAGTACTTTCTGCATCTCGCTGGTTTGTGCAGAAATTACAAGGTTGTGTTGCCGGTACATTAGTGGTACAGCCGTGCGTGCTGTGTCGTGCCCCTTCTCGTGACTCCATGCCCCGACCAAATCTTCAGCCTGTAGAAAATATCAACACGGGTACTTCTCAGTGTCATTTGTTTCTTAGCAGCAGGGGTTATAGCGTCGCATTAGGGAAATGATTGGGAAGGTGTCTTGTCCATCAGAAACTGGAGGTGCAGAGAAAACAAAGAGGAACCCGAACATGGCCAACCGCTTGACCGCTGATCGAAACCGCGACCTCCCGAACGCGAAACACTGATGAACACGTCGACAGTGACACCCGGGTATGTTATCGGGACTGGGGGTATGTGTGTATTTTAGGACTGTACCCATGACCATAATATGGTGATTGTGTGTGGGCATAAGTAGTTTGCTGAAACTGCGGCCGTTGTCTGAATAAAGCGCCAGGTGGATAAACTGAATGTCAAATTCATTGGACTTGTAATTTCAACTGTCGCTGGACTTCTTTGGGACCAAATGCTTTCTAGAATTCCCTCCCAAGTTTAGGTCAAACGTATTGAGCTTTGTGCCTTTAAGTGTTCGGTTATTGTTTTGTTAGTAGCACATTGCAGACTCGATGCAATGTCATGGCGATGTATATCGAACACTGCCGTCTTCTAAGCTGTAACACCGACCCTAAGATGAAGGCAGCATGTTCCTTCCACTCGTTGCAACAGATTTTCTGACTGCCCGGCGTCGCAAACCACAAGACGGCAGTTTTAATGCTCTCGGTGATCATCGTCTGTGTGTAAAAAGGTAAAGCAGTCCCGTTACAGGCCTGGAGTGGCCCAGAGGGTTCCAGGAAGTTAAGGTTCCCAGATTTCATGACAACGGCACAGGATGGCTGTAGGGTTGTCAGCCTTACGCACCCGCCGCCTTTACCCCCAGGAAATGCTCCTGGTACTCATTTCTGTAAGAAGCTGAGTCAACCCCAGGGCCATAGTGCGATCGGAAGGATTTTATGTCAATGAAAAATTCCATTGACACCAGCACAGAACCTTAACCACTGTGCTACCACGGTCCCCATCATTTGTATGCACTTCTTTCACAAAACCATTACCGTGAAGGAGAGTCAGCCTTCACGAGCCGATGGCCACTTTTCAGTTGGTCAGTAGATTTCCCACCTTCTGTGTAGTGCGAAGGTCGCTTAGACTATCAAACTTTTGTTTATTCACCAGCTGTTGCACTAGTGAGTTGTCTTAAAAAACAGTATTAATATTTACATTTAAACAGCTCCAACATGTTTCGGTGCAGTTATACCATCATCAGGGAGCGCATTAATTCGTGCTTACTAAAGTTACAGTTGTTAAAATAGTCCTTTAAAATACAACAAATTTTAACAACTGTAACTTTAGTAAACACGAATTAATGCGCTCCCTGATGATGGTGTAACTGCACCGAAACATGTCGGAGCTGTTTTAATGTAAATTTTGATGTAAATTTTAATATTGTTTTTAAGATAACTCACTAGTGCATCAGTTGGCGAATAAATAAAACTTTGATAATATCAAGATGCACGGTACGGATGTAAAAAAAATTGTCACTTAGGCTGTTCACAAGAACTGCTTCTGGTTACTGCCCTTAGCCAAAGTAATGTCGTCTACACATTTCGACCATATTTCTTTAAGATTCATTTTAATATTATTTTACCGTCTTGGCCTATGTCCTCCGCGTAATCCCTTCCCTTCAAGTTATCGCACTATGTGTATTTGCAGATGTCTTCGTTCTCTGAGTCACTGCTGGAGTGCGGAAGTCGCATGCAGCCGTATCTCTGTGCCCTATATGCGTCATCGTGCCCTTTTCGAAGATGAGTTTTCGTTGTGGCAAAGTGCGTGAGATGTATGTGGACGAAGTACTGGAAGCAGTAACTTCATATTTAATTCAGTTAGCTAACTATCCCAGTGGTTTCATAAAAATATTCATGTCTGGAAATTAGCTGGCTTATACACGTTGCCAGCTTCGTCGGTGCTAGAAGGCTCGCATAGTTAAATTAATTTACTGTGCTCAGTTGTGAGGCGTTTTTACGCAGTGATTCACATCGCGGGATCCATAAGCTACACACACACGCACGCACGCACAGTACACGGCCTTCACTAAGGTTGATGCTGTGGTGCGTATTGCGCAACTGGTATGCGTTTATCCGAGAAGAGTGTTAGACTGTGGCACTGGGATAGATTTTTATCAGACTAATCCTGTTTTCCCCAGTTGCCATTATTCAGCTGATACTGCATACTCGCTTTCAGTCATGTACCATCGACACTGTAAGAACTGACAGAGTCGTTAAATAAGTGACTTCTCGCTGTGCAGTTACCGGTATGGAAATTTTGAGAGCGATAATACTGCTGTGAGATTGAAATTCTTCGTTTCTATAATAGTTATGGGGGAACAAGAACGCGTACAAAATTTTAGTTTGAGAATGTTTTGAAAGAAGCCATTTGGGAGACGGTGGTCTAAATGAGACGGTCTTTGGAATGTATTTTTGTGAGCACGAAATACGGCAGTGGATAGGGACCTTACGTGGGTATTCGTCCTTAGTTTTTAACTGCGTTTTCCCATCTACATCTAATGGAAGTATAATGTTTTGTGATGAATTGGTAAAGATGTAGAAGGAAACAGTCGTGCCCAGTTTTAAGGTACTTTCCACTGCGAAGCCCATAAAAACGCATAACAAGTTACACAGCGAATACGAATACCCGACCTCTGTACATTGAATTTTTTTTTTTAATGGAAGCATCACGATGTGCTTATAAACGTAATATAATATTAAATAGTGTACGTGAGCACAACCACTTTATTACTCAAGGTAATTATAAGGCTGCCGGTCCCAGTGGCCGCGCGATCTAAGGCGTAGGTCTGGGGCCGCTCGCCTTCCGAGATCGTGGGTTCGAATCCCACCGGGGCATGGATGTGTGTCTGTTGTAAGTGTTGTGTGTTGTCAGGTAGAGGTCTCTGCGACGAGCTGATCACTCGTCCGGA